>Ga0194128_10004811_pt1 | contig 19507 bp, 16 predicted proteins | sample TA2KigCa65mmetaG_FD_148650 | JGI IMG/M metagenome (GOLD analysis project Ga0194128, IMG submission 148650) | Freshwater microbial communities from Lake Tanganyika, Tanzania - TA2015037 Kigoma Deep Cast 65m | ecosystem: Environmental > Aquatic > Freshwater > Lake | place: Tanzania: Lake... | reverse complement strand
GGCCGCTGACCGGCGGCCACGCCAATTTCACCGCGAAGTCTGGCTGTGTCTCCTGCCACACGCCGCACAATGGCGACGTTGGCGGCTGGGTGCTTGCGGCTTTTCGCGAGGATGACCTGACGCCGAATTGCCTCACCTGCCACACGTTCGGTGGCGATCCGCGGCTCGGTCACAACGCCGCCGCCGAGACCACGCCGCGGGGTCGCGAGACCTCGTGCACCGAGTGCCACACGGAGCACAAGGGCGAGAGCTTCGACATCGTCATGATGCCGGACGAGGCCTGCAATGCCTGCCACAAGACGCGCGTGGACGGCTTCAGCGTCAATCACCCGCAGTTCGGCGAGACCTTCCCGCACGCGCAGCGTACCTCCATCGTGTTCGACCACACCTCGCATTTCGCCAAGCACTTCCTGAACGAGCGGGTGAAGGATTCGGCGCCGGAAAACTGCACGACCTGTCATGAGATGGCCGACGCGGTCAAATCGGTGAAGCCCCGGAACTTCAATGAGACCTGTGTCACCTGTCACGGCGACGCGATCTCCTCGCGCGATCTCGTGCTGCTCCGCCTGCCCGAGTTCAGCGAGAACCTGCTCGACAAGCAGAAGGTGATGGGGACCTGCGGGCCGACGCTCGATCAGTGGAACATGATGATGGAGGCCATGTCGGGTGAAGAAGGCGACATGGAAGAGATGAAGAGCATGATGACCGGCGAGGAGGAATTTGAGCCGGTCTCAACCGAAGAGGCGAGCGCGGTCAGCGCGTACCTCCTCGGCATGGCGCCCGACGACCCCGAGACCTACACCAAGCCGATGCAGGAGTTCCTGAACCGCCTGATCGAGGAAGGATCGGCGCCGATCGCGGAGTTGATCGACCAGCGCGCCGGCAAGAAGGTGTCCAACCGGCTGTTGGCGGGCCTGAACCCCGAGCTTGTCCGGCGCGTCGCGTGCGCGTGGGCCAGCAACGTCGAGTATTCGCCGCCCAATGATCCGGAGTTCGGCGGCTGGTATGGCGATGGGCTCGAGCTGAAATACCGCCCGCCAAGCTCGGGAAACCACTCAGACCCTGTGGCCTATGAGTGGGCGCTCTTCGCGGCCGCGAGCCAGGGCGAGAAGGATGAGGTGCTGGTCGATTTCGCGGAAGTCATGCGCAAGGTGGTGCTTAGCCGCACCGAGGGTGTCGGCGCCTGCACCAAATGCCATGCGGTCAGCGATGACGGCAAAGGCGGGCTCGAGATCGAGTGGCGCTATCGCGAAACCAAGGCCAACCCTTTTACGCGCTTCGATCATCAGCTACACTTGACGCTGGTTAACCCTGAAGGCGTCAATTTGGTGGATCCGAGTGCTGGCTGCCGCACCTGCCACACGGTCAATGATCAGGCACAGTACCAAGCTTCGTTCGACGGCAGTGATCCACATGACTTCCAGAGCAACTTTGCGGCGATAAAGAAGGAAACTTGCGCCCAGTGTCACAACAGGGGCCAGGTTCGCCAGGACTGTAAGACCTGCCACAGTTATCATTTCAAGCCAGGTTTCGACCTGAGGATGGCCAAAGATGCGAAATGACCTTGTGAAGTTGAGCTGGCGCCGAGCCCTGATCGGGGTGGCGGCTGCGGGGCTGATCTCCGCGTTCCTCACCGTCGGCGGAGCTGCGCGCGCAGAAGAGGCGGCAGCGGCAACCGAGAAGACGGCCGATCAGATGCATTCCGAGATTCTCGACGCTGAGGTGTTTCCGAGCGCGTCGAAATGCATGAGCTGCCATGAAGAGATTTACAAGGAGTGGGCGTCGTCGAACCACGCCTATGCCTCGATCTCGCCCATGTTCCACAAGTTCGAGCAGACCATCAACTCGATCGCGCCGACCATCAACACCTTCTGCGTGCGCTGCCATGCGGCGGTCGGCACCACGATGGGCGAGCCGCGCGAGATGCCGGTTTGGGAACGCTCACAGGTGTCGCGCGAGGGCGTCACCTGCATCACCTGCCACCGCGTCAACGAGGCCTATTACAAGGTCAATGCCTCGCGCAACATTCTACCTGGCAAGATCTTCGAGCCGGTCTATGGCCCGATCGGCGGCGACGGCGTCGCCGAGGTGGTCAAGAACAAGGATGGCTACAAGGTCGCCACCAACGAGAACGAGCGCGGCAATCAGATCCACACCGAGGGCAAGATCTTCCCGCAGATCTCGAAGTCCGAGTTCTGTGTCTCGTGCCATCAGGTGGCGGTCAATCTCGGCATCAAGCTCGAGGTGGTGTGGGATCAGTATCGCGGCTCGCCCGCGCTGGCCGAAGGCATCTCCTGCCAGGATTGCCACATGGGCAAGGAGCCCGGTGTGCCCTCAGGCTACAAGACGGGCCCCGTGGCCGTCGTGAACGGCCAGGCGATCAACGAGAATCGCGTCCACCACGATCACTCCTTCCCGGGCCCCGGTTATCCGACCGCGCACCCCGGCATCTTCCCGCACAACCCGAAGGCCGAGCGCTGGACCATGGATCAGTGGCTCCTGTTCAACTACCGGCAGCCCTGGGGCGATTCGGAGTGGGAGGACAAGGTCGAGGAAGGCGAGATCGCGGCGCCTGAGTTCCCCGAGGTCTGGTCCGACCGCTTTGACCGCGAAGAGGCGCGCGAGATCATCAACGAGAACATCGAGGGCATCGAGCGCAAGCGCGAGCTGCGTCGGGCGGTGATGGAGAACGGCTCCCATGTCGATGGCCCGTTCTTCGACGGCGAGCCGCGCATCGGCCGCGACCTCGACTTCACCTATGTGATGCACAACACCAACAACGGCCACAACCTGCCCTCGGGCTCGCTCGGCGCGCAGCCGGAGGTATGGCTCAACGTCGCGCTCATCGACCCAGATGGCAAAAACGTTTGGGAGTCGGGGTATGTCGATAGCGTTGGCGACATGGCCGACAATCACAGCCAGGACGTGCTGACCGGCAAGGTGCCGTATGACGACCAGCTGGTGAACCTGCAGACCAAATTCCTGACCACGAACGTCAAGGGCACCGATCGCGAGATGTACCTGCCCGTCAACGTCGATATCGACCAGCTGCCGTTCCTGCGGCCGCCGGCGCAGCCGACGACGGTGCTCAACCATCCACCGTTCGTGCGCATGGAGGCACGCAGCATTCCGCCGCTCGGCAAGCGTGATGCGAACTACTCCGTGCCCGGCGAGCTGCTCACCAAGCCCGGTAGGTACAAGCTTGCGTTCCGCGTGCGCAGTCGCGCCGAGCCGATCTATTTCATGACCTTCGTCGGCGCGACCAACGACATGAAGCGCTCGATGAACGAGTGGATGCTCGACTACCACGCCTATCAGGTCGAATTTGAGGTGAAGGGCTGACACAGTGAAGACAGGGGAGGCCGTGACTCGTCACGGAGGGTTCAGGCGAACCATCAAAGCCACCATGCAGGGTGGAGCGGTCATCGGTGTGGCGGCGCTCATCGCGGGCGCCGACATGCCCGCTTCGGCGGCTGAGGGTGCCGAGATCAAGCGGTCGCCCGGAACGGAGATCCAGCCGCACGATCCGAACGTCTTTGGCCCGGACCCATTGTATGAAGACACGTACGATGTCGAGGAGCAGCTCAAGATCTATGGCGGCAAGACCGCGTTTCCGGTCACCCGCCCCCTGATCGAGGCGGGGCGTGAACTCTATCAGGGTGGGCCGATCGGCCAGGGCGGCACCGCGCTTGGCGAGTTGAACCCGACCTTCAATGAGTTCTACATTTATGGCGACTGGCGCACCGCGATCGCCTTCAACGACAATGGCGACAGGGAAGTCGGTTTGATTGCCACCCGCCTGAACCTCGACGTCGACTATCGCTTCACCAGCACCGAGCGCATCCATGCGTTTTTCGGGCCGTTCGAGAAGGGCGGCGATTTCGTGAATTGCCAGTTCTTCGGCAATGACGGGGCCAAAGCCGACGAAAGCTGCGACGAGCACATCGATGGCAATGTCGATGCGCTCTTTTTCGAGGGCGATCTCGGCCCGATCCTTCAGGGCATCAGCGGCGAGTACAACAATATCGACCTGCCCTTCGCCTTCGGCCTGATGCCGCTACTGTTCCAGAACGGCATCTGGATCGAGGACGCGTTTACCGGTCTCGCGGCGAGCGTGCCGGCGCTCAACAGCCCGGTGCTCGACATCTCGAATATGGACTTCACGTTCTTCGTCGGCGTCGACAACGTGACCACACCGGCGATCAAGAACGAAAAAGGTAAGAACACCGACCATAACGTCAATATCTTCGGCGCCACCTTCTTCCTCGAGGCGTTGCAGGGCTATTGGGAAGGTGGCCTCGCCTATATCGACGGTGAAGAACAGTTCGAGGACGAGAGCTATGCGAGCTTCACCCTCGCCCTCACCAAGCGCTATTTCGGCCGCATCTCGAACAGCATGCGCGTGGTCGCGACGTCCGGTCAGGACCGCGACAACAACCTGCAGCAGACCGCGGACGGCGTGATCTTCCTGGTCGAGAACTCGCTGATCACCAGCCTGCCGTCGACGCTGGTGCCCTATGCCAACTTCTTCGTCGGCCTCGATCGACCGCAATCGGCGGCGCGTGCGGGGGGCGCCGGCGGCATTCTTAAGAACACCGGCATTAACTTCGAGACCGACGGTCTGACCGGCTTCCCCAAGCTCGACGATACTGGCCACAACACCTTCGGCGGCGCCATCGGGCTGCAATATCTGTTCAACCTCGATCAGCAGATTGTGGTCGAAGTCGCCACCAATCAGGTGATCGAGGGCGATAACGAGGGCGGCCGCTCGGCCAAGGGTAACGAGTACGCCATTGGCCTGCGCTACCAGCTGCCACTGACGGAGAATCTGCTTCTCCGGGCGGACGCCATGCATGGCCTGCGTGATCAAGATGACGATCTGACCGGCGCGCGGGTCGAGCTTCGGCGCAAGTTCTGATCACCTGCAAGGAGTGAGCGATGGAGATTGCGGTACAGATCGTCGCGCTGGTCGCGCTCGCCGCTTTTAGCCTGTATGCGGTGAGCGCAGGCGTCGGCAGCTGGCGACGCAGCCTGGTGTCTGCACGCACGCACCTGCTCGAGGACGAATACCTCAAGGCGCGCATCGGGCAGGTGATGGACGAGCGGCGCATCGAGCGCGAGCGCGGCGAGCTTTCGTGGAACGGCTTTCGCAAGTTCGAGATCGTGCGCAAGGTGAAGGAAGGCGGCGGCATCTGCTCGTTTTATTTCGCGCCCCACGATAAGAAGCCGCTGCCGCCGTTCAAGCCGGGCCAGTACCTCACCTTCCAGCTCGATATTCCGGGCCAGAAGAAGCCGATCATCCGCTGCTACTCACTCTCGGATAGCCCGAACCACCCGGACTACTACCGCTGCTCGATCAAGGCGGTGCCGGCGCCGCGCGATAAACCGGAATTGCCGCCCGGCCTCTCATCCAACTTCTTCCACAACGGTCTCAACGAAGGCGACATCATCGATGTCAAGGCTCCCGGCGGCGGCTTCTTCCTCGACACGAGCAAAACCACCCCAATCGTGCTGATCGGCGGTGGTATCGGTCTGACGCCCGTGCTTAGCATGCTGAATCACGTGGTCGAGACCGGCTCCAAGCGCGAGACCTGGTTCTTCTACGGCTTGCGCAACAGTAAAGAGCACGTCATGAAGGAGCATCTCGAAAAGATCCGACGCGAGCATGACAATGTGCGCCTCCAGATCTGCTATTCCGACCCGGAGCCCGGCGAGGAGAAGGGCAAGCACTTCGACCAGAGCGAGCGGGTGAGCGTCGAGCTGTTCAAGAAGCTGCTGCCGTCCAATAACTACGATTTCTACATCTGCGGCCCGCCGCCCATGATGAACTCGATCGTGAAGGATCTTGAAGGTTGGGGTGTGCCGGAGAAGCACATCCACTTCGAGGCGTTCGGCCCGGCCACGGTGAAGAAGACGGCGCCGGTCGCACATCCTGACGCGACCGCGGCGTCGGCTGCGGCCGCCGGCATCACAGTCAGCTTTGCCAAGTCAAACAAGACAATCCCCTGGGCGCCGGATATCGGCTCCATCCTTGAGTTCGCCGAGGCCAATGGCGTCACGATGGATTCAGGCTGCCGCGCCGGCAATTGCGGCACCTGCATCACCGCGATCAAGAGCGGCGAGGTCAAATACCTTCAGGAGCCGGGTGCCAAACCGGAGGCCGGGTCGTGCCTGGCCTGCGTCTCGGTGCCAAAGGGCAATCTCGTGCTGGACGCCTGACGTCATAGAACCCTGCACGAACGACGTCAAAGGGGCCGGGGTCACTCCCAGCCCCTGGTACTTTCCATTCATTGCTAAGCACGCCGCCATGTCGGCGGGCGTTGCTCCCATGCAACGGCACTGATGCGCATTTGGCATACGCCGTTGACATCGGTCTTTTGGTTAGGGGTTGGTATGGTAAATTGTTCGGAATCGAGGGGTGCTGCCTCAGGAAGGGCCGCGTGGCTGCCACAGTGCAGTCTCCTGCAGGCAAGACAAATACGCTCTGGGGTGGAAGTTCGACCATGAAAAACCGTGCCATTCGCGTCGCGATTGTCATGCTGGGCGGCCTCTTGGGGGCGAGCGCGCTGACGCCCGCTGCCTCATGGGCCGACACCCTGGTCAACGAGCTGAACAGCCTGCTCGTCAGCCATCCGCAGATCGAGGTCGGGCGGGAGAACGTCGCGGTGGCCGAGGAAGGGATCAATCGCGCCTTCAGCGAGTTTCTGCCCAAGGCCCGCCTCGACGGCTCCCATGGCTATGAGCACATCAACAGCCCGGGGACCCGCACAACTGGTAATGGAAAGCCGAATAGCCGGGCCGCCACCCAGGCGACGGTCACGATCACCCAAACCGTGTTCAGCGGCTTCCGCAACGAAACCGCCCTTGATGGCGCCAAGGCGCAGAAGTCGGTGGCCGAGGCGCAGCTCGAGGGCGGCAACCAGGCTGTCATATCCGAGGCGATCACGACCTATCTCGAGGTGCTGCGCAACATTCGCCTCGTGAAGCTCGCGCAGGCCACGGAGGCCAACATCGTGCGCCAGCTCGACCTCGAGGACGAGCGGGTCAAGCGCGGCTCGGGCATCACGGTCGATGTGCTTCAAGCCAAATCACGGCTCCAGATCGCGAAGGAGCGGCGTGTCGCGTTCCAGGGCACGCTGAAAGATTCGCTTAGCCGCTATGAGCAGGTGTTCGGCACGGCGCCGGTGGTCAAGGACATGGTGATGCCGACGGCGCCGATCGCGCTCGTGCCCGAAAGCGTCGACGATGCAATCAAGGCGGCACTTGCTGAGCATCCGTCGATCAAGGCGGCGCTCGGGCAGGTCGCGGTGGTGGATCAGGCACGTGGTGGGGCGAAATCCGCCTTCTGGCCGCAGATCAGTCTGGTAGGTACCGCCAACTACGAGGAAGACTTCAACGCCGTGATTGGTACCCGGCGTGACTACAAGGCCAAGGTCCAAGTGAACTGGGAACTGTTCAATGGGTTCGCCACGCACGCGGCGGCCGCTCAGGCTTCGCACCAATATCTCTCGGCCATCGACACCGCCAATTTCACCCGCCGCAAGGTGACCGAGGAAGTGCGCCTTGCTTGGCAGGCGCTCGAGACCTCGCGCGAACGCGTCTCGCTGCTGCAGAACGCGGTCAATATCGCGGCCGAGGTGTTCGACGCGCGACGCAAGCTGCTCGAGGCGGGCAAGGAGACCGCGATCAACGTGCTCGACGCCGAGAACGGGGTGTTCGGCGCAGACATCAATCTGTTCACCGCACAGCATGATGCGCGGGTCGCGACCTATCGCCTCTTGGCCGCGATGGGCCGCCTGACCATCCCGAATGTCGCGGCAGGTTCCGATGCGCCGCCCGACGACAGCGGGGCGCTCATGCCCGTTTCGCCTGACGGCGAGTCTCAGCCGGTTGCCGGCGCGCCGCTCGACAGCGTCAAGACGGTGAGTCTTGGGGCCGACGACGCCGTGGAGCCTGCGCCCAAGCCCGAGGCCAAGAAGGCGGCCGAAGCACCCAAGGCCAAGGCGAAGAAGACCGATGTGGTGGCCAACGAGAAGCCGAAGGCCAAGAAGGTCGCGGCCAAGGCCGAGCCGGCTCCGAAGAAAGTGGAAGCCGAGGTTGCCGTAGCTGACCCGGCCCCGATTGAGGCTGAGCCCGTGATCCTGGAGAGCGAACCCGAGATCACCGCCGCCGTCATCGAGCCCGCAGCGTCCGGGGCCGAAGAGGACCCCAGCTTCTCGCGTAGCTGGCCGTTCGAGTGATTGGCCGCGCGGCGTAACGCCGTCAGCGCTATTTCGACTTCGCGACGTAGACGCCGTCCCAGCTTTCGCCGGGCGGTGCGGCCTCGTATGATCCGAGCCGCTCCTCGTAGAGATCGTAGAGCGTTGTGAGCCGCTGGTCCTTGGCGAGCGCCCGGCACTCGGCGAGCTTGCGGCGCATCGCGGCCCAATCCCGCATTCGATAGGTGGTGAACATCTCCTTGTGGCGCTCCTGGAGCGACTTGAACTCGGGTGTCGCCGCCAGCGCCTCGTCACCGAGGCAGGTGTAGATATCGACCGGCACGGTCTTGCCCTTGACCTGGATGCGGTCGAGCTGGAGGCAGGCGAAGCCCTCGATCTTGGTGCGCGTGTTCTCGCCGATGACGTTGTCGGTGCCATAGGTCTTTGACTGGCCCTCGAGCCGCGAGGCGAGATTGACGTCATCGCCCAGCACCGAATAGTCGAACCGCATGTCGGAGCCCATATTGCCGACGCAGACCATGCCGGAATTGAGCCCGATGCCGATATTGATCGGCACGAACTTGCGTTGCTCGGTCTCCGCCTCGGACTTGAGCTGAGCGTTCAGCGCCTTGACCCCATCGACCATGGCGAGCGCCGAGCGCACGCCGTTCTTGGCGTGATCCGGATCATCGAGCGGCGCATTCCAGAACGCCATGATGCAATCGCCCATGTATTTGTCGATCGTGCCGCGCCGCGCGAGGATGAGCTCGGTCATGGGCGTCAGGAACCGGTTGATGAAGCGGGTCAGACCGGCCGCGTCGAACTGCTCAGAGATCGTGGTGAAGCCGCGGATGTCGCAGAAGAGCAGCGTCATGTCGCGCATTTCGCCGCCGAGCTTGAGCCGCGTCGGGTCCTGCGCCAGCTGTTCGACGAGCGCGGGTGACATGTAGCGGCTGAAGGCACCGCGCACCTGGCGCCGCTCGCGCTCTTCCCTCATGTAGTTGAGATAGGTCATGACGCCATAGATGAGCGAGGCCACGAGCGCGACATAGACCATGTCGAGCAGGAGCCCGAGCGAGGAGAACATGTACCAGGAGAGGCCCAACAAGCCGAAGATCAGGATCATGCCCAGCAACAGCGTATAGAGCGAACCGAGGAACGGCACGAGCGCGATCATGAGAAGCCCGACGATCACGAGCGCGATCAGTTCGGCTCCGAGCGCCCAGTTGGGCATGGTCAGGAAGCTCTTGGTCAACACGTTCTCGAGCAGCTGGGCGTGCAGCTCAACCCCCGGCATCGCGTCATCGACCGGAGTCGCCTTGATATCAAGGAGGCCGACGGCCGAAGTACCGATCAACGCCATGTGGCCGGCGAGGCGCTCGGGTGGCAGCGTGCCATTCAGCACGTCGCGCGCCGAGACATAGCGATCGCGCGTGTGCGGCGCAAAACGCAGGAAGAACTCACCGTTCCTCGTGGTCGGGACCTCGAAGCCCTTCATCACGACGGATGAGATCCCCGCGACATCCGCCTTGATCATGATGGTCTTCTGGCCGGTTGCGACGCGCAGAAGCTCGAGCGAGAGCGCCGGATAGAACTGGTCGCCGACCCGCATAACGAGCGGCACCTGGCGTACAATGCCGTCGTGCGAAGGCTTGAAGGTGAAGACGCCGATGCCGGCAGCCGCCTTCTCCAGCACCTCGAGGTTCCGTACGAGGCCGGAGAAGCTGAAGACGAAGTTCTTGGGGTCGACGCCCTTGGCGGCGCGGACACCGATGCTGGCCTTGACCGATTTCCGGTCATCCTCGCCGGCAACCTCGCGCGAGGTGGTTGATTGGCCGAGCACCACGCGCCCCGCCGCCTTGATCGCATGAGCAAAGACGTCGTCGTTGCTCGGCAGGCTAGACAGGGCGCTGGTCAGCGACTCATCGAGGCCCGAGACGTTCGCGGCAATCAAATTGGGCGAGGTGCGATCGGGTTCGGCGAAGACAATATCGAGCGCTGCCGCCGGTACCTTGTAATCGATGATCAGCTTCGTGATCAGCTGCGCGATCACGGTCCTCGGCCACGGCCATTGGCCGATCTCCGCCAGGCTTTCCTCATCGATATCGATGATGACGACCGGCTGCTTGGTGATCTCGCGCGGCTCGGCGCGCTGGTATAAGTCAAAGATCTTGAAGCGAAACACCTGCAACGCAGCAGGATCAGCCACGCGCAGCACAACCACGCCGATCAGCACGCCGAGGGCGAGCAGATGGACCCACTTGTAGCGCTTCAAGATGCGTCGAAAAATGGTCCGGCCTCCCCAAGCGGCCGAACAAAGGCCGCGAAGGAGCATCATAGCAAATCGCGGCTGTACTACGGCCCGGTTTTGAGAGACTCGGCTGGGCCTATTCAAGCGGCCAACTTTAGATCGGCCGTAGCGTTCTGATCAAGTCGGGATTGATCAGCCCGCACCTGGGCCGGGGTACGATAGCCGTGCCGGGCGACGAGCCAAGTTTGGTTGTAGCGAGTGGCAAACTCGCCAAGGGCGGCTCGCAGCTCTTCGATGGTGTCGAAGGCCCGCAGCCACAGCAGGTTCTCCTTCAAGGTTCGGATGAAGCGCTCTGCGACGCCGTTGCCCTCGGGCTCTCGCACGAAGGAGGGCGATGCTTCGATCCCCAGGCATGCGATCTCATCCTGGAAATCGCTGGACATGTAGTTGGAGCCATGATCGTGACGCAGCTTCAATCCACGCGCCACCCCCGGTGCGATGGCTCCGAAGCAGCGATGCACGCCCTGGCGCACCGGCTCCAGGGCCTCGAAGCGATTCGCCGTCCGCGATGCATGAATGCCGACGACTTCCGAGTTTGCGTGTTCCACGGCGACGAAGACATAGGCCCGTCCTTCCCCGATGGTGATCGTCTGCGTCATGTCGGTGCCCCACATTTCATTGACCTTGTCGGTGATGATCGTCCCATCGTGTGGCTTGGTCTCGATATCCCCCGGCCGGTCCATCTTGGTGGCCCCGAGCCGGTCGGCGGCACGGCGCGTCTCGATCAGGACGTCAGCCTGGCTGTTGAAACCGCTTTCAGGGCCGAGCGGCCCATGGCCGTGGACCAGCGGCAGCCACGCGACCGAGCCGTCAGCATCGAATTTAGCGACCGAAAGCGTGCCGCTGTCGAGCAAGCCCATATTGGCGGTGCGATCGGCCGGATTGACGGTGCCGTCCGAGACGAAGCGATAGATGTATTCGAACCGCGCATCGTCACCCGAATAGACCACGACGCGGCCATCATTGTTTACGACACAGGTCGCGGCCTCGTGCTTGTAGCGCCCGAGCGCTGTGCGCTTCGCAGGAGTCGAGCTTGGTTCAAACGGGTCGAGCTCAACCACCCAGCCAAACCGATTGGGCTCATTGGGTTCCTTCGCGACATCGAAACGCTCGAAAAACCGGTGCCAGCGGTACCTCGGCCGGCCCTCGATGCCGATGCGGGCAAAGTTCGCCGCCTCCAGCCCCTTGGGCGGCTCGCCCGCGAAGTACAAGTGAAAGTTCTCTTCCGCGATCAGGACCGTTCCTCAAGGCGTCGTGCCACCGGCGCAGTTGCTGAGCGTGCCAATCACCCGAGTGCCGGTTGGGTCGGCCGAGGTCTTGAGCCGCTCATGGCCTGCCGCCGGACCGGCGATGGCGATCTCACTCGAGAGCATGGAGAGTCGGCGGTTGCGCGGGCTGTTTGCCACCAATTGCCACGTGCCGCCGCCCTCGCTGATCTCGACGACCGAGTGGCCATGCGCCGCCATCTCGATCTCGACTGGCTCCTTGGTGATCTCCCCCGCCTCATGGCCCGGAAACATCAATTCCGGAATCGTGTACTCGTGATTGACGCACAGCAGCCCTGAGGGAGTGGCGCCCTCGGACACCGGGAGCGGCAAATAGGCGATTAAATTGCAGTTGTAGCCGAACTGCATTTCCTGGGCGGCGGCCGTGAGGTTTGACGGGTCAAAGGCCGGTGCGCCCGGCAGCACGGGATCGCCCCAGCGAATCAGCACCAGCGCCTCATAACCCTCGGCCACGTGATGCGTGGCGTCGTTTGTCTTCGCCAGTTCCTTGAAGGCCAGACCGCTGCCGTCGAGTCCAGCCTGCGCCGTGTTCAAGGTCGATACGCCGCAAATGGCGGCCGTGGTGGCGGACGCACCGAACGCCTTTAGTACCTCGCGACGGGACAACCGGATGCCGACGAGCGAGGCAAACGTCGCCCCATCAACTCCGTCGGTGCGATCTTCATCGCTCATGACCGGTGCCCCGCATTGATGCCGAGGCGCCCTCGGCTATTTGTCCAGAATCAGGTTCTCCATGGCTGCCGACGAGGCACGCTGCGCCTCGCGTTGATCATCAGGCAGCGCGATCAGGCCCTTGTCGGCAAGGAAGCTCTCAGGCCCAAAGGTTGATTCCAGGGTCCAGAGGTCGACATATTCCTTCAAGCCCGGAATGACACCGATATGGGCCTTCTTGACGTAGAAATAAAGCGCGCGTGAGACCGAGTACGCCCCAGAAGAGATGTTCTCATAGCTTGGCTCGGTGTCATCGATCAGAACCGCGACCAGCTTGTCGCGGTTCTGATCGAGGAAGCTGTAGCCGAAGACGCCATAGGCTTTGTCGTTGGCCTCGATCTTCTGCACGATCAGATTGTCATTCTCGCCGGCCTCGATGTACGCACCGTCCTCGCGCACGGACTGGCACAGCGCCTTGTACTTCTTCTCGTCCTCCTTCTTGAGCGCTTCGGCCTCGGGGAAGGTCTTGCAACCACCTTCCATGGCGAGCTCGTTGAACGCGTCACGCGTACCCGAGGTTGGCGGCGGGCCGATCACCTCGATCTTTGTGGCAGGCAGCGAACCGTCGATCTCCGACCACATCTTGTAGGGATTGGGAACGATCTTGCCGTCCACGATTACGTCCTTGGCCAGCGCCTGCCAAATTTGCGCGAGCGTGAACTTGACCGGCGTCGCGCCTTTGGCATGTGCCAGCACGATGCCATCGAAGCCGATCTTCACCTCGTGGATGTCGACGACGCCGTTCTTGGCACAGGCCTCGACCTCGGACTTCTTGATCCGTCGAGAGGCATTCGCAATGTCGGGTGAATCGACTCCGGCGCCCTCGCAGAAGAACTTCAGTCCGCCACCCGTGCCGGTGCTCTCGACCACTGGCGTCTTGAACTCACCGGCGCGCCCAAACTCCTCCGCTACCGTCGTCGCGAAGGGAAACACCGTCGAAGACCCGACGATCCGAAGCTCGTCGCGCGCCTCGGCCGAGCCGGCCACGCCCACCACAATCATGCCCGAAATCGCCGCCACGCCGGCGCCGATCAACGCTCGCCACATGCCTCAATCCTCCTGCGCTCCAAAACCATCAGCCGGCCGAGCGTTGGGTCGCCTGGCTCGTGCTCGGCCTTCGTGGCGAAGCTAATCAGGCGCGGCGATAGATTCGATACCGTGATGTGACGGATTCTTTACGGTGGGTCTGCGGCGGCTTGACCTACGCGCAGCACCGCTCTATTATTAACCTTATGGTTAATTATGAACATCCCGGCCTGGATCAGGCGTTCCTGGCCCTTTCGGACCCGACCCGGCGGGCGATCGTGGCCCGGCTGGCACGTGGCGAGTGCACGGTGGGCGAGCTGAGCACGCCGTTCCCGATCTCGGCGCCCGCGATCTCGAAGCACCTTCGGCTCCTCGAGCGCGCCGGTCTGATCGAGCGGCGGCGCGTCGGGCGCACGCTGCGCTGCCGCCTGAACCCGACGACGCTCGATACCGCGCTCGACTGGATCACGACCCAGAGGCGCTTCTGGAATGACTCGTTCGATCGGCTCGCCGACCTGCTCGCCGAAGCGAAGAAATCGGAGAACCCGTGATGGCCGAGCTTCAGGGCACGCCCGCCACTCATCTTCTCTCCATGCGCCGCACATTGCAGGCCCCGCGCGAGGCCGTGTTCCGCGCCTTCACCGATCCCGCAAAGGTGCAGCAATGGTATGGCCCGCGCGGCTTCACCATCGAGATCGAAAAATTTGAAGCGCGCGTCGGCGGCCCCTATCGCCTGTGCATGATTGCGCCCGACCAGAAGCGTAATTGGTTGCGCGGCGAGTTTCTTATCATCCAGCCACACGAGCGCGTCAGCTTCACCTGGGTCTGGGAGCAAGGTGACATCGCCGGACTTGAGAGCCTCGTTTCTGTCCGCCTTGATGCCAAGGGCGACGCCACTGAGCTCCTTCTCGAACACAGCCGCCTGCCGAGCGAGTCCTCCGCGAAAGCCCATGAGGGCGGCTGGGCCAGCAGCTTCGAATGCCTTGCGGACTTCATTGCCACCGAAGGGAGATAGAAATGGCCGATGTAATCGTTCACGGCGTAGCGCCCAGCACCTATACGCGTACAGTGCGGCTCGCCTGCGAAGAGAAGGGTGTGTCGCATCGGCTTGAGCCGGTCGAGTTCGGCTCGGACAGACTCCGAAGCCTGCATCCATTTGGCAAGATCCCGATTCTCGAGCACGGCAAGGTGCGCGTGTTCGAGACCCTCGCGATCACCCGCTATGTCGATGAGGCCTTCAAGGGCCCGGCGCTTCAGCCGGCCGATGCGCGCGGCCGCGCGGTGATGGACCAAAATGGATCAGCGCGACGCTCGACTATCTCTATCCGAGCGCGGTTCGTGGCCTGATCATCCCGCGCCTGGTGTTTCCGAGCCGCGGCGTGCCGGTGGACGAAGTGGCGCTCAAGGCCAATCTGCCGATTCTCGAACGCCATTTGACCATCTTTGATGAGGCCCTCGCCGAGAGCCGCTTCTTCGCCGGCGACGCGCTCAGCCTCGCGGACCTCTTCGTGCTGCCGATCATTCCCTATCTTGGCATGGTGTCGGAGAGCCAGCCCATGTTGAAGCAGCGAACGCGCCTGATGCGCTGGCAGGACGTGATGCTGGCCCGCCAGAGCGCGCCGGCAACGGAGCCCAAGCTCGCGGCCTAATCTGGCGCCGGGCCCGGCACGCGGCCTGATGCGAGCGCCGGGCCGATGTGCTCGGGCCGGAGCCCGACGCCGATCAATCGCGCGGCGAGCGCCCTCAGCGGCGGCAGACGCTCGACCAGTCGGAACACGAACGGCACGTCGAGAGGGCGATCGACATTCAAGCTTGGCGCGATGACGCGATTTTGGATCGCGACCTGTAGACGCTGCGTCGTGCGCGCCGCCCAGGCGCGGCGCTTCTGGACCCGCGCGAGATCGGTGTCACGCGTCCGCCCTTCACGCAGAGGCGCCGCGAGCAGATTGGCGGCCGCTACCGCGTCTTGGATTGCGAGGTTGATCCCGACACCGGCGACTGGCGACATCGCGTGCGCAGCATCGCCGATACACAAGAGGCCCGGCTTCCACCAGCGGGCCAGCCGGTCGACCCGAACGGTGAGGAGCTTCGCGTCGTCCCAGGTCGTGAGCGCGCCAACCCGATCAGCGACGAAGGGCGCAGCCTGCGCAATCTCTGCCTGAAAGGCCGCCAGACCCGCCTGCCGGCGCTGCTCCGCGCTGCCTTTGGCGATGACGAACGCGCACTGCCAGTAATCACCCCGGTTGAGCGTGACAACGACCCGACCCCGGTCGAACCGGCCCATGGTCTCGTCGGGATCGCTATGGTGCTTTGGCAGACGAAACCAGAGCACATCGATCGGCGCGCCAATGACATCGACCTTCAGGCCGGCGCGCTCGCGCACGGTCGAGCTCCGCCCATCCGCGCCGATCACGAGGGCGGCTCGAACCTCGATGTCCCCCACCGGTTCGCGTGCCTTGACCCCAATGACCCGACCATCCTGCTCGATCAGGCCCGTCACTTCGGTCGAGCGACGAAGTTGGAATGTCTCGAGCTTTGCTCCCTCGGCCGCAAGGAAATTCAGGAAGTCCCATTGCGGCATCATCGCGATGAACCGGCAGCGCGTCTTCAAGCGGCTGAACTCGGCAAGCCTGATCTGGCGCTCGCCGAATTGCAGGCCGAAGCGCGACACCCGCTGGTGCGGCAGCGTAAGAAACTCGTCCAGCAGACCGAGCTCATGCATCAGCTCGAGCGTCGAGGGGTGGATCGTGTCGCCCCGGAAGTCGCGCAGGAAGTCGCCATGCTTCTCGAGCACGACCACGGAGACGCCAGCGCGCGCCAACAGAAGCCCGAGCATCAGGCCGGCGGGGCCGCCGCCGGCGATGCAGCATTGTGTCTGGATGTTATGGGCGGCGATGGCCTTTTCCGTCTCTCGGCGCCCCAAGCGGGCGGGTGACGCCGGCTATTTGATCTCGACCTCGATAAAGACCACGTCCTCGGTCTTGCTCGGGTTGATCACGTCATGCTCGACGCCGACATTGCGGGAATAGGGCACACCAAGCGTGATGTCGACCGTGCGCTCGGTATTGCCGGGCTCCTTGAGCAGCAGCTTGCCGGTGGTCACCGGCACCACCACATAGTCGTACTCATGGCGGTGCCAGCCTGTATGCGCCCCTGGCTTGAAGTGCCAGCGGGTGACCTTGACCCGCTCATTGTCGATCAACGTGGTCCCAACCGCATTGTCCATGGCGCTCTGCCTCCCAAGGTCACGATTGTTTAACCATCCCAGGTTCAGTTACGGGGCGCAAGCGGCCGCCCGGCGCCGATTTTGGCTGATTTCGGTCATCCGGCACTCGCGCTCGCCGCGGGCATTGTGTATAGAACCGCCGGCCCCTGCGCCCTGACGCCCCCTTTGGGCCCCGCCCCGACACCGAGACCCGATTGCTGACCATGGATATCCGCAATATCGCGATCATTGCTCACGTCGACCACGGCAAGACCACCCTGGTTGACGCGCTGCTGCGCCAATCGGGCTCGTTTCGCGACAATCAGCGCGTGGCCGAGCGCGTGATGGATTCGAACGACCTCGAGCGCGAGCGCGGCATCACCATTCTGGCCAAATGCACCTCGATCGTGTGGCAGGGGACGCGGATCAACGTGGTCGACACGCCGGGTCACGCCGATTTCGGCGGCGAGGTCGAGCGCGTGCTTGGCATGGTCGATGGCGTGCTCGTGCTGGTCGACGCGGCCGAGGGCCCGATGCCGCAGACCAAGTTCGTGCTGGCGAAGGCGCTGGCGCTGGGCCTTCGGCCGATCGTGGTGATCAACAAGGTCGACCGCAGCGACGCCCGCCCGAACGAAGCGCATGAAGAGGTATTCGACCTGTTCGTGGCGCTCGACGCCTCCGAGGAGCAGCTCGATTTCCCCACCCTCTTCTCCTCGTCGAAGCAAGGCTGGGCCGATCACGAGATCACCGGTCCGCGTGCCCACATGCACCCGCTGTTCGAGACCATCCTCGCGCACGTGCCGCCGCCGAAGGCCGACCGGGATGCCCCGTTCTCCATGCTGGCGTCGATCCTGGAATATGACCCCTATCTCGGGCGCCTGCTGACCGGGCGCATCCTGAGCGGCACGGTGCGCCAGAACATGGCGGTCAAGGCGATGACCCGCGAGGGCGAGCCCATCGAAGATACCAAGGTGGTGAAGATCCTGGCCTTCCGCGGCATCGAGCGGGTCGGCATCGAGGAAGCACAGGCCGGCGATATCGTCGCGATCGCGGGCTTCACCGCCGCGAGCATCCCCGACACGCTCTGCCACCCCTCCGTGACGGCGCCGATCGCTGCGCGCCCGATCGACCCGCCGACCCTCGCGATGACCTTCTCGATCAATGACTCGCCACTCGCCGGCCGTGAGGGCGACAAGGTGACATCCCGCGTCATCCGCGCGCGCCTGATGCGCGAGGCCGAGGGCAATGTCGCAATCCGCGTGCGCGAGACCGAGAACACCGACGCGCTCGAGATCGCGGGGCGCGGCGAGCTACAACTCGGCGTGCTGATCGAAACCATGCGGCGCGAGGGCTTCGAGCTTTCGATCAGCCGGCCGCGCGTGGTGCAGAAGGCAGACCCCGCGACCGGCCAGATGCTGGAACCGATCGAGGAGGTGCTGGTCGACGTTGACGACGCCTTTGTCGGTGTCGTGGTCGAGGCGCTGGGCAAGCGCCGCGGCGAGCTGCGTGACATGCGGCCCTCGGGCGGTGGCAAGACGCGGCTCAAGTTCCTCGCGCCGTCGCGAGGATTGATCGGCTACCACAACGAGTTCATGACCACGACGCGCGGCACCGGCGTCATGTATCGCGTGTTTGATTCCTACGCGCCGCACAAGGGGCCGATCGCGGGGCGCACCAACGGCGTGATGATCGCGAACTCGGATGGTGTCGCGGTCGCCTACGCGCTTTGGAACTTGGAAGAGCGCGGGCCGCTGTTCATCGAGCCCGGCGTCAAGGTCTATGGCGGCATGATCATCGGCGAGCACCTCAAGGGCAGCGACCTCGACGTGAACCCCTTAAAGGCCAAGCAGCTCTCGAACGTGCGCACGCATTCGCACGATGAGAACATCAGGCTCACGCCCGTGCCGCGCATGAGCCTCGAATGGGCGCTCGCCTATATCGAGGAGGAGGAGCTGGTCGAGGTGACCCCGACCAGCATCCGCCTGCGCAAAAAGCTGCTCGACCCGAACGATCGCAAGCGCGCCGCCCGGGCGAGCTGAACACCCATCAGGCTTCGGCTGCCGCCGTAACCCGAGGTCCGCAGCACGACGCGCTGCCACCTTTGGCGGGTACGCCTCCCGGCACGACGTTGCGGATCAGCGTGTCATCGCCATAGCTCGTGTGCGCGCCCTTCGTGAAGAACGTCTCCCACACGATGCCTTGGGGATCCAAGACCCAGCCCTTGTCGGACTTGGCGTAGCAGCAGGCCGTGTCCTTCTGATCGAGGACGAACTGACCGGCGGACTTCAGGCGCTCCGTCACGTCCGCGAGCTCGCCGTCGCTTTCAACCTGGATGCCCAGATGATCGACGCCGGTGGCGTGGCCGCGGGCCGAGATCGCGAAATTGACCTTCGGGTCATCGAGCATCCACTTCGCGTAGTCGCCGTGGCGCACGGTCGGCTCCGCGCCAAACAACTGCGTGTAGAACGCGGTCGATTGCTCGATGCTCTCGACCGAGAGATTAACGTGCATCCGCTTCACAGCAGCTCTCCTTGGGGTTGGTTGCCCGGGTGCCGCAGGCGCCCAGGCAGCAGTCTTCGATGAGGTAATCGAGCAGCGCCCCGATGCGGGCGAAGCTCGCGGTGTAGATGATCGAGCGTCCTTCCCGCCTTGAGCCGATCAGCCCGGCCCGGCTTAGCTCGGTCAGATGAAACGACATCACCGTCGGGCCGACGCCGAGCCGCTGGGCGATGTCACCCGCCGGCAGGCCGCTCTGCCCGACCCGAATCAG
>Ga0194128_10004810_pt1 | contig 19509 bp, 15 predicted proteins | sample TA2KigCa65mmetaG_FD_148650 | JGI IMG/M metagenome (GOLD analysis project Ga0194128, IMG submission 148650) | Freshwater microbial communities from Lake Tanganyika, Tanzania - TA2015037 Kigoma Deep Cast 65m | ecosystem: Environmental > Aquatic > Freshwater > Lake | place: Tanzania: Lake... | reverse complement strand
CACAGCTCGTCGGGAATCCGCCAGCCCCGGTGAGCCTTCCCTCGTGCAGACACTTCACCCCCGGTCGCCAGTCGGAGGGTCACGGCTTGTCAATCATTAACACCCTGGGCGGTTTTCGGATAGGCTCTAAGGTCTCGGTATCTCGAAGACACCTAGACAGCACCCCGTCAGTCGTGCAAGTCTCCTAGCCGGAGGGGCCGCACACATGAAGTGGCAATCAGCAATCTCACGAGCAATGCGTGACTTGAGAGTCGAAGAGGCGCGAGCTGCCAAGGAGCTCGACGCGATCCGTCAGCGAATCGCTGCACTGGGCAAGCTGGGCGGTGGCGGAGGCGGTTCCGCCGGCAAGGTGGTGAAGCGCGTCCTCAGCCCGGCTGCGCGCGAGGCGATCGCGAAGGCAGCGCGCAAGCGCTGGGCGAAGTATCGCGCCGACAAGGCGAAGCGCGGCTGAGCCGCTCTTTGCACTCACGCGGCAGGCGCCCGCCTCGGCGCGGCGCCCGGCGCGTGCGTGTCGGGTTGTTAGGTGGGGGCGCCGCGCCGATCGCGCGCGGCGCCCCCGCAATTTTCTGGCCTCGTGTGCGCGTAGCTCCGCATGGCGCGTGAGTGGCGAGCGAAGCGAGCCAGCGCGTGAACTCGCGCGCCTCACTCACCAAGCACGACGGGCATCCGTTCTCACCCTGCGCAGACGTTGACGCCTGCGAGCTCTGCGGCGAGAGCGCCGCACACATCCTCCATCACCCGACGCGCATTCGCGCCGCCTGCGCGCTGCGCGGTATCGACCCCGAGCCCCTGCTCGCGCGCGCGAAGTCGCGCGGCTAGCGGCGCGTCTCCCGCTCCACCTAGAGTCGCGCGCTCTTCGAGCGGTGGAGGCGAGCTTGGCGACACAAAAACGCGACGCGGCGATCGTCGGCATTCACGAACATCCCTCGCGCGACGTCGAGGGGCGCGTGAGCGCGCTGCAGATCAAGGCCGCGAGCGCGGCGAGAGCGCTCGCCGACGCGGGCCTCACCTGGCGCGACGTCGATGCGATCTACGACGCCGGCGACGGCGGCGGCTTCTCGGGCCTGCAGATCGCCGAGTACTTCGGCATCCGCCCGAACGTGATCGACACGACGAACGTGGGCGGCAGCTCGTACGAGTTTCACGCCGCGCACGCGCGCCGCGACATCGCGCGCGGCAAGGCGCGCGTCGCGCTGCTCACGTACGGCTCCACCGCGCACTCGAACGCATTCGCGATCGGCGTCGGCGGCCGCGGCCACGCCGGCATGCCCTCGCCCGCCGACAACCTCGAGTCGTGGCAGGGCATGACCCTCGTCAGCAACTACGCGATGGTCGCCCACCGCCACATGCATCAGTACGGCACGACGAGCGAGCAGCTCGCCGAGATCGCGACCGCCACGCGCTACCACGCGATGCGCAATCCCGAGGCGGTCGCGGCGATGAAGGCGCTCGAGTTCCTCGACATTCGCGAGACGACGATCGAGGATGTTGTTAGGTCTCGCATGATCGCGGACCCGCTGCATCTGCTCGAGTGCTGCATGATCAGCGACGGCGGCGGCGCGCTGGTGATCGCCGCGCCCGACATCGCGCGCGATTGCAAGAAGAAGCCGGTGTGGATCCTCGGCAGCGGCGAAGCCACGAAGTACCCCGAGAACGGCGGCGACATCACGACGAGCGCGGCGGCGCAATCGGGTCCGAGCGCGTTCGGCGAAGCGGGCGTCACCGCGAGCGAGCTCGACATCGCGATGATCTACGACTCGTTCTCGATCACCGTGCTCACGATCCTCGAAGACCTCGGCTTCTGTAAGAAGGGCGAGGGCGGCGCGTACGTCACGGGCGGGCGCCTGCGCTTCGACAAGCCGGGCGGCCCCGCGCTCAACACGGACGGCGGCGGTCTCTCGTCGAATCACCCCGGCATGCGCGGGATCTTCCTGCTGATCGAGGCCGCGCGGCAGCTGCGCGGCGAGTCCACTTCTCAGGTTCCCGGCGCGAAGCTCGCCGTCGCACACGGCAACGGCGGCATGCTCGGCAGCCGCCACGCCGCGGGCACGGTCATCCTCGGGAGGGACTAACAAGTGACATCGGCAGCAACTCCTCAGAAGCCGCCGGCGACGCGCCCGCTCCCGCACACGCAGGAGCACGACACCGCCGCGTTCTGGGCCGCGACGAAGGAGCGCAGGCTCACGTACCAGCAGTGCGACGCGTGCGGCACGGTGGTGTGGCACCCGCGCGCGCACTGCACCGGCTGCCTCGAAGGCACGCTCTCGTGGCGCACTTCTCAGGGCCGCGGCGCGGTCTACTCCTACAGCGTGATCCGCCAGAGCTATCACCCGTTCTTCCGCAGCAAAGTTCCGTTCGCGGTCGCGTGGGTCGACCTCGACGAAGGCCCGCGTGTGCTCACGAACCTCACCGGAATCGCGGATCCGTCGCGCGACGTGAAGATCGGCATGCGAGTCGTGGTCGAGTGGGAAGCGCACGACGAGCTCGCCATTCCGCTGTTCCGGCCGGAGTGACTCAGCGCGCACCCTCGCGCTGAGTCCAGGCGATCTCGACGCCCGGCGCCGATCCGCGACCTGTCAGGGGCCCTCCCGCCTCGCGCAGCACGCCTGCGACATCCGCGGCTTTCTCGCCCAAGTGCTCGTTCCGGTAGTGGCACAGAATCAGGCGCCCGCCGGGCGCCACCCATGTGAGTTGCCGCCGCGCGAACTCCACCCAGTCCTCGCGCGGCACGTACTCGAGGTTGGTACGCACGAAGTCGTAGCTGCGCTGCGGCGTCCAGTAGAACGCGTTCGCGACGGTGAACGTGCCTTGCGGCACTCGCTGCTGCGCGAGCGCGACGAGCTCGGGCACGAAGTCGACGCCATGCGCGCGCAGCGCGACTCCACGCTCGCGCGCCCAGCCGAGTAGCGACTCGAGCAGGAGGCCGTTCGCACAGCCCACGTCGAGGAAGTCGCCATCGCGGTGAAGCGCGTCTGCGATGCAGCGCCGCGTCTCTTCCCAGCGCGCCGCGCCCTTCGAGCGGCCCGAGCCTCGGTACGGATTGCCTGGCTCCGTGAGATAGAACGCAGCGACCTCGCAGCGCAGCTTCTCGAAGAACGAGTCGCGCTCACTCAAGCGCGCCCGCCCCCGTTCCCTCCCGCGCCCTGCACCGCGGTGCGCAGGAACTCGCCGAGATCCGGATGATCGAACAGCCCCGACTGCGCGAGGCGCGCGGCGGAGATGGCGCGCACTTCGGAGACGGTCGCGGCTTCGAGCGCGCGGCGCGCGTCGTCGGCGGCGGTCGCGCTGTCGAGCGCGCGCACGATCTCCTTCACGAGCGGCACGGCGCTCGCGACGCCTGATAACTCGCCGAGGCCGAGGCCCACGAGGATCGGCACTGCGAGCGGATTGCTCGCCATCTCGCCGCACACCGAGATCGCGATTCCGGCTTTGCGCGCGGCGCGCACGCTGCGGTCGATCAGCGAGAGCACGGCGGGGTGCAGCGAGTCATACAGGTGCGCGACGCGCTCGTTGCCGCGGTCGACGGCGAGCGTGTACTGCGTGAGGTCGTTCGTCCCGATCGAGAAGAAGTCGCATTCGCGCGCGAGCGCGTCGGCGATCACCGCGGCCGACGGCACCTCGATCATCACGCCCACCGGCAGCTTCGGATCGAACGGCACCTCCGCCGCGCTGAGCTCGCGCTTCGCCTCCTCCACGAGCTCGCGCACGCGGCGCAGCTCCTCGATCGCCGAGACCATCGGGATCAGCATGCGCACGTTGCCGTGCGCGCTCGCGCGCAGGATCGCGCGCAGCTGCGCCCGGAACGCGTCGAGGTGCGAGAGCGACAGGCGGATCGAGCGCCAGCCGAGCTGCGGGTTCGCCTCGGTCTCCATCTCGAGCTGCGGGATCGCCTTGTCGCCGCCGAGGTCGAGCGTGCGAATCGTGACCGGCCGCGGCTTCATCGCGACGGCGACCTGTTCGTAGAGCTTCTCCTGCTCTTCCTCGGTCGGGAAGCCCTTGTGCACGAGCGCGAGCAGCTCGGTGCGGAACAGGCCGATGCCCTCGGCGCCGTGGCGCTCGACCAGGCGCAGGTCCGAGAGCAGGCCGGCGTTCGCGGTGAGGCGCACGCGCAGGCCGTCGCGCGTCTCGGCGGGGCGCTCGCTCAGCGCGTCGAGGTGCTCGACCGCGACCATCGCGCGCTGCCGGGCCTTCGAGTACGCGCCCCTCAGGTCTTCGTCGGGCGAGAGGATCACGCGGCCCGCTTCGCCGTCGACCACGGCGAGCTCACCCGCGCGCGCAGCTTCGAGAATGCCGGCGACGCCGGTGACCGCGGGGATCTCGAGCGCGCGCGCGAAGATCGCGCCGTGCGAGGCCGGGCCGCCGTGCTCGGACACGACCGCGGCGACCTTCTCGACGTCGAGCGTCGCGAAGTGCGCGGGCAAGAGCTGCGAGGCGACGACGATGGCGCCGTCCATCAGCTGCTGATCGTGGTGGCGCACCCCCAACAAGCGCGCCGCCACGCGCTGGCCCACGTCCTGGATGTCGACACCGCGCTCGCGGAAGTACGGGTCGGTGAGCGCACCGAACATGCGCGCGTACTCGGCGAGCACGCGCTTCAGGGATTCGAGCGCGTTGCCGGTGCGCGCGAGCTCGCGCTCGAGCTTCTGCACGAAGCCCTTGTCCTCGAGCATCTGGATGTGCGTGTGGAACACGGCCGCGAAGTCGGGGCCGAAGCGCTGCGTCACGTCCTCACGCAGCTCCTGCAGCTCGCGCCTCGCTTCGGCGAGCGCGCCGTCGAGGTCGCGCTTCTCCTGCGCGGCGTCGCGGTTCGGCGCGTACTCGACGCTGTCGAGGTCGATCGCGTCGCCGAGGAAGAACACCGGCCCGATCGCGATGCCGCGCGACGTCGCGATGCCCTTCAGCACCGCGTTGCGCTCGGCGCGCTTCGCGCCCTCGGTCGCGGCCGCCGCCCCGCCGAGGTCGGCGATCAGCCGTGAGCGCCGCTCTTCGCCGCCTGCCACCACCGCGAGCAGCTGCGAGTTCATCACCACGGGCGCGATGAGCTGCGCGCACGTCTCGAGCATCTCCACGTCCGCTTCGGAGAACTGCCGCGCCTCGCGCGTCTGCACCACGAGCACTCCGATCGTGAGGCCTTCACCAGAGAGCCCGCGCACCTTCAGAGGCGCCGCCGCGAGCGAGGCGAACTGCTCTTCCTTCGTCTCGGGAAAGTACTTGTAGGCGGGATGCTTCTGCGCGTCCGCGAACGCCTCCGCCTCGCCGCGCGCGCCGACGTGGCCCACGAGCCCCTCGCCCATCGCGAGCTTCACCGCGCCCACCGAGGCTCTGTCGAGGCCGATCGTGGCCGAGAGCGTGAGCGCGGAGCGATCCGTGCTTGTTAGGTACACGGAGCACACGTCGGCATCGAGACGCTTCGCGACGAGGTCCGTGACGTTGTCGAGCGTCTCTCGCAGATCGTGCGAGCGCGTGACGATGCCGGCGATGTCGGCGATCAGGGCCCCGCGCTCTGCACTGCGTTCCGGAATGACGCGCACCTCCCGCTCGTCGTGAGCGATGGTAGGCGCTGCGCTGCGCACCGCGCGCCAGAACCACGAAAGGCCGGGGCGATGCCCGGCCTCTCGTCGAACTCGCCGCGTCGCCGCGGCGAGAGTCAGTTCGGAAAGCCCGAGTTCGGATCGCTCGGCATCGGCGGCAGATTCTCGAGGCCGCGGCGATGCAGCGAGGGGAACACGAACTCCTTGTCTTCGAAGCGCATGCCGAGCGCGAGCAGGATCTTGCGCTTCGTGTCCATGCGGCAGTTCATGCCCTTCTCGACACTGTGGATCGTCCGCAGCGCCACCTTGGCCTTCCGTGCGAGCTGCGCCTGCGTCATCAGGCGGTTCTCACGAATCTCGCGCACGCGGTTCGGCTGGAATTCGTTCTGGTCTTCTGCGTCCACCGTGTCTCTCCACCGTTGCGAGCTCCGCGTCGCGCCGGCCCCAGCTGCGCTCGCTTCGCTCGCTTGCCCGCCTCGGTGTGAGGCGAGCTTCTCGCTGCTGGCTGATTTCGGAACCCACGCGGAATTTCTTGAGCAGAAATCAGCGCTTGGCACGCATCGACCCGGCCGACGAGGTGCGTTTTGAAGCGGCGGACCGGGCGCCTAGCCCCACCCCTCGCGAGCTCCCGAACCCGAGTTTTGCGCCGCTCTCCCGGTGAGCAGAGCCACATTCCGGCCGGGCCCGGATGCACGCTCTGGCGTCTCGAATTCCGGCGGCCGGCGCGAGTCCCTGTTTGGCGGCGCTGCACAGGCCCCGGTGCGCGGAGAGAAGCCGGGCCTATGGTGGCTCGCTGGACGGGGTCCTCTTGCGTCGCGCCATCCTGTTCTTCCTGCTCGGGGTCTGCGTGTTCGGGGCGGCGGCCCTGGGCGGCTTCTATGCCGCGTCGCAGCTCGCGCCGGAACGGCTGCGCACCGAGGCAGAGGCGCAGCTCTCGAAGCAGCTCGGGGCGCCGGTTCGGCTGGGCGCCGTGCGGGTGAGCCTGACCGAGGAGCTGCCGTGGATTCTCGTCGAGGCCAGCGAGCTGCGCGCCGGGCCGCTGCCGGGGGACCGTTCGATCGCCATCGAGCGCGCGAGCGCCCGCCTCGACCCGTTCCTGCTCATCCTGCGCCGCCTCGAGCTGCGCGGGCTCGCGCTGTCGGGGATCGAGGTGAGCCTGCCAGAGCCCGTCGCGGCGACCGCGCCGAAAGCGGCATCCGAGGAAGACCCGCTCACGCGCGCGGTCGAGGCGATGACGCGCGTCGCGACGCAGCTGCGCGCGAAGCCGTGCCCCGTGCCTCCGGTCGAGGCGGATCGCATCGCGCTCGTCCTCACGAGCGCGAGTGCGCCGCGGCGCGTGCTCGAGCTCGATCGCGTCGCGTTCTCGTGCGCTCGCCTCAGCGAGGAGGGCGCGTGGGAGGTCGCCGGCCGCGCGCTGCTTGCGGACGGCGCGGCGGCGCCGCTCGCGCTGCGCCTCAGCGTCGCAGAGGACGCCGTCGACGCCGCGCTCTCGCTGCCGAGCGTGCCGCTCGCTCCGCTGTTCGCGGCGCTGGGTCGCCCGGAGTCGCTCTCGGGCCGCGCGCAAGCGGACCTCTCGTGGCGCGCCGAGGCGAATGCTCCGCATGCGCTGCGCCTCGCGCTCTCGGGCCGCGACATCGCGGGCGAGCTCGGCGCCGCGGACGATCCCGCACGCGCGATCGCGCTGCGCATGCGCGCGCCGAAGCTCGCGCTTGCGCTCACCGCCAGCGAGCGCGAGCTGCGCGCGAGCGAGCTCGCGATCTCGGATGGCGCCCTCGGCGTGAAGGGCTCGCTCGCGCTCGCGCTGCCACTCAGTGAGGCGAGCGCGCTCGGCGCGACGGCTCAGATCGAGCGCGTCAGCCGCGACGACCTCGCGCGCATCGCCGCACAGCTCCCGCGCGGCGCGCGCGATGCCGCTGATCGCGCGCTCGACCGCATCGTGAGCGGCGAGATCGCGCCGCTCGAGGTCGCGCTGAAGAGCAGCGTCGCGGGCGTGAGGGAGATGGCGGCGGGCGACGTGCTCGCGCGCAGCGGCGAGCTCGAGCTGAAGCTCGGCCTCGCGAACGCGGAGCTGCGCATCGGCGAGAGCGACCGCTTGCGCGAAGTCGCAGGCGCCGTCTCGTTCGATGGCGACACGCTCGACGTGCAGGCCGCGAGCGCACGCTTCCGCGAGCGCCGCCTGCCGCGCCTCTCGGTGAAGCTGCACGGCGTCTCGCGCGTGAAAGCTCTCGACGACCTCGCGTGCGATCGCCCCGCGCCCGTTCCGCGCATCGGGGCGGTGGACGACTTGCGCGCGTGGGTCGAGTCGCGCCGCCGCCCGCCCTACACGCCGAACTGGACCACGCTCGACCTCGACGTCGATCGCCTCTCGCACCCGCTGCTCTTCTGCACGCTGGAAGACGTGGTCGCCGAGATCACGCGCGGCGAGAACCACTACGAGTACGCCGTCGAGAGCGGCGCGTGGGCGGGCTTCGCGATCGAGGGCGACGCGATCTACCGCAAGGCGCGCGGCAAAGACGGTGAGCCGCTGCGCGACGGCGGCTCCATCAGCGCGGAGCTGACGCTCGGCGAAAAGCGCGCGCCCGCTGCGCCGGCTGCGGACCCGAACGTGTGGGCGACGGGACGTTTCGCCTGGAACGTGAGCTCACTCGGGCGCTTCCTCACGAAGAGTTATCAGGGCGAGTTCCGCGCGGTGGGCTCGCGCGCCGAGCTGTTTCGCTCGCGCCTCCAGTTCTCGCCGCGCGGCGAGCTGACCGGCGAGCTCGCCCTCGAGATGGGCGGCGACGGCCCGATTCCGTGGGAGGTCGACGCCGAGAGCAAGGGCTTCGACCTGCTCGATCTCTGGAAAGTCTCGCAAGCGCCCAAGACCTTCATGTCCGGCACGCTCACGGGCGGCGCGCACCTCGAGGGCCACCTGTACCTCGGCGAGAACCCGCTCATCGACGCGCGCGGCTACGCGAGCGTGCACGCGCGCAAGGGCGAGATCCACCGCGACGTGCCGTTCCTGCTCGCGGTCGCCATGACGGACGAAAAGGTGGACCCGTTCGGAAAGCGAGACCGCTTCCCGTATCAGGCGATCGACCTCGAGGGCCCGATCGAGAACGGCTGGATGACGTCGCGCACGCTCACGCTGGAGGGCAAGTCCGAGCGCATGGCGGCGACGGGCAAGACGCACCTCTCGGAGCCCTACGAGCTCGAGAGCGTGATCGGCATGTACACGATCCCGACCATCGACTCGATCGTCGGCGCGATTCCGATCTTCAACGTGCTGTTGTTAGGCGAAGACCGCTCGCTCGCGGGCTTCTACTTCCAAGTCACGGGCGAGTGGACGAAGCCCGTCGTCACGCCGCTCGTGGGCAAGACCGTCGCCTCGGGGCCCGCGAGCGTGGTGCTCGAAGGCGTGCCCAACTTCGTGTTCGGCAGCTTGCGCGCACTCGGCGAGATCCTGACGCCGCCGGCGCCGAAGAAGCCCGCGGCCACGACCGCGCCGGCGCCGCAGGCCGCGCCGACGCCCGAGTCGGCCGGCGAGAGCGCCCCGAGCACCAGCTGACCGGGTTGACGCTCGCGCGATTCCTCCCGAGGCTCCGCGCCTTTCTCAGCTTCTGCGACGGAGGACACGATGCCGGGCTTCCACTTCCAAGAGCTGTTCGAGCTGGGCGAGGACGACACGGCGTACCGCTCGCTCGGCGCCGAGCACGTGTCCATCCAGAAGCTCGGCGCGCGCGAAGTGCTCGTCGTGAAGCCCGAGGCGCTGCGCATGCTCACGGCGGCCGCCATTCGCGACATCTCGCACCTGTTTCGCACGGGCCACCTGAAGCAGCTGCGCGCGATTCTCGACGACCCGGAAGCCTCGGCGAACGACCGCTTCGTCGCGCTCGAGATGCTGAAGAACGCGAACGTGTCGGCGGGCATGGTTCTGCCGAGCTGCCAGGACACCGGCACCGCGATCGTGATCGGCAAGAAGGGCGAGAACGTCTTCACCGGCGCCGACGACGAGGAGACGATCGCGCGCGGCGTCTACGACACGTTCACCGGAACGAACCTCCGCTACTCGCAGATGGCTCCCATCACGATGTACGAGGAGAAGAACACGGGCAGCAACCTGCCCGCGCAGATCGAGCTCTACGCGAAGCCGGGCGACGAGTACGAGTTCCTGTTCATCACGAAGGGCGGCGGCAGCGCGAACAAGTCGTTCCTCTACCAGGAGACGCGCGCGACGCTGAACCCCGAGGGCGTGCTCAAGTTCTTCGAAGAGAAGATGAAGTCATTAGGGACGGCCGCGTGCCCGCCCTATCACCTCGCGATCGTGATCGGCGGCATGAGCGCCGAGTTCAACCTGAAGACGGTGAAGCTCGCGAGCACCCGCTACCTCGACTCGCTGCCGACGACCGGCAACGAGCACGGCCGCGCCTTCCGCGACCGCGGCATGGAGGAGCAGATCCACAAGCTCTCGCAGCGCATCGGCATCGGCGCGCAGTTCGGCGGGAAGTACTTCTGCCACGACGTGCGCGTGATCCGCTTGCCGCGCCACGGCGCCTCGCTGCCGATCGGCATCGGCGTCTCGTGTAGCGCCGATCGCCAGGCGAAGGGGAAGATCACGCGCGAGGGCGTGTTTCTCGAGAAGCTCGAGACGAATCCCGCGCAGTTCCTGCCGGATGCGACGCATCAGGAGCTCGGCGGCGAGGTGGTCGAGGTCGACCTGAACCAGCCGATGAGCGAGATCCGCAAACAGCTCTCGCGCTACCCGGTGAAGACACGGCTCTCCCTGACGGGCTCACTCGTGGTCGCGCGCGACATCGCGCACGCAAAGCTGAAGGAGCGCATCGATCAAGGGCTCGGGCTCCCGCAGTACATCAAGGACAAGATGATTTATTACGCCGGCCCGGCGAAGACGCCGGCGGGCATGCCGTCGGGCTCGTTCGGGCCGACGACTGCCGGCCGCATGGACTCCTACGTCGACCTGTTCATGCAGCACGGCGGGAGCTTCGTGACGCTCGCCAAGGGCAACCGCAGCAAGGCCGTGACCGACGCGTGCAAGAAGCACGGCGGCTTCTACCTCGGCTCGATCGGCGGCCCCGCGGCGATCCTCGCGCAGAACAACATCAAGCGCGTCGAAGTGCTCGAGTACCCCGAGCTCGGCATGGAGGCGATCTGGGCGATCGACGTGGAGAAGTTCCCGGCCTTCATCGTCGTCGACGACAAGGGCAACGACTTCTTCACGATGCTCTAGAACCCATCTCGGGATTTCCGGACCGAGCCCGGCGCAGCCGTGCGCGGCGTCGTCAGCGCTTCGGTGCGGGCGCGTTCATGTAGTCGCGGTAGTACGTCATCTTCCCGCCGCGAGCTCTGTACACGCCCACGCCGTGAATCTTTCCGGCCGGTGTCTCCGCGATCCACTGCGCCCAGGCGACCTCGCCGTCGCCCGCAAGCTCGACGGCGCGGAAGCGCGTCTTCCGCGCGCGCATCTCGCTCACCATCTTGGTCATGAACGCGCCGATCGCCTCGCGTCCCCGAAAGGTCCCGAAGACCGGGTCTTCGAGGACCGCGTCTTCTGAGAACAGCGGAACGAGCTTCGTGTAGTCCCCCTCGTCCTGAATGCGCCAGAACTCGCGTACGACGGCGAGTGCATCACCCATGTGAACCTCCTCAGAAGCGATGGAGCAACGAGCGCGCAGGATAGGCGCGATTGCATTCCCCTTGCGGAGACGAAGAACACAAAAACGCGGACCTGAGCTGACGATGCAAGCGAAGCCCTTCAGCGGGGACGCTCATGCGCAAGTGCGTGCACGCAATTCGCCAGTCGCTCGGCCTCGGCGGCGCGATCTTCCTCTCCGCAGCCGCGCTCGCGCAGGCGCCCGCGGCGCCGGCGCCCTTCGTGAGCTGGGCGCCGCTGGGCGCGTACGAGCAGGCCGCGCTCGCGGAGCAGAGCGCGTTGCGCGTCGCGGTGCCGACTTCGGAGCGCGTCGTGGAGATCGGCTTCGCGCCGCGCACGATCGCGGCGAGCGACTACGGCGCGGAGGTGGTCGACACGCGCGGGATGCGGCGCGGCGCACGTGCACCGCGCGTCACCACGTACACGGGCCGCGTCGAGAACGGCGGCGCGCGCGACTTCGCGAAGCTCGCCTACTCGGCGGAGGACGGCGCCCTCGAGGGCTTGCTGCGGATCGACGGCCGCTTCTACGAGCTGGCCGCGAACCTCGCGCAGGGCGATTGGCTGATCGACGTGCGCGAAGTCGACGAGGCGCGCATCGCGGCGCTGGCACGCGCGTGCGGCGTGACCCGTGAGAGCACGCTGTCGGCGCCGCTCGGCTCGATGACCGCTTCGACGACCGCCGCGGCCACCGCGCTGGACGAGATCGAGCTCGCGACCGAAGCCGACGCGCTGATGGTTCAGCAGCACGGCGGCGTCTCCGCAGCGAACGCGCGCATTCTCTCGTTCGTGAACATGATGAACGGGATCTACGAGACCGACTTGGGTCTCACGAACCGCGTCGTCCATCAGCGTGCCCACGCGAGCGCCGACCCGTACACGACGACGGACGCCGGCAATCTGCTGACCGCCTTCGGCACGAACTTCCGCACCAACGTCGCCGCGCGCTACGACAACGCGCTGCTCTTCAGCGGGCGCAACCTCGATGGCAGCACGGTCGGCATCGCGTGGGTGTCGGCGACCTGCTCGAACTACGCCTTCGGCGTCGTCCAGGTGCTCGGGATGAGCGACTTCGAGGCGATGCTCATCGCCTCGCACGAGCTCGGACACAACCTCGGCGCGGATCACACGAGCGACGGCATCATGACGCCATCGCTGTCCGGCGCGAGCTACTTCAACGCGGTCAGCCAGAGCGAGGTGGCGCAGTACGCGAGCCGAGTGAGCTGCCTCGCGCCGGCGGCGGGCTCGGGCTCGAACGCCGCGCCCGAGCTCGATCCGATCGGGCCTCAGCTCGTGAGCGAGGGGCAGGCGCTCGTGCTGCAGCTGAGCGCGAGCGACGCCGACGGCGACGCGCTCCAGTTCTCCGCGGCGCCGCTGCCGCCGGGCGCGTCGCTCAGCGCAGCGGGCGAGTTTCGCTGGACGCCCGCGCGCACGTTCGCGGGCTGCGGCGCGACGACGACGGCGACGATTCAGTTCGCGGTGAGCGACGGCCAAGCGACCGCGACAGAGTCGGTGCCGATCAGCGTTGCCGACGCGGCGACGAACGCGCCGCCCGCGCTCGACGACCCGCTCGATCGCAGCGTCTACGTGGGCCGCCCCGTCGCGATCCAGCTGCTCGCGACCGACGCCGACGGCGACAGCGTGAGCTTCTCGTCGCCGAATCTCCCTGCCGGCGCTACGCTGAGCGCGAACGGCGCCTTCGCGTGGACGCCGACTTCCGCGCAGGCCGTCCTCACGCGCCTCGACTTCGACGCGCGCGACTGCACAGGGCTCACTTCGCGCGCGAGCGTCGACATCGACGTCTGCGCCCAGCCCGCTCCGCATCTCTCGGCGCTGTCGAAGACGACGGGCTGGTACGGCGAACAGGTGACGATCAGCGGAACGGCGCTCGCGGGCGACGACGTCGTCGTGACCTTCAGGAACAAGCGCGCGGCGATCGTGAGTGCGAACGACAGCGCGGTCACCGTGATCGTGCCGAAGGTGAAGAAGAAGTATCGAAAGCGCGGCGCGCTGCCGGTGACGCTCTCACGCGACGGCGTGCGCGCGGACAACACTCTCGCGTTCGACTACGTGAGTCCGTGAACACCACGGCGTGAGCGCGCGCTACGGACGTGGTTCACCGGGCCGGTAGGTCTTCGCGCCCGCCGCGAGCAGCTCCGCTTCCGTCAGCGGCACGCGCTTCGTCTGCTCCTGCGCGAAGAGCGCGAGCTGGTCCGCGTAGTGAGGCGAAGCCTCGTCGAGCGTCGCGCTGCCGAACTGGTGGATCGTCTCGATCGTCTGCTCGCCGCTCGCGTCCCAGGTCGAGAACAGGATCAGCGTGTCGCCGGTCTGCGCGCTGAAGCGGCCGTCATCGCCGAGGCGATCGGTCTCGACCGCGCGCAGCACGTCCGGGCCGCCGCTCATGCCGATGTCGTGCGGTCCGCGGCGAATGCGGTTCACCTCGCGCCAGGGCGGATCGAGCCTGCCGTGATGCGTGCGCAGCGCGCGCATCGCTTCACGCAGCGCGGCGAGCGGCTCGGGCGGCACTTCGCCGCGGCGACGCGCCATCGAGATCGGCAGCGTCGTCGCGATCGCGAGCGCAGCGCTCGTGTCGTCGCCCTCGGTCGTGAGCTGCCAGCGCGCGAGGATCTCGCGCGCCTCGCCGAGCTCCGCGTCGCCCTCGGGAATCGCTGCGAGCAGCCCGCTCACGACCTGCTGGGCCTCGCTCTCGCGCGAGTAGCGCTTGTCGTACTTGTAGGCGCGGAACTCGTCGGCGGAGATCGACTCGTCGGCGCCTAACAGCTCGAGCCCGCGCAAGCCGCGGTTGGTCATGTACGTCTCGATGCCGGCCTCCGGCGCGAAGTCTTCCGGCCGGGGGTTCTCGCCGTCCGCGGTCGCACGGAACGGGGTGTGGTTCATGTTCAGCACGAAGCCCGCGCGCGGATTGATCACGCGCGGCAGCGCGTCCCACGCGATCTCCTCGCGCCAGATCAACTCGCTGCGATCGCCGGGCAGGATCGCGCGCCAGTCGAAGCCGGGCGCGCGCTTCGGCAGCCGCGCGTTGTACACGTACGCGATGTTGCCTTCGCGATCGGCGTAGACGTAGTTGATCGAGGGCGACGCGAAGATGCGCATCGCGGCCTGCCATTCCTCGAACGTGCGCGCGCGGTTCTGGCGGTAGAGCTGCTCGAGCTGCCGCAGCTCGCCCATGCCGGCGAAACGCACCGCGTACGTGCCGTGCTTCACGCGCACGACCGGGCCGTGCGCGCTGCGCAGCGTCTCGCGGCGCGAAGTGAAGTGCAGCCGCCCTAACAGCTTCACCTCGATCTCGGCCTCGCCGACTTCGAGCTCGCGCCACGCGCCGTCGAGCCGGTAGCGGCGCTCGTTCTCGGGATCGATCTCGAGGCGATACACGTCGGCGAGGTCGGGCAGGTTGACCGTGTTCGCCCAGCCGAGCGCCGGCCCCGTGCCGTGCAGCACGACCGGCGAACCGGGGAAGACGCCGCCGGTCATCTCCCAGCCCGCGTCGCTCTGCACGCGCACCTCGTACCACGCGACGGGCCCCGTGTAGGGCTGATGCGAGTTCACGAGCAGCCGCGTCGCGCCGTCGGCGGAACGCTGCGGCGCCACCGCGATCGCATTCGAGCCGATCGCGTACGGGCCGGTGAGGAGGCTCGCCGCGCCGCGCTGCTGCGGCGGCTCGTCGCCGAACAGCGACATGAACGTGCGATCGAGGCCGTAGAAGAACGGCGTCTTGAACGCGAAGCCCGCCACGATGTCCGCGCCTGTCAGGGGAAACAGCCCGCGCAGCGTCTCGCCCGGATGCGCCGCCGCGTAGTGATTCACGCCGGCCGCGTAGCCCTCTGCGAGCGCCTTCACGTCGGCAGGCACGTCGCGCTCGTAGCGCGCGACGACGTCCGCGTACGCGCCTAACAGCTGCGCGAGGTAGTCGATCGGCGCAGCAGCGAGACCGTTCGCGCTCGCGAGCTTGCCGCGCGTCGCGAGCGCGACCTCCTGGATCGTGCGGAAGTCATCCTCGCAGTGCGCCCACGCGAGCCCGTACGCGACATCGGCGTCGCGGGCGCCGCGAATGTGCGGCACGCCGTACGCATCGCGCGCGATGCGCGCCTCGTACTGCTTCGCCGCAGCGAGCAGCGGCGCGGGATCGAAGTCGGCGCCCGCAGGCCACAGCGCCCACGCGATGACGAGCGCGGCGACGATTGCGAGCGAGAACGCGATGCGTGCGAGCCGCTTCAGCATCGCGGCAGGCTACGCGAGACGGAAGCGTTGCACGTACGTCCCCGATGCACGTCCCTGGGAGCTACGTGCCCTTCGGGCGATCGTGCAGCGGCCCCTTCGGCAGCCGGCCGTCGACGTCGGTGAAGCCGTAGGCGTCCGCCAGATCGCGCGAGGCGAGTGCGCGCCCGCTCCAGCGCATCACGTCCGGGTCGCGCGCGAGCGCCGCGACTGCGCGTCCCGTGAAGCGTTGCGACTCGGCGCCGCTGAAATCGAGCTTCGGCATCGCGGCCTGCGCGGCTCCCGCATCGACTCCGCTCGCCTTCGGCGCGCTGCGCGCTGCGCTTGCCAGCCGCTCGGTCAGCACGAGCCCCGGCCACAGTGACACCACGGCGACGCCGTGCGGGCGCAACTCGTGCGCGGTGTCGGCGGTGAGGCGATCGAGCGCGCACTTGCCCACGCCGTACGCCACGTGCCACGCGTACTCGCGCGCGCCGGAGGAGGAGATGTTCGCGATCAGGCCGCGCCTCGCCGGCGCCATCAGCTTGGCCGCGAACCAGCTCGCGACGTACGCGGAGCGCGTGCCCACGTCGACCATGTCGTCCCAGTTCGAGAGCGGCACTTCCCAGAACGGCTTCCCGCTCGTCAGCTCCTTCGGAATCAGGAACGCGTTGTTCACGAGCACGTCGAGGCGCCCCTGCTCCGACTCGACTTGCTTGAACAGCCGCCGCACCTGCGCGTCGTCGCGGTGGTCGCACGCGATCGCGATGCCGCGCCCGCCCGCACTCGTTACGGCCTCCGCGGTCTCCGCGACCGTGCCGCCGAGCGGGTGCGCGCCCTGCTTCGTGCTGCGCCCGGTGACGTACACCGTGGCGCCGAGCGCGCCCAGCTCGAGCGCGCAGCCCTTGCCGATGCCGCGCGAGGCGCCGGTGACGATTGCGACGGTGGTCATTTCGTTCGCCTCCGAGGGCTTCGACTTGCCGCGCGTCGTGCTCGCGAGGACTTGGATCCATCGGCGGCGAGCAGCTTCGCCACCTCTGCCTCCACGCGCGTGCCCTTGAAGAAGTCCGGATTCAGCCGCGTGTAGAAGCGCACGGGGTTGCCGAACACGAAGTCGGCGAACGCGCGCTCGTCGATCCGCTCGTGCTCCACGAGCTCGTAGGCCTCGGGCAGGATGCCCGTCATGTCGGGCACGTCCCAATGCCCGAGGTCGCTGCTGAACATCGCGTTCAGCTTCGCGCCGAGCGGGTTCGCGCGGGTGTCGAACGCGAGCGCGACGCCGGGGTCGTCGGCCTCGCAGCCGAAGTAGAAGCTCGGCACGAACTTGTCGCGGATGTCGCGCTCGCGGCGGATGCCGCACGCCTCCCACTCGTCGAGCAGCGGCGGCTCGGGCTCGAGCTTCGTGAACGCCTCCATCAGCCCCGGCACGCTCGCGTGGAAGCTCGCATCGCCGTAATCCGCGAACAGCTTCGCCACGAGCGCGGTGTCGATGCGCGCGGGATCGAGGTGGTGGATGGACTTGTTATTGCGCTTCTCCCAGTGCCCGAGGAGATCGGCGTAGAGCTGACACGCCCACGAAACGCCGCCTTCGAGCAGGCCGAAGGCGAGCTGCGGGAAGCGGTGCGTGACGCCGCCCATGAACAGCGAGCGGCACTGCGCCTCCATGCTCGCGCCGAACGAGCCGATGTGGTTCGCCATGTAGCTCGAGACGCTGCGCCGGCTGCCCCAGCCCATCCCCGGCGTGTGCGACGCGGGCACGACGCGCAGCTCGACGCAGCGGCGCCAGAACGGGTCGTAGTCGAACGCGCTGTCGAGTCCGAGGCAATCGAGCCGCTCGCCGGAGCCCGAGCCCCAGTTCGGGAGACGCGCATCGCCAGTTGTTACGGGAGAGCCGATCGGCCGGTGGATCAGGCCGTTGATCATGATCGCCTTGAAGCCGAGCCCCTGAACCGCGTGCTCCAGCTCCGCGATCGCTTCTTCCGGCGTGTGCATCGGGATGTGCGCGGCCGGCGTCATGCGATCCGCGTACGGCCGGTAGACCTCCGCGTTGAAGGCGTTGAGGGCGCGGCACGCGACGCGGCGCACCTCGTCGTCCTTGATCGCGGTCGTGGTGAGCGTGCGGCTGCCGTAGAGCACGGCGAAGTCGATGCCGAGATCGTCGAGCCGCTCCCATAACAAGCGCGGCAAGTGCGACGTGACGCGGTCCAGCGTGTTCGCCGCGGGCAGCGACCACCACGACGGCCGCGTCGCCCACGCCGCGCGCCGCTCGTCCCACGAGAGCCGGCTCCACGGCCGCAGCACCATCTCGTCGAAGTCCATGCCGCCGACCGCGCGGAAACGCTTCACCATGTCCGCGCCCGCGATCTTCGTGACGTACTCCTCGAAGAACGGCATGAACACGGGCGCGGTCTCGATCACGTGCCCATCCGCATCGATCACGGGATGCCCTAGCTGCGCACGCAGCTTCGCCGCCGAGGTGGCGCTCCGCGCGATGCCGCGGCGGGGAGCGGGGTTGTTATGGCGAGAGCGCTTCACGTACGTCCTCGATGCTGCGGGCACCGAGACGTAGCGCACTTGCGCGCACACCAGGGACGTACGTGCACAACTCCGCGCACTGGGGACACACTTGCACCGCGAACGTCGGCTGGCGCCGAGATGCCACCGCTGAGCGCGCCTCAGCTCTTCGCCAGCGCCGCCGCCCGCACGCTCGCAGCGTCGCTCTCGTAGCGCGCGCGGTACGCGGCCTCCGCCACGCGCGGCAGCGCGTCTTCGAGCTCGCGCGCATCCAGCCGAGCCGCGACCTCGGGCGCGCCCGCGCGCGCGAGCATCTGCGGGAGCCGCGTGCGGATGCGCTCCAGCGCCCACGCGAGCGCATCGCCGTCCGCGATCGGATCGAGGTGCAGCATCTCGTTCTTGCGCGCGCGCTGCGAGACGTAGTGGTAGTGCGGGTCTTCCTGAAAGCAGTCGAAGCGCAGGAACTCGCGCCACTCGCCGTCCTGCTCCGCGACCACGTGCAGCGCCACGCCGCGATCATCGAGCCCCGTCGTCTGCCCGCGCTCCCCACCCGCCGCAGCGCCGAGCCCTGCGTCCGCCGCTGCCGCAATCGCATCGTCGAGCAGCCGGTACTGCACCCCGATGCGCACCGCGCCGGCGTCGAACCAGCGCGTGTTGGCCTCGACGGGGGGGATGGGCATGACGGAGTAGGAGGTGATGTGGGACATGGCGTCGGATCCCTGTGCGACCCAATCAGTGAAGCGCAGCATGATCCGCAATCGGAACAGAAAAACCATTGTGCGCCTTGACCCAACGCTTGGGTCTCGCTTCAGTCGAGCGACTTCTCGCCCGCAGGTCCCGCGGAGATGAATGTGATGAAAGGCTTCGTTCCGACTCCGCGCGCAGTCGTCGATCTGATGGTCGAGATGCTCTTTGCCGAGCGCGCGCCCAAGCCAACTGACTCTGTTCTCGACCCAGGTTGCGGGACAGGTGAGTTCATCGACGGCGTCATCCGTTGGTGTCGCAAGCGAGCGATCGCTTTGCCCCAGATCACCGGCGTGGAGGCTGATTCTCGGCACCTACCTGTGCTCGCAGCGAAGTTTGCCCACATCCAGAGCGTTCGGATCGTGCACGACGACTTCCTCGCGCCGCGTCGTTGTCAGTTCGAGTTCATTGTCGGAAACCCGCCCTACGTCTCGATCTTGGGGCTTTCGAGCGCGGAGAAGGCGACCTACCGACAACGCTTCGCAACCGCGCGCGGGCGCTTCGATCTGTACCTGTTGTTTACGGAGCAGGCGCTTCGCCTATTGCGTACGTCCGGTCGCCTCGTGTTCATCACGCCCGAGAAGTTTCTCTACGTGGAGACTGCGCGACCGCTGCGAAGATTGATGGCGACGATGCATGTCGAGGAGGTTCGCCTGATAGACGAAGACACGTTCCCCGGTCTCGTCACGTATCCGACGATCACTGTCGTAAACAATCGAGAACCGAGCACGTGACCTGCTGGCCGATTCTCGGACCGACTGATTCTTGAGAGAGAATGGCTTCCGACGGAAAGGAAGCCCCCATGAAGAAGAGTCGGTTTACGGAAGAGCAGATGGTGAAGATTCTGCGCGAGGCGGA
>Ga0194128_10004804_pt1 | contig 19526 bp, 19 predicted proteins | sample TA2KigCa65mmetaG_FD_148650 | JGI IMG/M metagenome (GOLD analysis project Ga0194128, IMG submission 148650) | Freshwater microbial communities from Lake Tanganyika, Tanzania - TA2015037 Kigoma Deep Cast 65m | ecosystem: Environmental > Aquatic > Freshwater > Lake | place: Tanzania: Lake... | reverse complement strand
CCGTCGGTCCGGTAGGGATCAAGGGGGTGCAACGATGGAGGCGGCGGTCTGATTGTGCACCGGATTGTCGGGAATCGGCGTGGTGCTGGCCCAAATGAGTTTCGCGTTTGTGATGCGGCAGATAGAACCCGCCGAGATTCTCCTGCAAGACGCGCTCCCAAGCCTGCTGGTCGGGCGGCATCTTCGCGACGAGCGCCTGATAACGTTCGTCGATGAGCGCGTCGGCCTTCGCCTTTTGCGCAGCGGCTTCCTTCGCATTCGCCGGCTCGCCATTCGGCGGGATGTTGGGCTTTGTGGCATCGGCGGCGTGCAACGCGGCCAGCGGCGCGAGCAGCAGGGCGGTGAGGAGGGTGAGGGTGGGTTTCATGGTTTGACTCGCGCAACGTCATTACTGTCAGGATTTGCCTTTGAAGCTTCCGCGGCGACGTAGAATTGCTTTTCCGTTGGGTTCAACAACGGCCATCTTGCGTCGTTGTCAGGACGCATCAACCACTTTTCCGGACTCCTTGGGGTGGTAATGGCTGGCGATGCGGCTAGCCGAGCGGTTGCAGCCACGCCAAGGTGAGTTGACCGGGGTGGAGTGGCTGCTGGTTAAATCCCCAGCCAACCGACCGCTGAAAGCCACACCGAGGGATGGTCGCCTTGGGTCAAACCCGCTTCAATCCCATCACCAAGCCGAAGCCCTAGTCCGTCACCTCATGGAGACAGACCCCTCCCCCGTTGAGAATTCGCCGCCCGTCTGAGGGATAATTGTCTGGAGAAGTCGCCGCTGCCGCTGTTGGCAGTGTCCCCGTCCCTCTCCCTGTTCCCTGCTGCTCAACGACGGCGGGGAGTGGTGTCCTTAAAACTCGTTCAAGTGAAAGGAAAACCGCCATGTCCCCTCATGCTGCTGAAATGCTGGTCCATCAGGTCACCCCTCGCATCCGCTCCGCCGTTCCCGTTGCTGTTAAGGCAGTCGGCTGTGAGGATGCTGCCGAGTTGGTTCAAGACACCATCTGCATTGCTGCCCGACTCTACGAAAATGCTGAACGGGCTGGCAAACAGGTTACTCCCGGCAACATCACCTACTACGCCATTCAGCACGCGAAGTCAGGCCGGCGAGCCTATGGCCAGAGCACCACCTGTCCGCTGCATCCCGCCACCCAGCTGAACGGTCGAGCTGAGTTGGATTCGTTTGAACAACCGGTCGGCAGCGAGGAGTTGGGTGAAGAGTTGGCGCTGGCTGATGTCTTCAGCAACGACCAGGAAGACCCCGCCACCCAAGCCGCCCGCAAACTCGATTGGGAGTTGTTTGTCACCACATTGAACGATCGGGCCAGAGCGTTGATTGAGCGGTTGATTGAGGGGGGAACGTTCAGTGATGTTGCGCGGAGCTTCAACGTCAACGCTTCTACCATTCAGGTGACGAAGCATCAGCTGAGGACCCGGCTGATTGAGTTCTTCGGGGTGGACATCCTCGCGGAAGCGATTCGTCAACCCCAGTGGCGAGACAACCTGCTGGCTAATCGCGAACAGCTGGCTTGTCGAACCGAGCGGATGGCAGGTTGATGATCAGTCTATCTGCCGACAACAACAAATCCCCGCCTCAGTCTATCCTGTTGACAGAACAGCGGATGGACTGGGGCGGGGCTGATGGGTTGAGTGGAAACCCTTTCGTTTAGCTATCTGTCGGTGGATCGTCGTCGACACTGCCAATTTTGTTTAGCTGTTTGCAGGGATCATCGATGGGCAGACTGGTGAGGAGGATGAAGCTGTTTTCGATGAGGCGTTGTTCAGTGCGTTCGAACGCTCCAAAGAACCCACCGACCTCTATGTTGCGGCTGCGCTAGACGGTTTTGTCCCGTTGTCGCGTTTGATGGCCGAGCAGATTGTTGGGTTGAGGCAATGGTCTATCGGCCGTGCTCGTTGTTCAACACCCTCCACTCCCGTTGCTGAAGAGCGTAAGCTCCGTAAGCTGGGGGTGTGAGGAGGGGAGAAGGAATCGGTGTTAAGCTGATTCTTTCTTTTAGCTCTGAGTTGGCGGGCGAAAAATGACGAGTTCTCTCGGAGCCATGAAATACTGCCCCACCGTTCCTGGGTGAGTGTTCAGTTCCCGAGCGCTGAACCCGCGCTTCAACCCAGCCGCCGCCGCGAAGCCCCTAAAGCTGCTCCTCTTTCACCGCCGCAGGCAGCAGCAACGACAAACAGTCGTGGTGCTCGACGTTTCCTCAGCCGCTGGCCGTCAAACAACTGCAGCAGCAAAAGCTCCTCGGTTTTCAGTTGAGTGGATCAGCTTCACGTGAATAATATCCCCGCCATCAAAAACAATAGATTAGGCAGCCATTATACAACTTCTTCCACATATGCAAATCAGAACCAAGCGCTGTCGCCAAATACTTACGCATGATTGTGCGGGTCAATCCACTGGTTTTCTCCTCCCAATCTATAATGCGAACGACCCATTTTTTGCTACGTGTCATCAGCCAGAGCAAGTATATTTGACAGTGGTTGAAGTGGGCAAAATTAAGGGACCGCATTTGCACATGATTCGTAAAGGCCTCTTCATATGCATCAAAGGGTGTGTGCGATTCGTTCTGAAGGTCCCCTCCGTTGGCTACCACAGCATCGAGAGCGGTGATGGCTCTGAGTCCGTGCTAGTTGAAGTTCCCAGTGGCGTGGCTCTCGCGATTCAGAATATCGGCAAAGAAGACGCGTATATTCTCAACATGCCTGCCCCAGCATGGACACCAAGCATGAACGATGAGCATACCGCAGATTTTTCTGATTTTGACTTTACTCGATGAAACACTTCTAACAAATCACGCCGATTGGAAACTCGATGGTTCTAATATCCAGAGACGTTCAGCCGGATCGCCGAATCGCATACTGTGGGAGTGAACTCGCGCGACGCTAGTGGGTCCTAACTGCGACCGATAAACAGTGATTGCGGCAACTTTGTCAAGTCCAGCCTGATCGAATGGTAAGAGAAGTGGACTGAGACTGCCGCCAAGCTCCTTGGATGCCGCGTTTGCCGTTAATTGTATTTCCTCAAATGTCAGATCATTTGCATATGGAGCATCTTCGTAAAAAGCAAGCCGCCAGCCCATGGTTGTAGAATCACAAGCGGCACGATGTACAAGGACATGGTCGACATGTCTGCCAAGACCAAGCGGCGCAATTAAGAGGGCGTGTGGAGCGCGAAGTGGCTCGATTGCTTTAAGGATGTGAACAACCTCGTGTGCATCACTTGCGGGGGACGAAACACTACAGACTTCGTCATCAGAAATTTCAAGGCGAAGAGGCGCATCAAGCCGGTCGAGATAAATGCTCCTCATTGGCCATTGCATCTTCTGAAAGAAGCTGCGGTCTTCGCGTCGCCTAGTGGCGGTGACGCGTTCGACGTCGTTGTCATCATAGGCGCTTCGACTGGTAGAAAAGACATTCACAACTGTAGCAGAAGGAAACCTACCGTCGAGCAATGCGCCTCCGAGTGAAAGTGCGACATCGTCAATGTGCGGGGAAAGCAGAACTGCGTTGTTGCTGGTCGCGTTCATCAATCAGCGGTTCCTCGTTCGTCCCCTTTGGAAAAGCCACACATTGTTGTCACCATCAACCGCCTTTTGTACAAAACCGATATTCTCAAGGTGTTGGCGCAGAACACAACATCCAGTTCCCCCTAAGCGGTTAGGATGAATCTCCACACAAAGGGTAGCCACACCTTCAAGCTGTGATGATCCAAGGACTTCTAGTTCACTACCTTCGATGTCACACATAAGAAAGCTTGGACAGTGCTTTCTGAGTAGGCTCGAAAGTGTCACCACGCGAACATCACAAGAAACCGACGCACCCCGAGTGTTCCAAAATGAAGAAGCCCTACAATCCGTGTTAAGCCAAAATCGGCGCTTCCTCGCCGATGTAACACCAACCGCCGCACGTATCAACCGCAAGGATGCATGATTCAGTAGCGCATTCCGTTCGATTGATGCACACAGATGGTGATTGGCTTCCACTACGATTGGGCTCTTTCTGCAAATCTTAGCCGCAGTAATCGCACACACACCGAGGCCACCACCGAGTTCTAAATAGCCGTCATCCGACCGGAGATGTGCCTTCACGCAAGACACTTCGGCGTGCTCATAGTCTTGGCGCTTGAGCTTCGTGTAAATCTTGCGTGAGAGTGAGCAATCGCTTCCATTAACGAGTACGCCATGGACGCTTATGATGTTCTTCATGGGTGATGGCAACAGATCTGAGTATCTCCAAGGCTTCCTGCGCACAGGTATGCCAAGAAAATGCCTTTGCCCGTGTCAAACCTCTATTGATGTATTCCAAACGAAGAGCGCTGTCACATATCATGCGAGCCATCGCATTAGATATTTCCGATGTAGAGCGAGGATCAACCAAGAGCGCCGCATCACAGGCAATTTCAGCGCAACCAGTATCATGTGAGGTTATTACAGGACAACCCGACGCCATCGCTTCAATGATAGGCAGGCCAAACGTTTCCCGCAGCGATGGAAATACAAGGGCAACAGCTCCACGGTACCAGCGTGCCACCTCCTTTTGGGATAACTCGCTGTTGATGAACCGCACCCCTTTAACCGAGCCGGCGCTGGCTAGGCCCTGTGACAGGACTACCAATTCCGGGCGATACTCATGCGGGAGACTCGCATAGGCAGCGATTATACGGTTCAAGTTTTTGATTGGGTTGCTATTTGCTACGGCAAGAAAATAGGCCCCGTCCGCTCGCGCGCCCGCTCGCTTGAAGATATCAATATCAACCCCATTGTACACAACATGGACGATTTCCGAAGCGAGATTAAAAGCCGTCTTCGCTTCTTCTGCCGCATACCGTGAAACCGCTATGACTGCACTTGTCATCTTGCGCAGCCACTGCCAGTCCATCGATAGCGTCGCCTTAAGTTCTACCAACGAACGCTGATCTTCGCTTTCGTAGGCAATCTCGTCAAGCGGGAGCGAAAACGCCTTCACACCGTGGATTGTAACTACGACGGGGGCGGTCGATGTAGCTAATATGCTTGGAACTCGCCGCATGCAAAGTCCTGGATCCCAAACCAAGTCGCACGTAGCCGGTATCGGCCCAGATTCCTCAATCAGCGCGATGTCCGCTCCCAGCGCGGAAATATGCCGGGTCATATTGGCAGCATAGACTCTAAGGCTGACAGGATCATCTGGGCGTGTGATGAAAGCGATCTTCACTCAAAAGCACCCTCCGGAAAAAATTGCCTTGGTGCGAAACCAAGAACTCTTCGTGTCTTCTCCATTCCAAAAAACCCATCACTCAGTCGCCTGCTTGTGGAGTGCAAAATTCCAAACCCTTCGGAAGTTGCGGTCACTGCGCGATAGAAGAAGTCACGCAGATCGCGACGGCCTAGGGAGAGCCGCGCTCCGTACGAGAGGCAGCTAAGCTCGGCAAATTCAAGCTTGTCTCGCACAAGCCAACCAAGGCGCGCCGCGATTACCAAAATCTCGCGACGGCGGGAGCGCATCGCGCCCATCACCTCGCTCCGAAGCCTCGTCAAGCCGTAAAGATCAGTCGGATGCTGGTCATTGACCGGAATTGTTTGACTTTTCGCTGCTCGGTCTGAGGCTTGGCAATTTCTCTCGAAGATAAATCGGCAAACAGCTTCGCGTCTTGTAGCCTCGAGAGCATTGGCACGCCCTAGCACGTGCGACGGAACAAGATGAGTTATGAAAGCAGCAGCATGAGAGCAGGCAGCAAAATTAATAATTGTGTCTATGCCGGAGGCAGCTCTACGCAATAGCGGAAGATCTGATAGGTCACCTCGGACAACATCGCCTACCACATCACATAAACTGCGGTCGAAAGCGCGAATTACGACACCTTTGGATTCCAAGGATGGGCAGATCACCCGACCAATGAAACCAGAAGCACCGGTTACGAGAACTTTCTGTTGTGCGGCCTTCATTGGTTATTAGCCGTTAATTGTAGCGAGCAGTTCTTCGTGCAGGCGTCTGGTGCATGACGCCACGAGACTTCCCCCATTCACGACCTGGTCGCTCTTTCCATTGAGTGTGCTGACCACACCACCGGCTTCACGGATGCAAGGCACCACAGCCGCCGTGTCCCAAGGCTTCATTACATAGTCGAGCGCGGCGTGAATACGGCCGCGCGCCACGAGGGCATATTGAACACAATCACCAATAAACTCAATCTGGTGTGTGCGGCCAATCAGGTTAGCCAGTCGAGGCCTGGCGGTCTTATCATCCATCTTGCTCCCCTCAATGCCGGAGAGACTAACGAATGCATCGGAAAGTTGCGATACTGTTTGATCGACGCGTACCAACTGAGGGCGAGAAGCGCCACGGACATACCAGCAACCTCCACCGACTTCTGCGAATACACTCTCGTGTGTCACCGGCAGGTGGATGACGCCCAACCTCGGTTTTCCCTCCTCAAGAAGTGCTATGAGCGTTCCGAATTTTGCCACGCCGAGACTGAAACACATTGTCCCATCAATCGGGTCGATGAACCATTGATGATCCGTTGAGCCGACCGTCGTTCCCTCCTCCTCGCCGACAATGCCGTGCGAAGGGTAACGCGCCCGGATGCGTCGCCGCATTTGGCGTTCTGCCATTCGATCTGCTTCAGTAACAATCGTACCGTCGCCCTTATGGGAGACGTTACACTTCTGAAATCGCGGAAGGATTTCCTTGGCGGCAACAGCCGCCAATTCGAGGGCGAATGTGAGAAATTCGGTGTGCGCCATCTGTGGCAATCTTTCAGCTTACGAGCGGTTGCTCGCCGATCACGCGTTCCAAAGCGCGGCGCGTTGCCGTGCTTTCGTCCGGCCAATACTGTAGTACCCGTGTAAATATTTCGTCGCGTTGCTTTCGAAGAACCTCAGCATCATACGTTTTGAACAAAGCTCCCATCAGGCAGTAAAACGCGTGTGGCAAATAGTGTGGCGAGTCTTCACCGATACGCATCTCCAATTCGCGCGCGACAGGAGCGATCTCATCAAAACGACTTGACTCAATCGCGGCCGTCAGGCTCTGAAGGCTGCGTAAAGCTTCGAGACGACGGGAGTACTTCGGCAAGTCTGGATCCTCTGCTGCATGACACTGGCGAAATTCCAGCGCTCGCCGCATGACATTGTAGCGAAAGCCGAGGTACGACACGCCCAATTCGCGCACTTGAAGCCATTGTTGGCTTGCATGGATGCGCTTTCCCACTGTGCATTCCGCCGCCTGTACCAACGGATGCAAGGTCGCGAGCTTGAGGAAAATCAGTGCATCACCCATGCCCGTCGCACCCTCCTCCCAAAGCCCGACTTCAGGGAGTGTGCAGGCACGATGCACTGCGACCGAAGGGCCTTCGACGCCTATCGTGAATGGATATCGGCTCCAAGGATTGACGAACCGTTCTGTACCGGGGCTGACGTCATAATCTGGGACAGCGCTGCTAAAACAGCTTGCGACCGCTATAGCGGTATTAGCTCCAGGCATCCTTTCCAGTTTATCGACGAGAACACGTAGATGTGACGGATGCCACAGGTCGTCCTGATCTAGGAACGCGATATATCGTGAGCAGGTGTAGCGCAACCCAATGTTCCGCGCGACCGATGATCCTTTGCCCTCATTTGGGACCAGCTTCACGTTAGGATAGGCTCGAACAAGATTAGGGGATTCATCGGTCGAGCCGTCATCGACGACGATAACTCTCTCCGGTTGCAGTTCCTGCGCGAGAACGCTATTGAGCGTCTCTTCGATCCAATGTGCCCCGTTGAACAGAGGAATGACCACGCTTACACTCATTTGATTTATTTCTCCTGAAAATACTGGGAAACAGCAGTAGCAACGCGATCAAAATCCCCGTCTGTCATATCCGTGAACAACGGAAGCGTAAGCATTTCGTCGTAAACACGCTCCGTAACAGGCAGCGAAACGGTAGCCGTGCGGAAGTATGGTTGCAGATGATTCGGAATGTAGTGAACACTACTGTCGACGCCGCGCTTCGCGAGGAACGAACGCAGTTCGTCACGTTTGCCATGCTTGACACGCAGGATGTAATTAAATGGACAGCAGTCGTCGAGTTGCCAACGCAAGAGCTCCACGTCGGCGAGCGTGGCAAAGCACTCATTGTAGCGCCGCACGAGATCCCGCTTCCGGCTGCGGAAACGCGGTAGTTGAGGCAATTGTACCTTACCAATTGCGGCGTTGATGTTACTCATGTGGTAGCGATACCCTTGAACATTCACCTGATACCACCACGGCCGGATGTCGTTGGATCGCCGCCAGCGATCACGGTCCACGCCAAGGAGGCGCTTTCGCCGAATCAAGTCGGCGAGCACATCGTTCGAAAGCACGACCACCCCTCCTTCGCCACAGGTTATGTTTTTGATTGGGTCGAAGCTGAAACAGGTCATATCGCCAAAGCTGCCAACTAAGCGTCCGCGATATGACGACCCGAACGCGTGAGCTGCGTCCTCTACCACCACGAGTCCCCTGACTGCGGCGAATTGGAGTAAAGCGTCCATGTCACATGCGTTGCCGCAGTAATGCACCGGCATGATTGCACGCGTTCTTGACGTAACGCGCGATGCCATGTCGGCGATATCAATGTTGAGCGTGTTCGGCTCGATTTCACAGAATACGGGGCTTGCACCAACCGCCGTGATCGCTTGTGCCGTTGCGCAGAACGTGAGCGATGGAACGATGACCTCGTCGCCGGTTTTGAGTCCAAGCGCATCAAGCGCCAAGTGAAGCGCAGCCGTTCCCGAGCCTACGGCGACGACATGACGTTGGCCAAACATCTCACGAAGCGCGTTCTCGAATTCGATCACGGTCGAACCATGACCGAGCCACGCGGATTCGAACACCTCAGCCACTGCGCGCAGTTCATCTTCTCCAATCGACGGTCGAGAAACCGGCAGAACCGGCTGCGAGTCGGTTGAAAGCACAAACGCCGGCACGTCGACGGGTCGCGAGTCGCGGAAAGTTGCAAGCGAGCGCGCCACCCGGTCAACCTCGTGATCTGTTAGTTCGGCAAACACCGGTAGGCTGATAACCTCTCGACACGCTGACTCAGTGTGAGGCAGTCGCTCGCCAGCCGTCAAATTGCGGCTGTTGTAGGCGGGTTGCAGGTGAACCGGGTGCTCGTAATGAATCGCCGTGTCTATGCCGTGCAAGGCAAGGTGTTCCCGTAGCGCCGTGCGCTTCGAGGAACGAACAACGTATTGGTGGTAAACGGGAAATGCACCAGTAGTCGTTGCTGGAAAACGGAGATGAGTAGCTCGGAGTGCTTCGTCGTATCGTCGGGCAGTCGCAACCCGGCGTGCATTGGCACCATCGAGATGACGGAGCTTCACGCGGAGTACGGCTGCTTGGAGCGCGTCAAGGCGGCTATTCACGCCAACGATCTCACTAAAGTTCCGTTGTCGCCATCCATACTCGCGCAGTAGCCGGACGCGATCGGCAAGCGCGGCATCGTTTGTCACCACCGCGCCTCCATCCCCCAATCCTCCGAGGTTTTTGGTTGGGTAGAAACTATATGCGGCGATCTCGCCGAAGGTTCCACATGTTCTACCGTGCAGTTTAGCGCCGTGTGCCTGCGCACAATCTTCGATTACAATGACACCGTACCTTGCCGCTACCTCGGCAATCTGCGGCATGTCTGCTGGAAACCCGTAAAGATGCACCGGAATGACCGCTTTGAGATGCATTCGCTTGCAAAGACTCGCTAGCGCAGCGGGATCGAGCGAAAGCGTCAGTGGGTCGACATCGACAAGCACGGGCCTTGCTCCACTTCGCTCAATGGCGACGACAGTGGCAACGGCAGTCAATGAAACAGTAGCGACGCGGTCGCCAGGCCTGATGCCGCAAGCGCGCAACGCAAGTTCGAGTGCATCAGTACCAGAGCCTACCGCTATGGCATTTCCGGCGCGCAGATACTCAGCGAACTCATTCTCAAAAGCCTCGACTTCCGACCCGCCGAGGAACCGTCCACTAGCCAGAACTCGATCAATAGCCATGCGCAATTCCTCTCCATGGCGGTCGATGGCGCGACCGGGCGCACTTACCGGGATGCGTGATTCTTCCTCGCGGTTGGAGCGCACAACACCACGGGCCAGATCGCCTATTGCGAGTTCAGACATAGCGGTGGAGGTGTTTCTTGTAGTATTCGATGGTGCGCATGATGGCCTCGCGAAGTGACGTTCGCGGCTCCCATCCGAGATCAACGCGAATACGGTTGAAATTCGCGTAATAGTCGCCGATGTCAGTGGGCTTCCGTGCCTCGGGGAATGCCTTCACTACATAGTCGCACCCGGTAATATCACGCACGATGTCTGCGAGTTCGAGAAGTGTCGTTGGCGCAGCACCGAGGTTATAGATCTTGCCGCGAGAAAGTTCAGAGACGGCTGCACGCAGGAGCGCATCAACGACATCATCGACGAAGTTGAAGTCTCGAACCTGAGTTCCACCCCAGATCTCAAACGGCTGCCCCTCAATAGCCTGTCGAGTCCACAGTCCTGCGAAAGTCTGGCGGGCATCTTTGATCCGCATACGGGGTCCAATGGTGTTCGTCAGCCTTAGTATAGTGCAGGGGAGCCCGTGCACACGAGCATAAAGACTATGGTAACACTCGCTGGCGACCTTGTGAATTCCGTTGATGTCGACCGGACGAGTCGGGTGGTCCTCGTCAACTGGGAGATACTTAGGGATGCCGTAAACCTGTCGTGTGCTTGCGAAGACCACCTTTACGCGGGGATTGGTGCGCCGTATGTTTTCTAACAGATGCAACTGCGCACTGCAATTGATATCTAGGTCCATCTGGGGATCAGTCATTGAATCCCAATGGCTCCTCTGTCCAGCTAAATTGAAGACGAACTGGGCCGCCCTGAGCAAATCCGTGATCACATCGCCATCGCGCAAATCTCTCAGTGTAACATCAACATGGTCGGTAAGCCCTTCGATATTGAAAAGCGAGCCGCCGTGGGAAGGGACAAGGCAATCAACAAGATGGACGCGTGCGCCAGCTCCACTGAGCGCCCTAGCTAGGTTCGACCCAATGAAGCCGAGGCCGCCTGTGATAAGAACTCGAGCGCCCCGGAACGTGCTTAAGGGATCCTCTGGCATGGATTGAGTTACCATTTTCACCGCCCGATTACTGAACTTCTGCGGAGCCTTCGCCTGATAGCCCTGCGGATGGGAATTCTTTTGAAACGCACTTGAACACGGCTCGCAGGCTCCCGGGTAAGGGCGCTTCCATCAGCGAGCCGGTTTGAACTTGTTCGTTGCCTCACGCGCGGAGGTTTGCAAATGCGCTGATAGAATTATGATGCGCCGCTGATCTCGATTGAGGTGTAAAACAATTCCAGCGCTGGCTAAGACTTGCTAAACTGAGGCGGCATTGCAACTCCAATATCGGCAACCGGCAGGCGCGGCGGAAAGGGTCCCTCGACCAACATCGGCCGAGCCAACGGCGTGAAGTCGCCGTAGCGAACTAGCACTTGCTCGGTGAAGGCAGCCAACTGTCGCCGCACCAGCTTTGCCGTAGCTCGTCCGCCTGTTCGCGCAGTCCGAGTCACGTTGCATCGCATGATATCACGTTACTCGGCTGCCGCCGGGGTCTGGCCTCCGTTGGACAATCTGAGTTGAAGTGCGTTTCCGTATCCTCTTGCCGCGTGGAACGGCGCGTGCTGTCTAGCTGAATGCGCGCCGATTCGCACGTTGCCCCGGGCTGGAGGGATGCACTTGCTTTGGATGCTGGTAGCCCCTTGAATGAACTGAATGAACGCTCAAAAACAGTCCGTATCGGTCAGCCGCGTTTTCCCCGCGCCGGTGGAGGCGCTTTGGGCTGTTGCTTGCCACCCTAAGCGCCTCTCGGATGCCGTGGCGATGCTGCGGGATTTCCATGCCCCGGAGCGGCTCGCGGTCGGGTCACCCCTGGCGGAGACGCATACCATTCTCGCGTGGCCCCAGCGGTATGCCGGCCGCATCACCGAATACGAACGGCATTCCCGGTGGGCAATGACCAGCCGCCCACAAAGCATGGGGCCTTGCTCGCTCCCCCACGACACTCTGTATCGGTTTGAGCGGGGTGAAAATGGCAGCCGGTTGACAATCACCTGCGAGTTCCAGTGCGGCGGGTTGCTCGCCTTCCCGTTCGTTCCGCGAATCGTTGCGTGGTTCATGAAGCGAACGATTGCGAGCCTGCTTTCAGCCATCGCAGCGCGCGTCGTCACTGTCCAAGCCGCTTGACTTGGCAGTAATAGGAGGAAGGCCACATTCCATGAAAAAGTCCATCCACTGTTCGGTGTTGCTCCTGTTGTTGGCATCCGCTTTCGTCGCCTGCGATCCACCCAGTTCCAAGAAGCAGCCAACGGCCCCTCCCAAATCACCGCCAGTTCAGGAGAAGATCCGCGTTGCCTATGCGCCCGTAGTGCTGAACATCCCGCTTTACCTCGGACAAAGCCGCGGAACGTTCCAAAGCAACAACATTACCTTGGACACGAAGGTGTTCACCAGCGCCAATGAAATGATCAATGCGATCGTCACCGAGCAGGTTGACGCCGTTACCGGGGTCTCATTGGTGCCGATCCTCAACCTGGAAGTCCAGGCACCCGGCCGCGTGCGGGTAGTCTTGCACAGCCAAATGACCGACGCGCAACCATACGACGGCCTGGTGGTAAAGTCATCCAGCTCGCTTCAGCAACTGAACGACCTGAAAGGCCATAAAGTTGGCCTTTACCCTGGCACCACTGCGCTCAACCTGCTCAAGGCCTTCGTGAAAAGGCAGGGTATCGCCCCGGAGAGCATCGAGTTTGTGCAACTGCCGCCCGCCAGCCACGTCTCTGCACTCCAGGCTGGTGCGGTGGATGTCCTGTTCGCCTACGACCCCACCCTTACGACCCTGCTCCAGCAGGGAGGGTTCCGTCGGCTGCACGGTTCCGTATTTGTTGCGATGCAGAATCCCAGCCCGATTTCCTCCAGCATCATCTCCCGAAAATTTGAGCGCGAACATCCCGAGGCCGCCCGCCGTTTCGTGCAAGCCCTGGACCAGAGCGTGCGAATGATCCGGCAAGACCCGGCAGGCGCGCGTGCGTCATTGACGAACTACACGAAACTTCCCCCCGAGGTTGTCCCGCATGTGAATTTGGTGGCCGACACCCTTTCCACCGAAACCAGTGAAAGCAGTTTGCAACAGTTCATCGACCTCATGGTGGACATCGGTGAACTGCCTAGGAAGGTGAGCGCAAAGGACTTGCTGGCACCCACCCGATGAGCGATCCCGCCCTTGCCGTCAGGATTCGCAACCTCGAATTTGCCTACGGCAACGGGCACGATTCTGAGGCAGCTCCGCTCTTCCGCGAATTCAGCCTTGGGGTTGCGGCGAGCACGGTCGTGGCCGTGATGGGCAGCAGCGGCAGCGGCAAAAGCACCTTGGCCAAGATCATGGTGGGTATCTTGGCGCCCCGCTTTGGCCAAGTAGAATGGGGCGAAAGGTTCCGCCTGCCCCGGGAAGTTATCTACACCGATCAAGCGCCAATTAATTCGGTCTTCCCCTGGCAGCGCGTGCGGCAGAATCTTGAATGGCCGCTGCGCAAGCTCCACTGGGCCGCCGGTGACCGCACGGAGCGCGTTGATTACTTGTTGGGCCTGTTTGGACTGACCCACCGTGCCGACGCATTTCCTGCTCACATCTCCGGAGGCGAGTTGCAAAGGCTGGCTGTGGCACGGTGTCTTTCCTGGAAACCGCGCTGCATGATTCTCGACGAAAGCCTCTCCGCTCTGGATCGCAACACCAAGGAAACCATCATAGCGGGGCTGCGCACCCTCGCCACCAACGAAAGCATGACCGTGGTGCTTATCACCCACAATCTCACCGACGCCCTGGCCCTCGCCGACCGGTGCGTGATCCTGGGCCAGCGCCCGGTTCGAGTTCTTGGTGACCACCCCGTTTCACTGCCATTTCCGCGCGACGAAAACTCCTGCGCCTATCGGACCGCCCAGGAACCCCTGATCGAAATCCTCCGGCATGGGCACCTCTAGATCCAAACTTGCGCCGGTCGCCGCCGTTGCGGTGCTCATCCTGCTGTGGGCGGGCATCACCGGCTCCGGCCTTGTCGATCCGCTGATCCTGCCAACACCGGCCAAGGTGCTTGCCGCCCTGTTTCAGCTCCTCACACCATCCGAGCTCCTGAAAGATCTTCTTCACACGGTTGGTCGGGTGACCGCAGCGCTCACCGTGGCGACGCTGATTGGTGTGCCAGTTGGCCTGTGGCTTGGATATCAGCAGCGCATCTACGCCTTGATCGAAGGCCCGGTTCACGGCCTGCGTTCCATCCCGCCGACGGCCTTGTTCCCGCTCTTCCTGATTTTGGTCGGAGTGCGCGAGAGTTCGCTCGTCGCGATGGCGGCGTATCCGTCACTGCTGGTGATTTTGATCAACACCATCAGCGGCGCACGCCTCGCCAATCAACGTCGCCTGCAACAGGCGCGCGTCCTTGGACTTGGCCCATGGGGGATTGCCACTGAGATCCTGTTTTGGGAAAGCCTTCCCCACATTCTTGCTGGAGTGAGAATCGCAGCCAGCTACGGCCTGGCGCTCTGCGTCGCCGCGGAAATGTTCATCGGCATCAGCACGGCCGGACTGGGGCGGAAGATCTTCGACTATCAAGCTGCCTACCGCATCCCGGAAACCTACGCCGCAATTTGCCTAGCGGGTGCGGTGGGGATCGGGCTTAATGGCGTTGTGACCCTCTTGGAAAAGTCCCTGCTCCGCTGGGTGCCACTGGCGCATGAAGAAGACGCGCAATAAATCCAAGGCGCAGGCATCCAACCGGGCGGCCCGGGAGTCGCTGCTGTCCACTGACGTGGCGGATTTGCTGCTGTCGCCCATTGAAGTGCCGAGCACGTTTGACGCTGAGTTGGAGAGTTTTCACGAATCGACCGCGGAAATCATCAACCACACCATTGCAAAGGCGATCACCGACGGCGTATTGCCCAAGTCCATCCACCTGGCCCAATTCACCAGCGTTAACCCGGCGAACAGCCGCATGGAACTGAAGGCCCCCGCCTTGGTGCGCAAAGGCGCGAAGGCAGGATGGGAATCTCTGGTGAAGCGGTTCTGCTACATCGCGGTGCATAACCTGAAGGAGAATCGCTTTTTCTACCAGCGAGTTGCGAGCTTCGTTCATAGCCCGCATGGGACGATCTTTGTGATTCAGGGAAACCTTGCCCCGGAAGAACAGGAGCTGAACGGTTTGCCGGAGATTCCCCAAGTCCATTTGTTGCACTTGAAGTATCGCGCGGATCCAGAGGCAGAAGGTTCCTTTGCCTTTCTTGATGACGTCAAGCTGATGGAAGCGCGCGCTTCCACCCAAAGCAAAACCTTTGGGTGGTTCGACCTGAAAGATATTGCGGAACGAGCAGGCAATCAAAGGCCGCTGCGCAAGCTGCCAGAGAAAGCCGTGTGGCAAAGGCCTGGGTTTCCAAAATTGCAGTGCAGCCACGCCAAGGGGCGCGCTTCTCATGAGCTTAAGCAGCTTGAGGATTCGATCGACAACGACAGCGAATACCTCGCGCGCATTTTTCCATCCGCTTGCTGCGGCAACATTGTCCTATGCGCCCCTCGCCCCATCTACTTCGAGCACCGCGCCGCAGTTGGTGCCAGCCGGCGCTCGCTCAATGAGCAGCTCTGGACCTTTGGACTATCCCTCGTCATTGACAAGTCCGAGCCGCTTACGCCGGACCTTCTTCTCCGCTGCCACCTCATGACGCAAAAGCTCGGGATGCTGGTGTCCAGCTCCTTCAACCTCGCAGAGAAATCCGCCTGGCACGCAAGCAGGCAGCAGAAGGATTTCACGCTTGCGGCGGCCGCGCATGTGCTTTTGGGGCCTGTTTCGAACTTCGAGCAATGGCTCAAGAGGGCCATCAGTGACAACACCCTGGATCAGGAGTCCGTTCAGTGCGCGCTGGCATCCATTTCATTGGCGAAGCAGAACGCCCATACGATCATTGCGCTGGCACCCTTGGAGCAGCAGAGCGAGAACTCTATTTCTCTGGCGCCAACGGATTTGGGCCAGCTCGTGAGGAGCATCTTCGAGTTCGTGGAACTGGAATTCAAATTGTTTCAAGAAGGAGGGATCACGGCAGGCTTCACCGCCACGCAAGTGCCGCTGGTTGAAACCAACCCCGCCATTCTGTCCGTCGCGATCACCGAGTTGCTGAGAAACGCCTTTGAGCATGTGGCAGACAACCGCGCGGTCGCGGAAGCACCTGTGGCGAATACGGCCGAGGATGTTCTGGTTACGGTGGCTTTTGATGGCAGCTCGGTCGTGGTCGCCATGGAAAATGGCGGCCCTGTTCCACCGGAAGATGCAATCAATTCTTTGAACAAGCCGGCCGAGATTGACCTCACCACGCTCTTGGCCCGAAGGAATGCCGACCACTACGGAGTTGGCACGCAAACAGCGAAGTGGCTCCTCCGAACCAAACTCAGAGCACAATGCAGATTCAAATCCCAAAATGGCCGGCTGGTCTGCGAAGTGCGCTTCCCAGTGGTCAAGGACATCCGAACCAGCCCATGAAGGAGACCATACTCATCGTAGAAGACGAAGACTCGACGCGGAAGCTCATGGAGAAGACGGTCAAGAGCGTCGGGGACAGCGGAACCGAGATTCGCTTGGCGAGATCCTCCGCTGAGGCGGTTCAACAGGCGCGCAAGGGTGACATTTCATACTGTGCCCTCGATTTAGGGCTTCCAACAAAGGTGGGTGCGGCCCCAGCCGAATTGGATCAAGGCTGCCGATTGGGTTTCGACGTCCTTGATGAGCTCCTAGAACACAATCCCTTCGTTGAAGTGCGGGTGCTTTCCCGGTTCACAGACCATGAAAGAATCGGACGGCTGTTGAGCAAGCGATTCCTGAACGACCCGCGGATTTTGGGACCGCTCGACAAGAACCACGATAGTGATTATGTCACCAAGCTCGGCGAGGATGTGATGGGGTTGGGTGATTTGCAGGCCACGCTCGACGAGCTGAACATCAGAGTGGTTCACCCGCTGGAAAGAAGGCTCGCCCGCAAGCTCTGGAAACTCGCAAGCATTCCGTGGGATTGGCCTACGCCAAGGTGCGTGCTCCGAGGCGAGTCGCAGATGGGCAAAGACCAGTGGGCGAAGGCGCTGGTGAAGTTCAGAGGCGTGCGACAGCCCTGCTCAACGCGGGTCAAGGCACAAGCCTTTGATTTGGGGCAGATTCGTGATGCTGGCGATGGGCCGTTGATTGCCCTGTTCGGTGCGAGGAACTACCAACGCATCGAGGACGCGCCTGGCCTGTTTGAAATGGCCACCTGCCACAGCCCGGGCGGACGGCCTGACTATACCCGGAGCAATTTTGTGATTCTGTCCGAGCTGGGGAACCTCCCCTCGAACTGCCAGCCCCTTCTGCTCGAAGTGTTGAGAGAGGGGAAGGTCGTTCGCGCCGGTGCGGGCAACCCGAGGACACCCATTGGCTGCGGTTTTATCTTCACAACCAACGCAAGGTTGGAGGAGCGGGTCGTGAGCAGTGACACGGCGGGCGAGCAGGACTTGAGAATGGACTTGTTCAAGCGGCTCAACCTCACCGACGGTGGCTGGCTCTTTGTCCCAAGCTTCAAGGAAATGGGCGTGGAGGCGTTCCTCGGCCACCTACACCTGGCCTTGGAAGCGGAGGTAGGTGCAAAGTTCAAAATCTCTCCCATTGCCAACGCCATAATTGAGGATGCGTTTTGCGACGAAGACCAGGACTTAACCCATGCTTCCATCCAGACGATTGTGCAATCGTTCCTGATGTGCGGCAGCAACCGAGTGGATGCTGACCACGTCCAGTCGGTCGTTCGGCGCACGCGGAAAGCGCCAACGGTGCCAGGCACGGCACCGGTCCCCGGTTCCGAGCCAGAGCCGAACGCGCGCACGAAATCACTACGCGAGCAGATCAAAGAGGCGCTTGGTCTGGGCGCGTTGACGGTTGGTTGGACGTGCGATGATTTTGCGCGCGCCTGTCGCGCCAAGCAATTCGCCACGCAGGAAGACTTCACGGCGTTCGTCGTCCAGCTCGCCCGACTGGCTGGAACTGATCGGACCGCAGCAGAGCAACGAAGGTTGTTTGCTGAAGCAATCGGCTATCCCGGAGCGGATTTGCCCGGCTATCTCGGCCGGATTCGCAGCGACATCGTCAAGGCAAGCAAAGGGGTGCTCAAACCCCTTGACCGCCTGAAGAGTCGTTAGCGGGGCCAGCAGCCCAGTTGTTGCCGGAGCCGGCTCTCCTATTTCCCACGCATTTCATTCTCCGGTGGTCTGGGCTCGCGGCGTTTCCCTCGCATGATGGAAGGCGATTTCATGTGATTTCCAAGCTGGTATATCCACGCCGGTGTGCAGTTGGGCTGTTTTCAGCCGTATTTCGATTTCTGGGCCGTTCTCCAGTTTGGCACGCGGGCCGCTAAACAGCGTTCACGAGCGCAGTGCGGAACGCCTCCCTGGCTGCGCCCGAAAAAACGGAGGCAGCGACAGAGCAGCAAACTATGAACCACATCCACTTCAGCAACCTTGGCAGCCTGCCGGGCCTCCGCAACGACAACTACCTCGGCAACAGCCCGCTCGCGCGCTCTTTGCGGGGCCACTCCATGCCTGAGGACAGCGTGTTCGCCAAGGCGCAGTTCAGCGCGGGGATGGAAAAGCTCTCCCCGCTGTCCCATTCGGCGGTCCTCAACGTGTTGAACGGCAGCTGCAACGCGGAAGACCACTCGCTCGCCGCCGGCGCGCTCAAGCACATCTGCCGGGGCTGGTAACCAGAGCAAGCGCCAACCAACCGCCTGATGAGGCTGCAAAGCCGGAAGGGCCTGGGAGAAGGTAAGCGATCCTTCCTTCTTCCAGGCCCAATTGTTTGAAAGCACTGCCCATATGTCCAAACACGCCCAACGCCGCGCCCGCCGCGCCAAACATCTCGAAATGCTCCGCGCCGAACTCAGCGACGAGCGAGCGTTCACCCAGCGCGTGGTCGCCACGCTCAACAGCCGTGGCCTCGATTGGGCTCCCGACGGACGACCAATCAAAGCGGACTTCTTCGGAGCCATCAAAGTTTGGGAGAAAACGGATAAGCCGGCCAGCCAGGCATGCCTCGATTTGGTCGAACGCGCCGTAGCCCAAATCCAAGTAAAGCCAGTTGTGAAGCGCTAAACGCAACCCGCCCATGAACGTGAAAGCCGCAAAGATCATTTTGAATCCTGTATGCCGCCACCCCCGCTGCACCAGCGCCCACATCGAGGGCGAGAAGAACGAACGGGCGTGGGTCGCGGCCGGGTTCGACACCCCGCAGGGGCGCTGCGCGCTGGCCATCGACCCGTTTGGCTCTGGCGAGATCCGGATCCAAGTGATCCCCAACTACCGCCACGAATCTGGCCCCATCCCCGAGTTGGCGGCGGACCTGAACCGCAAGCTGAACTGCGGCAACGTGGCTGGCGCATTTAGCCCTACGGATGCGAAGCGCGAGCTCGAGTTCGTGCTCGTGCAGCGGTTTTACAAT
>Ga0194128_10004801_pt1 | contig 19527 bp, 6 predicted proteins | sample TA2KigCa65mmetaG_FD_148650 | JGI IMG/M metagenome (GOLD analysis project Ga0194128, IMG submission 148650) | Freshwater microbial communities from Lake Tanganyika, Tanzania - TA2015037 Kigoma Deep Cast 65m | ecosystem: Environmental > Aquatic > Freshwater > Lake | place: Tanzania: Lake... | reverse complement strand
CGTGCGCAGCCTCCAGCGAATCGGCCGGTCGCAGTCGCTACTCCGGTCGTGCATCGACGCATCGGAACTCCCGTGGTCATGAGCTGCGTATCCATTACTTACTCGGACGTCAATAGCTGTTGACGGCTAGGCTGAACAGTTGTCGGAAGCCGAGTTCACCTGGAGCGAGTGCAGGGTGGCGCGCTGGCGAGTCCGCGGTTAGCTCCTCCAACCCGACAAAGACATGTGCTACCGCCTCGCGCGACCACATTAACCGGGCTCCGCAACAAAGACTGAGCCCGTTTTCGAGCCGCTCAAGTGGTACTGCGACACGGCCCTCGTTGAACACACCCGCTGCGATCAGTCTGTGAATCAACTCCTCAAACCGTCGCGTATCAGCTGGCGTCGATCCCGTAGCCCGCGCCACTACGCGGGCAGCTCGTCTTGCTACTTCTAGCTCAGTGCTGGCATTCCACGCGGTCAGCGTAGCCGTTATAAGGCGGTGCAGTTCAGTCTTGTCCCACGGGACTGGCCGCGAATACGCGGGCTGAATCGCGTGACACCGTGTACAACGGACTGATCGCGAGAACGACCCACCGTACCGGATTCCGGTGCCCTGTCGGAGATAGCGCGCCATTCGAAAGTCTGTGAACAAGACTTCGATATCGCTACTCCGCAATCGAGCGAGCGTCAGGACGATGTGACGGTCGTCATAGTGACAAGTAGAGCAGGCGAGCCAGATGATGTGATCGTTGGTCTGTAGAAAGAGACGGCCACGACACCGTGGACATGAGTAGGCGTCCCAACGCTCGATCGTGGCCCGCGCCTGAGCGGAGCAGAGGACACCATACTCTCGCAGGCGTCTGGCGTGTTCGGCATCGCTGACGATTTCTCCGCGTGGCGCTGGATATGACAAGTGAGCGACGGCGACTTCAGGACTTCGGAGCCGCAACTCACGCAGTACGTCGCCGCCTAACCTTGGTAAGGCAACTCCGGGCCAGGCAACAACCACTTTGGCCCGCTCGGCAAACCGGTCTTCCAGGAAGCGTCCGATTATCTGCAGGAGACTTTCCCGTTCGTCCACCACCATCTCAAACGATCCGTCCGGTTTAGCGAATACGGTCGCACCAGACGACGGCGCGAGCTCACAGAGGCGCGTCGCCGCACCGTACATACTGGCCTCAGTCACTCGTACGTGTCGCGATGCGGGCTGTAATCGAACCTCTGGACGCCTGACAGTCGTCTGGACTTGCGCGAGGCGCCGGCCATAAGCGGCCAATGCGATCGAATACGTGCCGGGATTGATGAAATGGATCCTGTGTCCTTCGATTCGTAGGGAAAGGTCGTCAAAAAATGGTTCGACTCGATCGGCGCAAATATTCAACGGGCCCCCATCAAGGCTGTTTAGGCCGTCGCTAACCTCGCCGCCTCCAACTTGGAGAGACACCGCTTGCCCGAGTTCCAGCAGCCCAGAAGGGGTAAGACTCAGCTCTAGACTTCGGATCGTCAGAAGGCGTACGTCTACGATGCGTTCGCCGTCCGCGACGTGAATCTCCTTCCATCCGAGCGTGTCCGAGCTTCCCCTGACATAAACCGTGTCGCCAGCCCAATTCACGACCGCGAAACCGCCGTCCGTTATAGCCCGCTCCACGGCGCCGCGGTCGTAACCCTTGGGACCGATCCAAGTAAGCTCAGCATGAAGAACACCGTCGGCGGTCGCGATCGGGAACGTGTCCGCAGGATCTAGAGCGAGGCCGCTATGAACGTCGACGGCCCGAGTACACAAGACCAGTTCGTCGGCGAGCGCGATGACAGAAACATCGACGATACCGGACTCTCTCACGGTTGCTTGGCAGTCGTGCGCCGTATCACCTGCTGTCCAACGCGCGAGGATCTGATCGCCAAGGCGGAGCGCGACTTCCTTGCCGAAGAAGTGAGGGGAGATGTCGGCAATGCGAATGTGAATGTCTTCGTCGACAACTAACTTGCCGACGATCTCGAGTCGCGCTGCTGGAGCAACGTTCACGGTCCCTGCCTCATGCCAATCGATGTCGCCAACTCGCGTGCGGTACCCTAGTTCAACGAGGCTTACTCCCGGGCGCCGCGGTATGAGAGTGAGGCTATTGGGTTCTAGTTCAATCGCGACACCGTCGAATCGCGCGGCCGACGGCTGCGGGGTCGACGAGACCTCGATTCTCACTGGTCGTCCAACGACTGCGACGGCTGCTTCGAGTTGGATATCGGGCTCTAAGGTGAACGTGCCAAGCGATGGGCCTTCTTGCACGAACCCGTTCGGCCACCGAAGCACTACATGTAGGTCCGGAATTGTATCTAGCTCTTGACGGTTTTGGAGAGTGATCCGGAGAAGGCGGCTATCCGATAACCATTCCGTAGCAGCTATTGGAAGCGGTTGGCCTTTGAGCCCCGAGCGTACCTCGACGACTTTCGGTCTTTGACTCCCGCCGACTTCGAGCTCGACGACTGGCGCGTTTGCATTGATTGCGCTACGCGTCGGACGCAATTCCGCCCCACACCGAATGGATGGCCTTGCGCGCACGGGGTGACCGTCAGGTTCAGTCGCCTCGATGTGCCACACCGAGTCGTCCGGCTGCCCTGCATCGATCTTCGTGAGGCTGCCGTACCCGGCCGCGCGATCATAGACGACTGTTCGTGGGTTGTGTCGGCCAACGATCGTCACGTTAATGATGCGGTCCGGCCCGAGTCGGTCATGCTCGAGTATGAGTGTCATCGAAGGTCGACCGACGGGAATCAAGATCCAGCCCGGAACATCAACGTACTGACCTCTCACCGAGTACCCTCGCCCAAGGAACCGGCGGTCGCTGATCAAGACGTCCGTCGTTCCATCTTCTAGCGGATCGAAATCCCAGTCGATGGGCGCCGGAGCATGATCAATCAACAGCCGCTCGCCAATTGCCGGCACCCGCACTTCGATCTGGCGCTTTGCGGAGGCGAGACGAGCGTCCACATCGGCCTTAAGTGACGTCAGGCTGGCGGACTCGCCATGGATTAGTGTTAGCGATTTCGAAGGCAGACTCAGAGCTGCCTCGACCAACTCCTCGTAACTTGCATGAGCGGTGAGGCGATAGAAGTGAATCCGTTCAGAGGGGAGACTGCGACGAACCGGATCGCCAGCACCGTAATCGATCACATCCCGATGTTTCTGGTTCCGCAATCTAAAGCCTGGAGTTCGCGGGTCCATATAGCCGCAGAGAAAGACCGCATGTCTTGGATCGTTGCCTTCGAGGATCGCGCGGCCAATTAAGTACGAGCCGGTATTTTCGACCATCATTCCGTGACTGGCGACGATGACGCAGGGAGCCTCCGCCGCCGCGGAAAGGAAGGCGCCGGCATACCGCGCAGCCCGTTCCTTATCCGTTTCGCCCCGGACGGGCCGAACATCAAGCGAGCGACATCTCTGAAACGGATTGCCACTGGCGCCAGGCAGAAACTCGAGGTGTGCGGCACTAATGTCGTTAAGAACGTTGACAAGTCCGACCGTTCGAATAGGTACCAGGATTCCCTGGCGCTCGCTCCAGTCCGCAATCATTGCAACGAGTTCTTGAGCTCTTCCAAGTGAAAAAGCCGGAATGAGCACGGAGCCGCCATCTGCTAGACGGTCGCGTAGCGCGTCGAAGAACTCGTCAACCGCCGCGCGTCGATGGGCACGGGTAAACTCTGGCTCTCCGCTATACGTCCCTTCCATGACGACATGAGCAGCAGAGAGTTCGTTTATGCGCAGCCCGCGCAGTAGGTGCTGATCTTCGACGCTTATATCCCCGGTGTGGATGATGTCTACTCCGCTAAATTGCAGATAAGCAGCTGCGGAACCGATTACGTGTCCAGCATCGCGAAAAGTGATGGTCAGTCCTGGGATTTCCTTGATTGGTGTGGCGACATCATAAGGAAGGATGCGAAAGCGATCTGGAGTCGCTAGATTCGCGAGTCCGCTGGAGATTGCAGGCGCTTCTCCTGTTTCAGCTAGCCGGAAACCCGCCACTCTTGCGGAATCTCGAAGGGTGGGACCGAGGACCGCAAACGTGGGCATCGTGCAGTAGACGGGAACGCGCGGAAAAGCGCCGAGCACCAGCGGCAGCGCGCCGACGTGATCGAGATGTGCGTGTGTCAGAATTATCGCGTCAAGCCGCTGTATACGTTCAAGTACGGGTGTGCCCAACCAGCCATCACGAGTTGCGTCATATCCCACGTCGACAAGAAGCCCGCGGTGGCCAAATCCGTAATAGTAGGAATTCGCTGCGATCTCCCGTGCGCCCCCGAGTGCTTCGAACGTAATCGCTATCCGACCATCTGACCTTTCGGGCGGGATAGGCCTTTGCGTGCTTGGCCGCTCAAGAGCACGAACGGGAAGGATACTTTCGGTGCCGGTAGCGCTCGTGGCGATGATGTACCCGCCTCGCGTAGGCTCGGCCGTCATATGTGCCCCGAAGACGTCTGGTGACATGAGCGGTTCCGACGGTAGACCATCGGCCAATGCATGAAGCGATGTAACCCAATGGATTTCGGCGATGCGACTCTGCGCAGACCCCGGCAGACGCGCGCGGACAGCTTCCAGTATTCCCGGTGTTTCGCGAGGAATGGCCAGAGGTCGCGTAGGCAACTCCAGCGCCTCCTTAAGCGGATGCAAAAGAAGGCTTGCATCCCGAGACCTAATGTAATCGCCGCGCGCCCACGTAAGACCTCCCGTCACGGCGGGGGGCTCGCCAGTAAGCGTCAGAATGATTTTCGCGGCCGAAGCTTGAAGTTCTGCATGGACCAGATAACGCTCTGTGAAGGCGTCGCCGACAAGGTAAAGCGTGTCAATTGCCGGATCGTCGCCGACGAGGGCCTCGAGACGTACAAGTGGGCGATCAGACGCAACGATCTGATATCGAACCCGCAATACTAGAAATGCCTGCAGGATCGCCGCGACCGGCTCCAGCGGTGCGTCTAGCCGAATCCGTGGCGGGATATGAAGACCGATGTAATACGGATTCGCCACTCTAAGGCGACGAACACCACTCTTAGTCTCGCTGATCGGGATAGCAGCATCAACAAGATGTGACTGAATCAAAATGTTACGGACGCGGTCAAAAACGGGTGTTTGGTTTTGAGACGCCGAATCTGTGCTTAGGAGATCCACCGCAGGATTCCCGACGATGAGCAGTTCTTGGATTAGACCTGAGAGCGCGGCATAGACAGAGTTACAGAAAACGCGGGGTCGCCCGCCGGAGCGACCGCTTACTTCCAGGAGCCGCTGTAGCATTTCGAGAGCCCTTCCAGCGATACAGAGTCGACTAGGCCGGCTGGTATACCCGGCGGCCGGCAGATGCCGAATCCGCGTGCAGTAACGAGATGGTTTTGACAAACGAGTTCGGCCGTCTTGAAGTCATGCGGTGCAGACAACTGGGTATGAAGTGTCAATCGTTCGCGGTTTACATACAAACCCGAATACGTCATGTTCGCTGAACCACTGATGACGACGTCGGGGACGATGACGAACTTATCGTGGAATCCGCGCCCCAAGAGAACCTCGATGTCTGCGTCCAGACACTGCCGAAGAAGGGCTAGCTCTAGCTTGTTATAGAAGGCGCCGGTTTTCGTAGGATGATCTGAGGGGTCATAGTTCTGAACCAGAAGACTCGCATCGCCACCGTTCGCCTTCCAGCAACGCATGAAACTACCGATTGTCGCAACGTCGGATGGCTCGATGCCCGGGAGAAGAAATGAAAATGAACCGGCGAAGACTCCTGGGAACAGAGGAGCATCGGAGATCCACGGTGATCCGATCGCGAGATGAGCCGGCGCACTTTCTGAACGCAGACGGGCGAGCGCTGTCAACAAGACTTCAGTAACAAGCGGCGCGAGGAATGCGTCAGTAGTACTCAGGGGATCGGCGTCTCATCACGATATGAGATCAAGAACGGCACTTGTACATTCCATCCTGGATTCGGTGTCCTTGGGGCGAGTAACTCGCCGCCCGTCAAGAGTCCGAAGTCGGGGGCAATCGTTGATAACACCTTCATGAGCAGCACCTGTCGCTGATCGCCCTGGTCGTCGATCGTCACGCTTACCGGCGCGCCGCCAGGGCCGGTTACCGGCTGGCCTGCATTCGCCTGAATCGCAGCTGTTACCGATGCACTCGCTGCCACCTGAACAAATGCGGATGCGTCAGTGAGGACGATATGCTGCCGGACCGCATCGAGAAGATTCTTGCTGACGTGTTCCTGCGAAGTGAGCGCGCCGTAGACTGACTCCTCTCCATTGTCGACACACTCGAGGCACCCCGTAACGCACGCATGCGTCTTAGATCGCAGGTCCTCAATGTTATGAGCAAGCCCACTGGTCACCAAGTCCGGTGCGAAACGTTCCGGAACGGTCTGTAGCCAGATAAGGTCGTGCCAGTCGAAGAATACCCCAGGGAGATTTGTGCGGAGTCGGTTCATCGACCGAAATGCGCCTATTACCGAGTCGTACTCGTGCCTAATTCGCGCCTGTAGATCAGCTGCGATGTTCGGCGGAAAGACGAGATCATCCGGGTTAGTGATCGCGCGCTCGGATGCAGCGAACAGCAGCCGTGTCGCCGCTTGAGCCGGGCACATAGCGAGAGTCTCTTCGATCAGCCGGAATCCGTCTGTAGTGGGCAACGTGGCGTCGCCCCCACCACGTGCGGCCAACAGCCGCTGTAATGGCGGAATGTGAAGAAAGCGGCTGATAGTCTCCGCGCATCCATTTCCGCCCTCGACGGAATCAAAGATGTAGAAGCTGTCGTCGTGAGCGCTATGGAAATACGCAAGATCACCGTTTCCCGCGCCGACCAGTCTCGCCAGCGCATCCAGAGTCACGACGGCCAATGAATGGATCAGAACGTCCTTCGTGATGTCACGGACGAACGACGAAGTAAAATTGCTGCAAGCGGCGCGAACCGCCTGAAAGGCCGGCCACGCCTCGGCGTACCAGCGGAGATGTCGCGTTCTGGTTTCATTGACCTCCGCTGGGTCGGCGCCGGCGCAGAGGCCGTCGACGAGTCGGACGGCGATCGCGTCATATTCGGACTGGGTGAGACTTTCGAGAATATTTCTGACGACGTCGGCTCCGAGCCCCGCGAGGTTGCCACCTCGGTTCAGATACTCCATCAGAACAGCTTTGCGTATCATCTCCGACTGAAATGGCCCAGCCGCGGCGCTGCGCGAGATAAAACGTTGCAGCGCCCGCACCGTCATTTCGCCCTGCAGGCGGCTCGGGGCAGCCATCACGAGATTCAGAATGACGTCTAGGGTGTCTTGCCGAAGATGGAACGTAAGGCCATCCGTTTGCCCAAGCGTGTCACCGAGGACGACGGGCCGGGGTGGCACACCGTGGCGGTAATAAATGCGCGGGCTTTCGACTGCACCCGTTCCGTAAGTCCGGTCGATCGCGTAGGCATACCGATCAACCCGGAGATTGTTCGTGAAAGTGACACGTTCGAAGAGGGCTCTGCCGATGGCTGGGAACGTATGCGGCAACTTCGTCGTGGGGTGTAGCGGGTCGGCCATCCCTCGAACGACTGCTGATGGGCCGCCTTCTGCGACGCGATACCAGATCGCCGGAAACGCTCGGGGCAGAGTCGGACAGTCACGCTTCAGCTTTGGGTCTGCAATACGCGGTGACTCGTCGTCGTCACCGACGAGTTGATTGTCAAAGCGGGCGTCGGGACGGTGCGGGGAACGGATCAGCCTCAATCGAACTGGCCGAAGAATTGGGACGTTCGCATCCGAGCCGATCGCAGGCATATCTGCTGGCAGATCGCTTCCACTAAGAGCCGTACCAGTTGGTTCGAAGGCGGTGCCGTGAGTTGTCTCGAGCGTACTTAGGGTTGCGAAATGCTCGCCCGTGCCTGCGAGTTGGTTGATCGGGCCGCATGGCGACTTACGTGGACTTAACCATCGGTAGGTCCAAGTGCCCGGCAAGAGTTCATAGAGAGCTGCTGAGAGCGATTCGACGTCCTCTTCGTCGCCGGGAAGTAGTACACGGACCTGCCGCGCATTGACATGTTGGAAATGTGTACGCGCCAAGCCGAACGGATAGAAGTCTCGAAACGGAACCAGACGCGTAAGGATGTCGTGCAGGTAGTACTGCTCCATTCTTCGCCGATCCGGATCCTGTACTGCGAAGAACGCCTGTACGATCTCGTGCGCCTGACGCACCTGCCGCAATGGCGCCGATAATGATAAAGTGGCAAGCTGATTCGCAACCGCGGTCGCGCGACCACTTGCAAGGAGCAGCGCACCGGCGACCATCGGCTCTAAACCTGCAGGGAGCGCCGCCGTAACCGCAGTCATGAGCGCTGCTGCTGATGCCTGCAGGTTTGACGGAACAGGGGACTCTTGAGCCACCTCATTAACGACGCTGGCCACGGCATTTCGAAGTGACTCTGGCAGGCCAATCGAAGCCTTTCGCAATTCTTCCCCAAGCCCGCGGAGCTCATCGGTTAACGCGATGAAATCCGTCGTCGGGACAGCGGGCTGGTTTTGCTTGAACCAATGCGCCGGAGTTGCCCCGGCGGAATAGGCGCCATCGAGGTCCGTCACGAAAATCTGTAGAAGTTGAAGAGCTGTGTCAATTGCCTCATCCGCGACCGCCGCGAACGCGGGCGGCGTAGCTGTCGCAGCAAGAACGAAACTTCTGACGACCGCACGCCGCGCTGTTAGATGGCTGATACATGCATGGACCTTGGCTTCCCAAGAATCCGGGACCGAACCGCTGCCTGTTCCGATAATGTTCAACTCGTTTCCGGCGTCGGCGATCACACCGGCCGCGCGCGACGCGATGTATTCGAGAATTGCCGCGAACATGTGGTTTCGCAAAATATCCGGGTTTTCTGACTTCAGCGGAATTGGGTCGAGGTGAGCAGCATCGATCAGACGTGCAGGATGATGCGCGAAATGCGCATCGGTGGGCCGCCGAGCCAGAAACGTCACAATCACGCTGTCGCTGCCATCTTCCCGCCCTACTCGACCTACCTTCTGTTGGAATGATGCAGCGCTGCGCAATGCCTTATGAGTGGCGCCATCGCGAACATTTCTGAAATCCACGCCTACTTCGATTCGCGGCGACGCCAATAGCGTAGAGCTGAGCTCATCTCGGTTCGGCATTCCGGTGGCGCGTTGCCAAAGAGCTCTGGCTGGTGTCAGAAAATAATCATTCACATTCTGATGGAGGCCTACGTCGTCGACCGTCTTGCTCGTGTAAGCGATCGCGCGATTCTGGTCGATCGGGATGCTGTTCTGGCCGATCGACCGTCGGCCTCCATCATCCTGAGAGAACCACCAGCACAGGCGCGCTTTGTGGAACGGGCACTCATCAAGATTCCCAATGGAGGCAGGAAGGCTCGAGAGCAATTGCGGGAATCCTGGAGGCGTTGCTCGACGCTGCGCCTTGTCGTCCATGCGTAGATTCGTGCGAAGGTAACCGAACTCCGGCGCCTTCAGCCCGGCGCTGTCGAGTCGCTCGGGTATGCCGTGATAGCAGCGTCGGCACCATTCCCGAATCTCTTGGAGTCGTCGTTCGCCGATCGCTTTGACTTCGCCCGCAGTCGCGTTGAAACGGGACGCCGGACGGTAAAACCAGCTGTAATAGGGCGGAGCGAGGTCGGCGGGGTCGTAGGTCCTCTCGTTATCGGCAGTCGTGAAATGAAGCCGGCCAATGGTGCTGAGCGAGTCAACAAAGACGAGAGTCTTTAAAACCTCGTCGCTATTGCGGCGCTGCAGTGTTGGTCCCGCCGGATCGACATAGTGCGAAAACGCAGTGCAATCGTTGCGTGTATGGACCAGGCACGAGATACCGTTCGTGACTGCGGAAATCGACGCCTTCCCAGCCCGAGTATGAAGAAACAAATGATGGAATACCCCGAACGCTATTAAGTCAGTCGTGGCGGGTGCTATATGAGTTACACGTGTGGCGCTAAGGCTGAGCACCCTCGCACAATGTTCGACGGGTTCCGCGACCGTCGCACTCGCGCCGACCCATGCGGGCTCGAACGAGCTGTCGTGCCGTAGATCGCGAATTAGTTGGCGTAGACGGCGGATGAAATAAATGCCGTGGCACCCAGCCAACCCTTCCATCAGATGGATCTCGTCGAACACGATCATCTCGACGTTGCGGAGGTACGTTGAAACAGCCCGCGGATCTAGCATTCGGTTCTTGAGTGATTCAGGTGTGGTGAGAATCACTTCGATGCCGAGGGTCCCCACTCGAGGAAGAGTATCTGCCAGTGAAGTCGTACCGCCGCCAAGGCTGTCGCCGAGCATTTGACCAGCATCGAGTGCGGGCCGATCCGTTAGCGACGTACCGGCGCAAGCCGAGGACAATATGGCGTTGATGCTCGCGAGGACGCGCCGAAGATTGTGGTATTGATCCTCCACCAAGCTAGTCCTCGGATAGATGACTAGAACTCGGTTTCGATGGCCTTCGCCGCACAGTGCGCGATAAACAAGAAGCGTCAGCGCCGGAAGCAAGAAAGCGTATGTCTTGCCGGAACTGACACCGGCAGTGATCATTACGGCATCAGTCGCTCGTGGCTGACCGAAGAGGCAGCGAAGGATCGACTCCCACGCGCGTTCCTGAAAGGCCGCAATACTCGGAAGAGCTAGCGCCTGCCCCACCACCTGGATTGCGCTGGTAAGTCTGGGACGGTCCGCAGCGCGTGGGAACTCACCATTGGTTACGAGTTCGCAAAGCCGAGAGACGACCTCAGGAATCGGTCGCGCATTGCGATCCGGACGAAGCCGCATTTGCAGTTCGTAGTTGAGATGAGCGGTTGATGCCTCCAACCCGAAGCGTTCCCGGTTCGCAAATAATAGACGCGCTGTCTCGGCAACCCGGCTTCGCACGAACCAGCCCTTCAGCTCGTTCGGTATAAAGACGCGCCGGCGTATCCAAGACGGCGGGTCCGGACTCCCAAGTGCCGGTTCCCATTGTCTGGGTGAATCTAAAAGTTGGCCGTCACTCTGGTCCTCATCGATGCCCCATCTCTCCCACGCGGGCAGGAACATGATCTTGCCGTCCAGACGCAGGGAACGAAGCAGACCCACCACTTCAGCGGCGGTCGCAGTAGGTGCAGCCGCGTTGACGATCTCCGTTACTGGTAGCCTAAGACCAGCCCAGTCGTTAGCCTGAAGGAATGGGCGTTCCAAGCTGTAAATCAGTTGAAGCAAGTCCGCTTGTGTCATCTGCTCTTGCTTTCTATCTACGCCGGTCGCGATTTCCGAAGCAGTCAGTCGGCGACGTTGTCCCTATCGCTAGTCACCGCCCGCAATCCGTCGAAGAATAGGGGCGGGTCGGCATGACGGGCAATGGCAAAGAGGGGACAGGATGTCGTTCTGGCACGACCCCAAAACAGGGTTCGGTAGGATGTGGCAAGATCCCCGCGCGCGGCGCGCCGTGTAGGAGAGCGCTTGCCCCAGACGTTACGCAAGAGGAGACGCGCAGATAGAGTATGGACCACGACCTAACGGCCTACCCGCTCGCGGTAATGCGCGTTCTCGCGGACGATAAGACGCGTGCGCGGATCGCTGACGCAGCGGCTGACCAAGTGCGACGGACCAAGGGGCCTGTTCAGAACGCGATTCGACAGGCCTTTCTCAACAAGATCTCGGGGTTCCGTGATCCACTGCGTGCACCGGCTCAGTTACTGGCGCGCGAGCTCGGTGACTTCCTCTTCGACGCGCCCCGTCCGACACGGGATCTAATCCAATTTTGGAAGCAAACTCTCCAAGGGTTTGACCGTTCGCTCAAAGATTTCATCGACTCGATAGATGACGAGGCATCCGCCCAAAGCACCGTGAACGGCGGTCCAGAGGCATGGACCCCCGAGAACGTTCTCGAGCTCGCTGATGCCTACATCAACAAGAATCCCGAGCGTCACCGTCTAGAAGCGGCGATCGCGCTCCTCGATGTCCTTTGGGAACGCCATCATGAGGACGAGCACGAAGCTTTGAGTGAACAACTCGAGGAGCAGCTCGACGCCGAAACCGACCTCACCGCGGTTGACCAGCGGACGCGCGTCGGGGATGTCGTCGCGAATCATGGGATCGGCGAGGAATCGCCGAAAGCCGAATCACCACCGAGCGCCGGGCGGCGTGATGCCGATGCGGTGATCTTGTCTCTACAGACCATTCTCGGGCAGCCGCCAGAGGCACTTCAGTCTGGTGTCCTCCGCGAGGTGATGAGCCAACTCGAAGGACTTCCACCGCACGCTTCCGAATGGGACGAATTCCCCCAATTCATAGCCGCGCTTGTCGGTGCACTTCGACGAGCAATGGACGAACGCGAGGAAGCGACGCGCGCCCTCGATGCGCGGCTTGCGCATCTTCCGGACAAATTTCGCGAAGCCCTCGACTTCGCCGACTCAGCGGCGCCAGCGCTTCGCGTCGGCGTCAACGTCCCGGTTTCCGGGATTGGAACTATTTCATCTCTATGCAATGAACTCGAATCGCATCTCGAAGCTTTGACGGAGGCTTTGGGTGAGCGGCCGCGAACGTGGCGCGCAGCGGATGAATGGCATGATCGAACCACGCAGACCGCTGCCGTCGTCCGCAGACTTCTCGACGAGATTGCCGCTTCGCTTCAACTGGAGCCCACGCGTGATGACCTGGCGAAATCGGTGCCGACTGAACTTACAGTCAGCCCTCAACAAACCAGCCCGCCCACGAAAGCAGGCGAAGAAGCTCTGTCCGGGCCATCGAAGGCTTCAACCGCACCGATTGAGACCCTCACCGTCGAACGGAAACCCGACTCTACGGATCCCCACCAAGAGACAGCTGTCGCCGATGTCGATCGCTCCAAGCTTTCCGCAACGGCAGCGCTCGTAGCGCACCTTCCATCGCAAGGGTCCAGCGCCGCCGTCGGTCAAGAGCTCGCCGCCGGCGCGGTCGAGGATGCGCATCCGCAAGCCTGGTGTACTTCCGCGTGGAAGCTGGCCGGTGAGGGAGATTTCGCTGGCGCGCACTGGCTTGTCCGCGCACTAAGTGCGCGCGGTCGCGACTGCGATTTGACTGAAGGTCTCGTCGCTTCCGCTTTGGGGGTCGAACTGCTCGCGACTGCTGACGCAGACCTTGTCCTCGAGTTAGCGCAGCTGGTGCTCGGTACGCAGCCCGTTAGTAGCGCAGCTCGACTCTTCGCGCACGGTATCGCTGTTCGCGGAGTTCTGATCGATCCGTCTGTCGGATTCACGCGCTGGCTCGCACTGCCCTCGGCCTATCGACCCGTACAAGACCTGATCGAGGTTGTGCGGCAGTTTGGCGTGGCTGTCCATCCGGAAGCGCTTCTCGATACCTCGAATGCGCCCAACCGTGATGAAGCACTGAGGCAACGCGCGGAAGAGATCCGTGAGTGGCTGCGTCGTGCCGAGCACCGGACGACAAAGCTAGTACGCGCCAATCACGTCTGGCAGCAACTCGTACGACGTGATCTGACGGATCTAGTTCGGCCAATCCTCGATGACCAGCGAGGCCGTGTTTCGTTGATGAAAGCTGAGGTCGAGCGTTGGAAGGACCGCCGATTTGTTATCGGGCGGATCCATGAGGTGGATGCTGAACTTGGCAGGGGAGCCAAGTCTCCCCTCACAGGTGACCCTAGAGACCAAATCCTGCATCGCGTACGGGAAATCTGTGAACTCGGACTTCGATGGTGTTCGCTGGTCGAAGCACATCGTCTTGGACCGCAGGATTCAAGCTTCGACAGATCGCGCGTCCTCCGTGAACGCGTTGGGCGGATTCTGCCCGGTGTCGAAGAAGTTTTGATCGACCTTGCTGACAGTGACGGTGAGGACGGCGCCGCAGCGAGAGTGGCATTGCATTCGGTCCATGCTGTTCGCGCCATTTTGAATCTACCGCCCTCGTCACCCGAAAGGGCCTCGTTCGACAATCAGGCGTTGTGGAGGCTCGCCGAGGGCCGTGGCCTGAGAGCCGCCCTTGCCGCCCGCCTTCTCTGGTTACCCGAGATCAGGTTCGCTGCTAAGGACGACGTGGTGCCCGAAGACGTCCTCCCTAATATTGGGCGGGCGATGCAAAAGGCCGTTGAAGCCGAGCGGACGCTTGGCCAGGCGTTCTCTGGCTGGATCAGCGCACGCGACTTCCGCTTCGTAGACAAAATGGCGACCGTCCTGAAAGATGAGCCCGGATTCGCGTATCCGGCGGAACGCCTCGCCGACGAACTTGAGAATGCGCGGGCCGCTCTTGCGAGCGAAATACTCGCCATTCAGACGTCGATCGAGCAGGCGACTGTTGACGGCGTGATTGACGATGAGATGCGGGCAGAATATACGGCAGTCACGGCCCTCGATCCAAGCACCGTACGCAACTTCGCAGAGCGTGTTGAAGCGCTCGCTCGGATCCGAAATGCAATCGAAAGCGCGCGTGAGCGTCGGATCCAAATGCAGAGGAGCGCCTTCGACCGGCTTGATCGCGAGTTGGCCGGAGGACCTCACGCTCGCGATTGGGTAGAGAAACGAGCATGCGTTCTAGATCACCTCGACCGAGGCGACACACGCCTGACCGACGAGTGGCTCGCGGTGATGCGAGACGCCGCGGATGGTACGACCGATCTGTCAGCGATTACGCCACCAGTTTCAGCGCCTTCGCAGACGCACCTCGAGTCGCTCCTTCGGCATCTCCCGGCTCTTATCCAGTTAAAGGCCATTCCGAAGGCCGGCGACTGGCCAGAATCGCTCAAGGAACTTGAGGCAGGGCTAGCTGGCCGCGAGCAAAACGCCGAAAGGTTGTGGCAGGCATGGCTGGCCCTGAAACGTCGCGCATCGACGGCGTCGATCGAACGAGCGTTCGAAACATTGTTTTATGAGCTCGGTTTCCGCATCTCTAGCGATGTCGATCGAGTAAGCGTCACGGCTTCCGAGGAATGGCTCTCGGCGCGCATAAAGATGACGACGGCGAACCAGCCGCCCGCGCCCCATTTCGGCTCTTATTCTGGGGACGTTTTCGAAGCTCTCTGTGTTTGGAAAAAGCCCGGAACTGATTTGCTAAGGGCGCGACTCGCGGAGCGAACCCGTCAACAGCAACCGCTACTAGTCATCTATTTCGCATCGTTGTCGGCGTTCGAGAGGCGGCAGGTTACACGGCCGGTTGCAGGACGTCCGATCATCTTGTTAGACGAGGCGTTAGTCCTATTCCTTGCCGTCGGCGGAGGCGGCCTCCCTGCGTTCTTAGCCTGCACGCTTCCATACACAGGGCTGAATCCATATACGACGGCAGGGAAGGTACCGCCGGAGCTTTTCCAAGGGCGAGAACGGTTACTCGAGCAATTGCTCGACTCTCACGGCAGTTGCCTTCTTTATGGCGGTCGCCAACTCGGGAAGTCTGCCCTCCTCCACCATGTCGCACATAGATTGAACCAACCCTCCGAGCAGACCTATGCCGCGGTCGAAGACATCCAGACAATTGGTAGCCCGATAACCGAAGAACCTGCGGTGGCTGTTTGGGATGTGATCCGATCCGCACTGCGGACTATGCCATTGTTCGCGAATCGGAGCCTTGCCAACAGTCCAGACCAGCTTGAACGACAGATTCGAGACGTTTTGGAGCGAAACCCGAAAGCTAGAGTAACTGTTGGTCTGGATGAGGCAGACAATTTTCTAGCGGCTGATGCCGACCGCGAGTTTACCGAAGTCGCCCGGCTTCGCTCGCTGATGACCAAGACGGATCGGCGGTTTCGGATCATTCTAGCCGGCGCACGAACCGCACAAAAATATCAAGCTATTCCGAACCAACCTCTTGCTCACCTTGGCCCCGCGCTGCGGATCGGCCCATTGGAGACGGAGGGTGCACTCCGTTTGATCCGCGAACCCCTGTCTGCGTTCGGTGTTCGCTTCGTTGATCCGACGCTTGCCCTACGGATTCTGTCTTTTACGAACTACCACCCTGCGATCATCCAATTTGTCTGCTCGGAAATACTCAATACTCTGACTGCATCGGCTGAGCCGCCATACAAAATCGGATCTCCAGATGTCATGCGGGTCTTTCGCCACGTCGAGGAGCGGGTAAGAGAGCGCTTCGAGTGGACTCTCGCGCTGGACGCGCGCTACCAGTGCATTGTCCTGGCCCTCGTTGCTGACCAAGCGAAAAGCTTGAACGGATATGCCAAGGCCTATTCAGCACGAGAGATTCTCGCAAGCGTTTCCGACTACTGGCCCGAAGGGTTTCAGGACGTCGCGCACAACGATCTCCGCGGCATTCTTGAGGAGATGGTGGGGCTTGGCGTACTAGTCCGAACGCAGGCAGGCCTATACAGACTGCGCAGTCCGAATGTCGTTCGCTTGTTGGGGTCGGTTGACGACATAGAGCAACGGCTGCTTGAATTCGCCGGACGGCCGCCCGTAAAACCGCTGAATGCCGAGCGATATCGGCCAGTATTGAAGGCATCGAGTGGAGAATTTAGCGTCCTCACGCAGGTCCAAGAGCGCCACATCGTTTTGCCGCGGTTCGGCGTTGGCCTCATCCTCGGCTCGCGGGCTCTCGGACTTGATGCCCTGCCGCCAAGCATTTTGCGGGCATTTGTCGGCGGAGGTGCTGATCCCGACGGCGCCGCTCCGACGCGCAAGCAATTGAGTGTAATTCCTGACGATGTCGTCACGGACGACGAACTGACCGCCTGGCTCACGCGGCACGTCAAGGAGCATGTGCCTACCAAAGGAGATGTCGTCGTCCAGCTTATCGACGCTCGCGACCGGCTCTCTGAGCCGTTGGCAGCAGCAATTCGATTCGCGCAGAAGCCGACCGTGTCAAAGGCGAAACATTGGCTCCGGATCGTCTTCGTGTTCGCGCCCTCGGCTGTTTGGCGCTGGGCTCTTCTGTCGGACTCGACTCGCGAGCAGCTTGATCGCGGCCTCGACTTTTGTTTTGCGCTGGATCGATGGGATGCGAGTGCGCTGACGGCTCGTCTCGACCACGGTGATGTCATCGCCCCGCAGAGAGCGCGAGATTCTCTGTGGCAGATAAGCGGAGGATGGCCACGACTCGTCGACGAGGTGATGCGCAGGTGTTGGCCGCGAGGAGAACTCGCGACGGCTGTAGCGGCAGTCGATCGGGAACTTAACGCGTCATCGAGTGCACTACGGAATGGTTTTCTTCAGGACGTCGGCATCGATGTGGTCCCAATCGTTCGTAGCGTCGTAGATTTGGTGCGGACAGAGAAGAGTCTGCCCTCGGGTGACGCGGAACTCGCGGCTTTCGTCGAGCCTCCGACGAGCGCAGAGGAGTATTTGGCCGCCTTAGACTATCTCGTTCGGCTCAGAATTCTGTCGGAAGCCAATGGGTTGCTTAGCCTTGATCCCGTTGTCGCTAGGCTCCTCGCCGTAACAAAGTGACAGCTCTCGACCAGCATCTCCTGCAGATGCCGGGAGCGAGAACATGGGTTGAGCGCGTCGCCCGATCATTAGCCACGGGTGAGAACGTCTTCGCAGTTTTTCCGGCGACCGCAAATCCGCTGCCCGTCATGTCGAACGTCATCGCCTTTGCACAAGACGTTCGTGGCTGCACCGCGACCGAATTCGACCTCAAAGACCTAGATTGGAGTCATCCACCGATAGTCTCGCTCGCGGCGGCGCTGCGCCTCTCTTTAGCCGATCGCATAACTACACCCGACGAGTTTGTCGCACTTGAGGAGAGCCCCAATATCATTTTGGCTTCGGGGTTCGACACGCTTACAAGCGAACACGCCCGGCAATGGGTCGCACTAATACAACGATTCGCTCGCATCTCCCGCGGAGACCATACTCCGGCTCCGGTCTTCATCTGCCCGACGGGACAGCCCTCGAAACTGGAGTTGCTGCCATCCGCCGCGCCACGGCTTGCAATTCAGTGGTGGACGGGTATCCCATCCGCAACGGAATTACGTCTCGCATGTCGAGGTGACGCAGCAGAAGTCGGCGATAGGGCTCGCCAGCTATGGCGTGAGCACTTGCTGCCATCGCTCTCCGGCAACGACGCCGCCCTTGCGGAGTGTCTCTGGGACGCCGTCTTCGAACCGCAGGACGGGGTCCGTCGCGCCCTGCTTAGCTATGCGAAGGAACGGGGTTGGGCTGACGATGTTCTTCGCGGCGCAGGCGCCGACCGTCTAAGGCCGCAACCGACAACATCGCGTCAAGGTGAGGCTCCTGCATGGCCAGGCCTGTGGGCGCTCGGGGCCGTAAGCTCGACGGACGAACACGGCCTTGAACTCCATGCGGCCACGCTTCCGGTTCTTGGCCTAGAGGCGGAACTTAGTCAACGCTTCTGGCGTGCACAGGCGTCGCTCGCCTTCCCTCTTCTTGAAGATCTCCGGCTCCGAATCTGCCAGCGTCTGTCGGTGGCATTCGGTGAAGACTGGCCCACGAGATGGGCTTCGCCCGTGTTCGACGAGGAGCGCACCGATCTAGGCGAGACCCCACTCAGCGCATCCTGGGGCTTTCTAATGCATCTCTATCGAGTCGCACCGCCGCTCGTACGTGATCTGAAAACTAGTGCTCTTGTGGCGAGAAGTCGATATCTGCGCAATTTTCTCTCACACAATCGATTGATTGTTTTCGCAGACTTCAAGGGCTTCTACGACGCGCTCACCGAATTCATCAGTCAGGAATAGTCGTCGATGCCATGTGAATCTTCGAAAAAGCCGCGGCCGCGCAGTACCTGCCTGGAGTGACACATCTTCGATTACGAATGCACGATCGAATCCCGTTGGACCACCCAACCCTTTGGAAGGACTCCGTGAAGCAAGAATACGTTCGGAGTGGCGGCAATCCGAAGCTGCCTACCGCAACGGCGAGGAGTACACCGCTTCCAGGCGCCGCGATGGTGACATACGCGGTTTAGGGTCACAAATGTCCGTGAGCCAGATTCTGAAGTTGGTCGAAGACTGCTTACGAACGATGGATTATCTGAACGCGATTTACCGGATCTGGGGCGTAGGCGCAGAAGAGATCCCCGAGCACATCAACGCGTTCAATTACGTCATCGGAGAGCAACAGCGCTACTCCGAGATCTTGCGGTTCGCTAAGAAGACGCGAACAACGCCGATCCTCACCAACGCTCGAGAACTCATCCAGGCGTACACCACAATGTTGGCGGGCCTAAACGAAACGAAGAAGCAGTGGAAGACGAAATTTATCCCGATCTTCGCCCCAGATGCCGAGATCATCCGGCTCGGATTTGAGATCAAACGCCGGGGGTCGGTGTCACTGACAAAGAGTGGGCTGCAGGCCCGATTTGATGTAGCAGCAGTCATCCCCGGATGGCAGCACCTGCCCGGATACACTCGGTTCTTCCTTGGCGCTGGGCTTCGGATGTCTGCGCGCGTCGGCCCATCGTGATCAGCCAGATCGGAGCATCGTGATCACCAGGATCGGACCATCGTGATCAAGAAAATCGGCATCGTGATCACCGGGATCGGAGGATCGTGATCAGGGCGCTGGTCGAAGCGTAGCGACGCGGGACCGTCGGCCGGGCCGCCCGCCCCCGAAAGGGGGAGGGATGGCCACCGAGCGACTGTCCATGCGCCAGACAC
>Ga0194128_10004782_pt1 | contig 19577 bp, 15 predicted proteins | sample TA2KigCa65mmetaG_FD_148650 | JGI IMG/M metagenome (GOLD analysis project Ga0194128, IMG submission 148650) | Freshwater microbial communities from Lake Tanganyika, Tanzania - TA2015037 Kigoma Deep Cast 65m | ecosystem: Environmental > Aquatic > Freshwater > Lake | place: Tanzania: Lake... | reverse complement strand
ACGCCACTTGCCGGAACTCAACAGCGCACGTGTCTCGCGCCTCCTCAAACGTTTGCGAACGCATGGCCTCGTCAAGAAGATCGGGCGCACCTACAAGTACTATGTCACCGCCTTCGGCAAAGACGTTATCGCCACCGCCCTCAAACTCCGGGAGCTCGTCATCATCCCTCAACTGGCTTCCGGCTTCGCCACTTCATGATTTCCTGCCAAGAAATGTCAAAATCTTATTGGATAGATACTAACACTTTGTTCCCAGCGCCGCACACCCTCCTCTTCGTCTAACTCGTTTGGAGTGTGTCGATTGCCCCGTTTTGCCAAGGGGAACTTCGGGCTAAGCCGGGCACTGGTCCGGTTGGCGTGGAAGGGCATCTCCAGCGTTTCGTACATGGACAAGGCTTCCTTCAGCAGTTCCTTTGCCTTAGCCAGATCGCCCGCGGCGTTGCGGTCGAGCAGCATTCGCGCGTACCATTCCCGCGCCATGGGCTGACCGGTGCGGTAAGGGGCCGTGTCCATTTGGTGAATCGCCGTCCGGTGATGTTCTTCGGCGGCGGCCCAGTCGCCCGTGCAGGCGGCGGCGATTCCGGCGGTGGTGCGAAGCGGAAACCGGCTGTTGCTCACCCAAACGCCGGTAAGCAGCATCTCTTCGGTGAGCGGGCGCAGCGCGGCGGCCTCTTCTTTTCTACCCATGGAGGCTAGCCCCACCACGGATCTTTCGAGAGCAAGCCACGCGCCCGCGGAATTCGGTTGCCCGGACACCGGGAAAATCCAGCGGCGCTCGCTCCACGCGTTCGCGGCGCGATCGTCGCCCGCTTCCGCCCAGAGCGCAAACAGGCTGCTTTCCTTCCAACCGAAGAGGAACGTGCGTGGCTCCTCGCGGAAGCGGAACCAGCGCTCCGCTTCGCTCAGGTTGCCCCGTAGGAAAGCAATTGTCCCGCGGAACACATCGGCTAGAAAAACGAGTGCCAACTGGTGAGCTTCCCCAAAGTTCCACGCCTCCTCGAATTCCCGCTCGGCCTCCCGGAGGGCGCCTCGTGAAGTATGACCGCCGGCGATTCTCAATTTGATCACAAAATAGACGTTGTCGTTCCCGACCCTTTGAACGAGCTGCAGGTCGTCGGCCAACCGCTTGGCCCCTTCTTCCGGGCGTCCACAGAAAGCGATCAGTCCGGCCCGAAATGCAACCTCGGTGGCGAGCCACAGGTCGCCGGCCTCGCGGTAAGCCGCAGAGCACCTAATCGCCGATTCCGCCGCCCGCTCATATTGCATCGAGTATTCTTAGAAGACCACGGCCGAAACGTTGTTGGGCGATCCCAACTCCCCCCATAGCTTGGCGGCGCGGGAGACATCACCGCTGGCACTCCACGCCGCTGCCTGCAAGCTGAGTAGGTATAGCCGCAAGTCAGGCTGCTCGGCTCCGGGACACTCAATCGCCCTTTCAATGATCCTCTCGACTGCCGCGTAGTCCAGCCGCCAAGCATGAATGGAGGCCAGACTGAAGCTCGCCTTCGCCATCTGGGCCGCCGCGCCGGCGGCTTCAAACATCCCGATGCTTGTCTCGAGGCTGGCGATCGACTCGTCCGTCCGCCCGAGGCTGCGCAGCGCCTCGCCCTTCTGCATTGTGAGTTCGGCGACACGCAGAATTTCCTCGCCCTCCCACAGCGACAGGGCGTTCTCGAGGTGCTGCAGCGCCTCTTCGTGCGCCGCGCCGGCGCGCGCTTTACGAGCGGCCAGTTCCAGATAGTTCGAGGTTTTTTCCGGATCCACGGCCGCGCCGGCTTGATAGAGATGATGCGCCAGCGGCGATGCGTGCGCTTCGAGATTTGTGGCGTATACGCTTTCAATGGCCTCGGCCACCCGGGCGTGCAGACGCTGCCGGCGCGGCAGCGACAAGGTCTCCGCCAGCGTCTGGCGGACCAGCTCATGCACAAAGCGATACCGCGTCTCGCGGCCCACCGGTTCAGCGGTGACAAGATGCGCGCGCTCGGCTTCTTCGACGGCGTCCAGGGCGGCATCGGGCTGCGCATTTTCCAGCGCCTCCAACAGGCGCAGGCTGAAGCTGCGTCCGATCACGGCGGCGGTCGTTAATATCTTTCTGGCGCCGGCGCCCAAACGGTCCAGCCTACGGCCGAGCACCAGTCGTACGCCCTCCGGCACTTGCAGTTGATCCGCGCGCAGGCCGGGCCGCCACTTGCCGGTCTCGTCGAACAGCTTGCCTTCTTCTTCGAGATGGCGAAAGATCTCTTCCACGAAGAACGGGTTGCCTTCGGTCTCGGCGAACACCACGCGCGCGAGCGAGGGCGGCGGCGTCTGCCCGCTCATGGCGGCGAGCATCGCTTCTACTCCGTCCACCCCAAGCCTCCGCAACGAGATCCGCGTCGCCTGCTTCTGGCGCACCATCGCTTCGAGCGTCTTCGCGAACGGCCGATTGACCTCGAGGTCCACGTCGCGGTAGGTGCCGATGAGCAATAGCGGCGTTGCGGAGACGATCTGCACGACGTGCTGCATCAGCAGCAGAGTCGGTTCGTCGGCCCAATGCAGGTCTTCGAAGACGAGGACGATGGGCGTGTTCTTCGCGGCCCGCTCGATGTATTCGCGATAGGCGTTGAACAGGTAGCGGCGTTGTTGCTCGGGCGGGAGTTCGATGGCTGGAGGGATGTCGGCGTACATCCGCCGCAGTTCCGGCATCAGCCTGGCAATCTCCGATGCGGAATCGCCCAGCGCGGCGCGCCACCCCGCTCTGGGCGCGGTTTGGGAAGTTCGCTCCAGCATCTCGATGAAGGGCACGTAGGGCGGCGAGCCCTCCATTTCATGACAGTGCCCGATGTTGGCGTAGGCGCCGCGGCGCCGGGCTTCGTCGAGAACGGAGTTGATGAGATGCGTCTTGCCGACGCCCGGTTCGCCGCCGATCATGACCATGGAACCGCGGCCCGCCATTGCGTCTTCCAGATGTTGCAGGAGTTCGGCGCGTTCCGCCTCGCGGCCGATCAGGGGAATTCGCGCGTGCTGTTCGGCGCGGGCCGGTGCGAGCGTATTGGTCGAGGCCATCGCGAGATCCGCGCGGACATCGGCCATCGACGGATAACGAACGTCGAGCGGTTTGGCCAGCAGACGGCGGATCATCAGCATGAGGCCTTGCGGCAGGTCCGAGCCGAGGTTCGGCGAATCGCGCAGGATGGCCGCCATCGTGTCCTGCGTCGTCGACCTTTTGAACGGATGCGGGCAGCCCAGCAGATTGCAGAGCAGAATGCCGAAGGAGAAGAGATCGGAACGTTGGTCGAGATCTTCGCCGCGGATCTGTTCGGGCGACATGTAGTCGGGGGTTCCGACGGCGGTGCCGTATTCGGTGAGAGGCGGGGCGCCGAGCGTTAAGGTGGGCGTGTCGGGCCCGGCCGGAGTAAACTGCTTGGCGAGGCCGAAGTCCATGACTTTGACGTGACCCTGGGCGATCATCACGTTGGCCGGCTTGAGGTCGCGATGGACGAAGCGCTGGCTGTGCGCTTCCTCGAGGGCTTCGGCGATTTCGGCGGCGATGCGCAGCGCTTCGGGGAGCGGGAGCGGCCCGGCGGCGAGGCGCTGGTGCAGGGTCTCGCCAGCGATGAACTCCATCACCAGGAAGAGCACGTCGCCCGCTTCGCCGATTTCGAAGACCTTGCAGATGAAAGGGTGGTCGAGCGCGGCGGCGGCCGAGGCTTCGCGGCGGAGGCGCTCGCGGGCGGAGGCGTTGGAGGCCAGGTGGCGGGCAGAATCTTGATCGCGACCTGGCGGCCGAGCTTGGTGTCTCTGGCGCGATAGACTTCGCCCATTCCGCCGGCGCCGATGGGGGCGACGATGTCGTAGATGCCGAGCTTGTCGCCGGGGGAAAGAGCCATGGCGGGGTTTTGCTTAGTTTAGTCTACCAACCGATTTTCCGTTTCTCTCTTGCGGCGAGTGTTTCGTGTAGAAGCGATTTGATATAGGTTTGGTATGGTAGGCCTTTCTGTTGCGCCTGCTTCCGGGCCAACGCCAAATCGGCCTCCGGGATCCTAAGAGACACGACTGGGGCTGCTGACGTTTTGGAAGCTGCGATTCTTGAAAGGAGTTTCTCCTTTGTCAACACCTGCCCCTGGCCCTTGCCGACCTCGGCGAGCAGCTGTTTGCCATGCTGGTCGCGATTTTGATGCCACCACTTCGCTTCTTCCGATTCGTTCTTGAACGCGGGCGCCTTTCGGCTGCTGGTTTGTTTCTTCATTTGGGTTTCTCCAGGTAGGCGTTTCTATCGGCCACGGTCGCTCGAAAGGCCGTGATGACACGTATTCTTCCATCGCGAATCGTCCAGGCTACGGTCAAAAGGCGTCCTCGGTTCGTGACTCCGACGGAACGGTACCGCTCTTCATTTCCGATCATTTCGAACACCAAGTCCAAGGGTTCGCTGTTCAGCACCTGTTCGGCTTCGGCTGGCGCCACTTTGTGCGCGGCCAAGTGTCGCGTGTTCTCAGTATCCCAATCGAATTCGATCGAGTCTTCCACTATGGGGATTGTAGCGCAACGTATATACGTTAGCGGGATTTGTGCGCCGGGAGGCTCGGCGGCCTGGTATGGGCGCTCTCTCTTGAGATCTATCGGGAGTGGCGCCGGACCCGACCTTTGGGGCACGGCACCGGCCGGCAACGCGACACCCGGGCCCGAGTAATTCCGGATCGGATTCACTGAGAAAACTCTTCCGATGCCGTTCAGTGCTGGCGACAAACTCGGCCCCCTACGAAATCGTCGCCTCGCTCGGCGCGGGCCGAATGGTAGAAGTGTATAAGGCGCGTGACACGCGGCTTGACCAGACCGTCGCGGTCAGGGTGCTGCCGGATCCCATCGCGCGAACGGAAGTAACTTGCAATCCCTGATGGCAAAGAGACCAATCAAAATGGCGCCGCCACACCCGGGCGCATTCATCCGGCAAGAGTTCCTTGATGAATTGAAACTGACGGCCGGTAAGGCCGCGGAGGCACTTGGCGTGCGGCGGGCGACGCTTTCGGACCTCATCAGTGGCAAAGCCGCGCTCTCGCCTGAAATGGCCCTGCGGGTGGAAAAGGCATTTGGGGTCGGCATGGAGATGTTGCTCCGTATGCAGGCTTGGCACGACGCCTACGCCATGCGCGAGCGGGCCGGCGAGATCCAGGTTCAGCCGTATCAGCCAGCACGTACTCGCTAAACAAAGCGTTGCTTGTTCGGCGGGTGCTGCGCCATGCTGTAAGACGTGATCCCCGCATCCTTGCTGTTCGCGCAGGCGATTCTTATTCAGTCGGCTTCGGTGTTTGATGGAACCGGAGCGCCGCCGAGGACCGCCGATGTTTTGATCAATGGCGCCGTCATTGAACGCGTCGCGCCGTCGATTGTGGCGCCGGCGGGGGCGCGGGTGATCGATGGCCGCGGCAAGACGCTGCTCCCTGGGTTGCACGATCTGCATACGCATGTGCCCTACTCGACTGTTGGCGGGGCGCCCGCCGATTGGGGGAAGAATCTCAACGCCTATCTGCGATCGGGTGTGACGACACTGGCCGATTTTGGCACCTATGCGGAAACCTTTGAACCGGTGCGGCGGTTGCTTGGCGAGGGGCAGTGGAAGGGGCCGCGCGTTCATTTCGCCACACGATTCACGACGCCGGGCGGGCATGGGGCGGAAGGCGGACGCGGGGACTTTTTCACCAACGAAGTTTTGACGCCGCGGCAGGCGCATGCGGCGATGGCGAAGATTCTGCCGTATAAACCGGATGTCATCAAAGTCTTCACCGATGGATGGCGGTACGCGACCGCCGCGGACATGACAAGCATGGAAGAAGAAACCTTGCGGGCGATCGTCGAGGACGCGCACAAGGCGGGTATTCCGGTGCTGACGCATACGGTGACGCTGGCGAAGGGGAAGATCGCGGCGCGCGCGGGCGTGGATGCGATCATGCATGGGATTCAGGATCAGCCGATCGATGACGAACTCATCGAGCTGATGAAGAAGAACAACGTCGCGTATGGGCCGACGGCGGCGGTGTATGAACCGCGCGCGGGTTACATCAACGAGCCGCTGCTGGGGCAGTTGCTGCATCCGGCGGCATTGAAGGCGCTGCAAGCGCGGCCGATGCTGGCGAAGCCAAGCGCGCAGCGGGTGCGGAAGTACGAGTTCCTGAAGCAGAATGTCGCCGCGCTGCACAAGGGTGGCGTGTCGATCGTCGCCGGAACCGATGCGGGCATCACGATCACGGGCACGCATCACGGCTGGGCGCTGCTGCGCGAGATCAAGCTGCTGGCCGGAGCGGGATTGGGACCGCTTGAAGCAATGAAGGCAGCGACGTCGAATGCGGCGCGCGTGCTGCGGACTCAGGCGGGGCTTGTCGCTTCGGGGCGTCCAGCGGATCTGGTGCTGATCGACGGCGCGCCGGATAAGCAGATTGGCGATATCGATAAGATTCACGCCGTTGTGAAGGGCGGCGTGGTTGTGGATTTGGCAGCGTTGACGCGGGGGATCCACGCCGATGGGCCTTCGCCGGTTGTGGCGCGCCAGGCGGTCGAACTGCTTGACGATTTTGAATCGGTGAGCGGGCGAAGCCGCCTCGATACGCGATGGGTGAATTCAACAGATCCGGGGCACGATCACACGGAAATGATTTATACGCGCGTCGTGCGCGGGCCGGGCGATCATGCGCTGTCGGTAACGGCGAAGATGTCGGAGACGGGGCGGCCGTTTGGCCGGATCAATTTGCCGCTAACGCGCGGGGGCGTCGAACCGATGGACGCGCGGGCGTTTGGCGGGATCTCGTTCGACACGCGAGGCGATGGCGCGTATTCCCTGCAGGTTGCGGCGCGGTCGGCGGCGACGCCGTTCAGCGCGAAGTTCGATGCGGGACCGGTGTGGTCGCGCGTTGAGATTCCGTTCACTGGGTTTGGCGAAAAGTGGCGCGGCGACGACTTAACGATGCTGCTGTTCGAACTGGCGCGGCCGGCGGGCGCGCATGCGTGGCTGGAGATCGACAACGTCCGGTTCACACCGGTGGCGCGGGCGTTGTATGAAGAAGAACGGATCGCATCGCGGAAGACGCGCGAGGAGAGTTATCGGCAGATTCAGAACTACGCCGCGCATTTGGAGAAGACGCAAGCGCAGCGGGCGATGCGGGCGCAGTTCGCGGCCAAACTCGGGTATCCGCCGCCGGCGTTTCATGAGGCGCGGAACTTGCGGATGGAGAAGATCGGCGAGGATGCGATCGCGGTCTATCATCGCGCGTGGGTGAAGGTCGCGCCGGAAATGGAGGTGTATGGTCTTTACCTGGTGCCGAAGAACGCACAGTTTCCGGCGCCGCTGGTGATCGCCAAACATGGGGGCGGCGGGTATCCAGAGTTGGCGCTGTTCAAGGGCGGGGGCAACTATCACGACATGATTCGCGGGGCGGCGCGTGAGGGGTATGTCGTATGGTCGCCGATTTCGTTGATGTATCCGTACGGCGATCGCGACGCTGGGACGCCGATTCCGGCGGAGGTCCGGCGCGATATGGACGCGCAGTTTCGTAAGCTGGGGACGAGTTTGATGGGCGTCGAGGTGATGCGGATTTCGCGGTCGCTGGATGCGATGTTGGAGCGGCCGGAGGTGGACCGCGCGCGAGTCGGAATGATTGGCCTGTCATACGGCGGCTTTTTCACGCTGTACACGATGGCGCTGGATGAGCGGATCAAGGTGGGCGTGGCGAGTTGTTCGGCGCGCGACCGAGAGACGACGAAGGCGGCGGTGCCGGAAGGGCGGCCGGTGGACGCACCGGCGGCGGATTTGGCGGCGATGATTGCGCCGCGCGCGTTGCAGTTACAGAACGGGCTGCATGACCCAGGTTTCCCGATCGACGATGTGCGGCGCGCGGCGGCGGAGGCAAAGACGCATTATCCGAAAGACGGCGCTTTCGAGTTTCAAGAGTTCGACGGCAAACACGAATGGCGGGGAGATGTCGCATGGGCGTTCCTGCGCAAACACCTTTAGACAACACGCACGAGCAGCGCGGCTGGTACATGTACGACTGGGCGAACTCGGCGTACTCGTCGACGGTGCTGACGCTGTTCTTGGGCCCGTATCTAACCGCGATGGCAAAGGCGGCGGCGGGCGCGGACGGGTTTGTTTATCCGCTCGGCATCAAGGTCGATCCGCGGTCGTTCTGGGGCTACATGGTTTCGTTGTCGGTGCTGGCGCAGGTTTTTGTGCTGCCGCTGGCGGGTTCGATCGCGGATTACGGGCGGCAGAAGCGGGAACTGCTGGGAGCGCTGGCGTTTACCGGTGCGATTGCGACGACTTGTTTCTTCTTTGTCGCCGATGGGCGGTATCTGTTTGGCGGTGCGTTGTTCTTTGTGGCGAATCTGGCGTTTGGGTCGTCGATGGCGGTCTACAACTCGTTTTTGCCGGAGATTGCGCGGCCGGAAGAGCGGGACGCGGTGTCGTCGAAAGGATGGGGGATCGGCTATGCCGGCGGCGGCTTATTGCTGGCCTTGAACCTGGTCTTTTTGTCGAACGCCGCAAAGTTGGGGATGACGGAAGGCACGGCGGTGCGGATCTGTTTGGCCAGCGCGGGCGTATGGTGGGGACTGTTCACTCTGATCCCGATGGCGCGGCTGCGCAATCGCGGGCCACAACGGGTTCTGCCTGCGGGCGCGACGGTATTCGGCGTGGGATTCCGGCAATTTCGCGCGACGGTGAAGGGGTTGCGGCGGTATCCGAGGACGATGCTGTTTCTGCTGGCGTATCTGGTTTACAACGACGCGATTCAGACCGTCATCGCGATTGCGGGACAGTTCGGCAGCGATGAGTTGAAGATGCCGATGTCGCAGTTGACGCTCGCGATTCTGATGGTGCAGTTCGTAGCGTTTGGCGGGGCGCTGCTGTTCAACCAGTTAAGCGCGCGGTTTACCGCGAAGCGGGCGGTGATGGGTGCACTGGTGGTTTGGCTGGGAGTGATCGGGTATATCTACGCGGCGGTGTCGACGGCGGGGGAGTTCTTCGTAATGGCGGCGTGTGTTGGCGTGGTGATGGGGGGCTCGCAAGCGCTCAGCCGGGCCATCTTTTCACAGATGATCCCGGCTGGTAAGGAGGCCGAATATTTTTCGCTCTACGAGATTAGCGACAAGGGGACGAGCTGGCTCGGCCCGCTTGTTTTCGGACTGGCGCTGCAACATACGGGCAGCTATCGGGCCGCCGCGTTGACGCTTACCGTGTTTTTCGCGGTGGGTTTTGCGTTGCTATCGCGGGTCGACGTCGGTCTTGCGGCGGCGGAAGCCAACCGCGAGCAGGCCGAGGCCGATTAGGGCGATTGTCGATGGCTCGGGGACGTCGTCGAAGTTAATCGCGCTTTGGAGCGAGGTCGGGCTGTTGTCGTTGATCGAGTTCAGGATGTAGCCGTTTGCTGGGAAGGACGGCTGCTGCAAGAAGTAGTTGACGATTTGGGAACCGCCATCGCTGGTGAACGTCGTCAAGGGGCTAAACGTAACAAGGGCCTTCGAGAGGCTCTGTGTGTTGGAGATCATACCACCGAGAACACCATTGAACTGCGTGGACTGAATGAACGGGACCGTTTGGTTGATCGTTACCGTGATGAGAATTCCGCCGATATCGGTGAGCCCCGAACAATCGCCGCTGACCGCGCACAGCGCGACTAGTTCGCCGAAGTTGGCGCCGGTGAAACCTGGTTCGGTGGGTGCATTTACGGTAGCGCTGTTGGGAGCGTAACGCAGGATGAGATCGTTGATTGTCAGGTCATTGCCGCTGACGCCGCAGCCGGCTACGCCGTTGCAGTTCCACGTGATGGCAGTGGAGTAGGTCACATTCGCCGCCGAGGCGGTCATCGAGGCGGCGGCCAAGGCCAGCGCTCCGAGTATTGTTTTTGTCATCCTGGTTCTCTCCGAAGTACAAAAGCCCCGACCGCGCACAGCTGCGACGGACCGTTAAGCTATTGGGCTATACGTTGAATTTACCGGAGATTGCACCGATTGCAGCCGCTATCTTCCAAACTAAGTATTACTAGTTTGACGCCTAGGGCCAGTACCTTAGGCCAATAGGAGTAGCGGCCGCGAAGTACCGGTACGGAAAAGAAAATCGGCCGGGACCCGACGGCCCGGCCGATGTGTTTTTCGGAAAAAAGTTTACCTAGGCCTTCTGGCGCCGAAGGGCAATGCCCATGAGGCCGAGACCGATGAGGCCAAAGGTTGCGGGTTCGGGGACACCCGTGGTCGAAGTGTTGAGAGCGCCCTGGAATGTAGTCGAACGATTGTCGTTGATTGAATTCAAGATGTATCCGGAGATTCCCAACATCGTGGGCTGCTGAAGGAAGTAGTTAACGTTGACTCCGCCGCTGGAATACGTAAAGGAGGTCGGATTAAAGAGAGCGATCGACGGATTCAGGGCCTGTGTGGAGCTGATCTGGCCATTCAACGAGCCCTGCCAGGAGGTGGCGCTGGTGACGAACGGCGCCGTCTGGCTGACGTTGACCGAAATCTTGGCACCGGAGATGCTCTGGAGCGACGTACAGCCGCCACTGGTGGCGCAAAGCGCGATGACGTCGCCAAAGCCGGCGCCAGTGTAGCCGGGAGAGGCGGGGGCGTTAACGGTGGCGGAGTTCGCTGTGTAGCGGAGAATGAGGTTGCCGAATTGGATGTCGTTGCCATTGACGGAGCAGGCAGCAGCCCCGTTGCAGTCCCAATTGACGCTGGTTGAAAAGGTAACCGGTATAGCGAACGCCGTCGTGGCGAACGCGAAGGCAATAAGAAGGGCAGATTTCACGTAGTGCTCCAGGGCGAGAATTGATGCCGTCGAACGCAGTCGCTGGCTCGTCCCTGTCAGACTACGGTCGCGATGCGCAGGCGCAAAGGTACTTCCGGGACAGTGGGTAACCGTACGGGCTTAGTACACCGTTTTGAAGGCGGGCATCGTGCGACCGGCGGACTCTAGTTGAGTCCTGGTACCGGTTCCAGGGCCCTAGATTTTGACGACGATGCGGCCGCGAACCTGTCCGGCGAGGACGCGGGGCGCGGTTTCGGCGACGGCGTCGAGCGGGATCTCGGCGGTCATTCGTTGTAACAGATCCCGGTTTAGCTGCTGCGCGAGCAGCGCCCAAATGCGGCGGCGTTCGGCGTTGGGGACTTCGACCGAGTTGATACCGAGGAGGCTGACGCCGCGGAGTATGAACGGGAAAACGGTGGTTTCGAGCTTCGCGCCGCCAGCCAAGCCGCAGGCGGCGACAGCGCCGTTTTGTTGTAGGGTCCGGATGATGCCGCTCAGGGTTGCGCCGCCGACGGTATCGATAGCGCCGGCCCAGCGCTCGGTTTCCATTGGGCGTTTCGATTCCGCCGATAACACGTCGCGGCCGATGACTTCGGCGGCGCCGAGTTGTTGCAGGTATTCCGTTTCTTCGACGCGGCCGGTGCTGGCCACGACGCGGAAGCCCTTGGCTTTCAACAGCGCGATGGCGATGCTACCGACACCACCGGCCGCACCGGTAACAACCACATCGCGGCCGCCGGGTTTGACGCCCGCTTTTTCAAGGGCGTCGACACACTGCATGGCGGTGAAGCCGGCGGTGCCGATGGCCATGGCCTCGCGCGGCGTGAAGGGCGCAGGAATGGGTACGACGAAATCTTCCGGCACGCGCGCGAGTTCGGCGTAGCCGCCCCAGTGGCGCTCGCCTAGGCCGCAGCCCGTGACCAGGCAATCATCGCCGGCCAAGTCGATACCCGGAACCATTGGGAACGATCGAACAACGCCGGGCGATCCGGTCATCGCGAGGGCGTCTTTGTAATTCAGACTCGACCACCGGACTTCGATGGTGCGGTCGCCGGGCGGGAGTTGGGCGTCGTCGATCTCGCCCAACTCGCATCCGGATTTGGTTATCAGCCAGCCACGCACGGCTACTTCTTCTTCATCTTGCCAGGCGTGAAGTAGTCGACTTCGCCCATGTAGACGGAGTCGACTTTTTCGACGAGCTTGCCGTTGGCTTCGGATGCTTTGCGGACCGCGGCCCAATCCGGATCGGCGGCGAAGGCCTTCCAGGATTTGTCGCGCTCTTCGCGGCTCGGATAGGCGAGCACGTAGATGAGATCCGTGGCGGCGCCTTTTTCTTTGTCGGTCGGGCCCCAGAAGCCGACGATTTCCATGCCGTGCTTCACAAACAATTTGTTGGTGTGTTGGCGGAAGCGGTTGTGGACGTCTTCGAGCTTGCCGGGGAAGGCGTGATAGATGCGGAGTTCGTAGAACTTGCCGGTCTTTTTCAGGGAGGGCGAGGGCTCGGGTGTCTGGCCGAAAGAGAGGGCGGCGAAGGCAGCCGAGGCGAGTAACAATTTTTGCAGCATGGCTGAAAGTATATCGCCACCGCTACAATGAAGTCTCCTTGCATGCTTAATATTCTTCATGCCCTGGAAAACGGCGCGCTGCTTTTGACGGCGAACCGGCGGCTGGCGCGGCACTGGAGATCAGCGTTCGATGCCGCGCAGATGGAGGCGGGGCGGGACGTCTGGCCGGCGCCGGAGATCCGCGCGTGGCCGGACTGGGTGGCCCATCACTGCGAGCGAACGATGAGCGATCGGGTACTGCCGCCGGCGATGGCGGAGCGGCGCGGGTGGGAGCGCGTGATTCGCGATGCCGGCGACGGAGAGCCGCTGCTCGATGTAGCCGCGACCGCGGCCGCGGCTTCCGATGCGTGGGCGTTGTGCAGACAGTATCAAATTTCGTTGCGGCATCCAGCGTTTGACGACGCCATCGACACGGCGCGGTTTCGGAACTGGGCGCTCGATTGGGAGCGGCGTGTGGAGCGGCGGCGGTGGCTACCGGCGGCGGAGCGCGAGGCGTGGCTCGCGGAGACGCTGGGCGATTCGATGGGGCGGGAAGTGTGGCTCCACGGCTTCGATGAGTTCACGCCTTCGCAAGCGGCGTTGCTCGGGAAGTTGCAGTGGCAGCGGGTCTCCAGCGAGCGGCCTCGCGCCGGCGCAGTGGCGCTCCACGTTTGCGATGACGCGCGCGCCGAAGCTTACGCCGCGGCGTGTTGGGCGCGAACGCGGCTGGAACGCGATGGAAAAAAACAGGTCGGCGTCGTTGTGCAGGATCTGGCAAAGTTGCGGCCGGCGATCGAAGGGATCTTCGAAGATGTGCTCGGCAAGCCGCTGTTCAACATTTCGCTGGGTCTGCCGCTGACGGAGTGGCCGGTCGTCGCCGATGGGTTGGCGTTGCTGCGGTGGATGAACGGGCCGTTGCCGGTGGGGGAGGCGGGCGCGCTGTTGCGTTCGCCGTTTGTGAAAGGCGGCAACGCCGGCGCCGAGATGGATTTGCGCAAGCGTAACCGGCTTGCAATGACGCTGGCGCAAGGCGGGTTCGCGGGGATCGCGGCACCGGAGAACATCACGCCGGGAGCGTGGGCGCGGGTGATTCCGCGATTGCTGGAGCGATTCGGATGGCCGGGGGAACGAGGGTTATCGAGCACGGAGCGGCAAGCGGTGGCGCGGTTCGAAAAAGTGCTGCGGGAGTTGGCGGCGCTGGATGTGGTCGAAGGCGCGATGGTGTTTCGCGATGCGGTGGGGCTGTTGACGGATCTGTGCGGAGAGTCCGTATTTCAGCCGGAGACGGCGGAGATGCCGGTGCAGATTCTGGAAGCGCTTCAGGCGGCGGGTTCGACGTTCGACGGCCTGTGGGTGATGGGTTTGACGGATACGGCATGGCCGGCGCCGCCGAGGCCGAATCCGTTCGTTCCGCGATCGTTGCAGCGCGCGGAGAATCTTCCGCATGCGACGCCGGAACGCGAATTGCAGTTTGCTCGCAGGATCACGGAGCGGTTGCAGTCGAGCGCGGACGAAGTGATCTTCAGCGCGCCGCGGCGGGACGGAGAAGTGGAGTTGCGGCCGAGCCGTCTGATTGCCGCGTTGCCGGCGTGGACGCCGGAATTGACGGCCTTTGAGAGTGTGACCGGCGCGCTGGAGGGGCGCGGTGTCTGCGAAGAGTTCGACGATTCGAACGCGCCGGCGCTGAGCGAGGAGAAGCCGCGCGGCGGCACGAGCGTATTCGGCTGGCAGGCGCAATGTCCGTTCCGCGCGTTCGCGATGGCGCGGCTCAACGCAGAGAAGTTGGAAGAGCCGGAGCCGGGGATTCCACCGCTGGAACGCGGTTCGATACTGCACGATGCGCTGCGGCTTTTCTGGGAACATTTTCGGACGATGGCGGCGTTGCGAGCGGCGCCGCATGCGGAGCGGGAGCGGGTGATCGATGAGTCGTTGGATTTGTCGGGGCTAACCGCAGGCGAGGAGTTGATCGAAGTAGAGCGGCAGTGTTTGCGAGCGCGGCTGGAGCAGATGATCGAACTCGACTTTGAGACGCGCGGCGATTTTACCGTGGAGGCGGTGGAACGGAAGATCGATCTCGGCAATGGGCTGAGCGGGCGGATCGACCGCATCGACGTATTGCCCGGCGGGGAACGCGTGATCATCGACTATAAAAGCAACGCGCCGGCGTTAAAGGGCTGGGAAGGAGAACGGCCGGACAATCCGCAACTGCCGCTGTACGCGGTTTCGCTCGATCCGGCGCCGGCGGCTATTGCGTTTGCGTCGCTGCAGCGAGGAGGTGTTAGGTACACGGGACGGGGCGCTTCGGCGGGATTGATCAAGGGCGTGCGAGAGTACGATCAACCGTGGCCGGAGCAGATCGAAGAGTGGCGGCGTGTGACGCGCGCGCTGTGGGATGAGTTTGCACGCGGGCACGCGGCGGTGACGCCGAAGTTGAAAGCTTGCGGGAGTTGTCATTTGCATTCGCTGTGCCGGATTCATAAACAGGGGGCGAACGATGACGACGCCTCCTGATTTCGCGGCGCGGGAGCGGGCGCTTAATCTTTCGACTTCGTTTCTGGTGCAGGCGCCGGCGGGATCGGGGAAGACCGAGTTATTGACACAGCGGTATCTGGCGCTGTTGGGCGCGGTGGACGACCCGGAAACGATCGTGGCGATTACGTTCACTCGGAAGGCGGCGGGCGAAATGCGGACGCGAATCGGCGACGCGTTGCGCGCGGCGGCGGGCGAAGAGCCCGTCGAGGAGTACAAGCGGAAGACCTGGGGGCTGGCGCGGGCGGTGCTTGCGCGCGACGCCGAGCGAGGTTGGGGGCTGCCGGAAAATCCGTCGCGGCTGCGCGTGCTGACGCTCGATGCGTTGTGTGCGTCGATCGCCGCGCAGATGCCGTGGATGAGCCGTTTGGGCGGGCCTCCGCGGATCGCCGAAGATGCGGAAGAGTTGCATCGCGAAGCGGCGCTGCGGACGCTGGCGTTGATCGAAACATCGATGGGTGAGCCGGTGGCGCGGCTATTGGTGCACGTGGATAACAATCACGTGCGGGCGCGGGATTTGCTGGCGGCGATGCTGGCGCGGCGCGATCAGTGGTTGCGGCATTCGGGAGCGTTGGACCGCGCGGCGCTGGAAGAGGCGCTTGCGGCCGTTCGCGAAGCGGGAGAGCGTCGGGCGCGGGCGGTGGTTCCGGATTGGGCGTGGGCGGGCGAGTCCAGCTTTGAGGCCGTGGCCGAGAAGTTGCTGACGAAGGAAGGGACGGTTCGCAAGAAATTTAAGGATCTGCAGGACTGCGATTTGACCGCTTTGCATGAGGTCCGGCTGTTGCCTCCGGTGGCTTACACGGATGCGCAGTGGTCCTTGATCGTTGCGTTGTTCGATGTCTTGAAGCTAGCGGCGGCGGAACTACGGCTGTTGTTCCAAGAGAGCCGGACGGTGGACTTCATCGAAGTGGCGATGGGCGCAATCGAGGCGCTAGGCGGCGACGACGATCCGACGGCGCTGGCTTACGCCCTCGACTATGGCGTGCAGCACTTGTTGATCGATGAGTTTCAAGATACGTCGGTGACGAAGATGCGGCTACTCAAACGGTTGACGGCGGAATGGACGCCGGGAGATGGGCGCACGGTGTTCGCGGTGGGCGATCCGATGCAGTCGATCTATAGTTTTCAGGAAGCCGAAGTCACGTTGTTCCGGAGGTGCCGCGAGAACGGATTGGGACGGCTGCCGCTCGAGTTCTTGCAACTAACGGCAAACTTCCGCTCGAGTTCGGACATGGTGGCGTGGTTCAACGGAGCGTTCCCGGCGGTGCTGGGAGGGCGCGACGACGATGGTGAAGGCGCGGTCCGTTATACGGCGAGCGAACCGACGCGCGCGCCGGGCGGCGGCGCGGAGTTTCACGCTGTCGCGGGTGAGATGGAAGAGTCGCGGCGTGTGGCGGAGTTGGTGGAAGCAGCGGAGGGAATGGTCGCGATATTGGTCCGCACCAAGGCTGCGGCGAAGGGTGTCGCGCGCGAAATGCGCAGCCGTGGTATCAAATATCAGGCGGTGGAGATCGAGCTACTGGCCGACCGGCCGATTGTGCAGGACTTGCGCGCGTTGACGCGGTATTTGCTGCATCCGGGTGACCGGTTGGCGCGATTGAGCGTTGCGCGCGCACCGTGGTTCGGCAAGCGGTTGGCGGAGTTGCTGGCGGACGATTCGCTGGACGACGAGGTGTTGCGAAGTGCGATTGCGGAGCGTTCAAGACGACCGCTGCGGCAGTGGGTGGAGGAGACTTGGCGCGCGCTGGGCGGGCCGGCGTGTTTGCGGGACGAGGCCGAGCGCGAAGACGCCGAGACGTTCTTTCAATTACTGGAGGGTGCGCCGGAGGATATCGCGCGGCTGGATCGCGAGCTGAGCAAGTTGTTCGCGGCCGCGGATCCGAAGTCGGATGGGCGTGTTCAGATTCTGACGATGCACAAGGCGAAGGGGTTGGAGTTCGACACCGTGATTCTGGCGGGATTGGCGCGGCCGCAAAAGAATATGGAGACGTCGTTGTTGCGATGGCGGGAGACGGTGGGCGGGGAGGATTTGATTGTCGGTTCGCTGCGCGAGTTGGGCGGCGACGAGGATCTGATCTACAAGTACCTTGGCCGGCTGCGGGCGGCGCGGGAGAAGCATGAAGGCAACCGGTTGTTGTATGTTGCGGCGACGCGGGCGCGCCGGCATCTGCACATCACAGGTTGGGTTAAGAACGGCCAACCCGAGGCGTCGTCGTTCCTGGCGCGGTTGTGGCATGTAGCGGCCTCGGCATTTGGCGGTCCCGCGCTTCCCGCTGTGGCGCCCGTCGCGCCGGTGGGTGGCGCGGTGCGGCGATTGACTCCATCGTGGCGTCAGATTCCGTTACCGAAGGCGATGGAATGGACCGTCGACGCGCTGCCCGTGGACGACGAGCCGGTGTCATACGACTGGAGCGGCGAGACGCTGCGGTTGATCGGCACGGCGGTTCACGGCGTGATGGAGCGAATGGCCGAGGAGCGCTGGACGATCGGCGATGTCGAACGGTACGAAGGCTCGTTGCGCGCGCGGCTTGTATCGCTTGGCGTGCCGGCGGGAGAGATGAACGCGGCGCTCGATCGAACGATGCGCGCGCTGCGGGGCGCGCTGGCCAGCGAGCGTGGAAAATGGGTGCTGGGCGATCACCACGAGGCGCGGAACGAGTGGGAGCTGTGCGTCGCGGTCAACCGGATCGTGCGGCATTATCAGCTCGACCGGACGTTTGTCGATGCCGATGGCGTGCGATGGATTATCGATTACAAGACGAGTTCGCACGAGGGCGGAGGCTTGGAGAGTTTTCTCGATAATGAGCGCGAGCGGCACCGGCCGCAGTTGGAGCGCTACGCGGAAGTGATGGCGCGGATGGATGCGCGGCCGATTAAGCTGGGCCTTTATTTTCCGCTGCTCGATGGGTGGCGGGAGTGGGGTTGGGAGCGGTCAGTTGCCGGCAAGGTCGGCGCGGACATTGTGTCAAGATAGACCTAGTTTCCATGCTGACTCGCCTGCGCGTATCCGGGTTTAAGAATCTCGTCGATGTCGACGTGAACTTTGGTCCTTTCACCTGTATCGCCGGGGCTAACGGAGCGGGAAAGTCGAATCTGTTGGATGCGATTTTATTTCTTAGCGCATTGGCCGACCGGCCTCTTATCGACGCGGCGCTGTCAGTGCGGGATCAGGGCGCGAAGACGGGAGATATTCGGGGGTTGTTTCATCACTCGGGCGAGAGTTTTGCGGAGGAGATGAGCTTTGAGGCGGAGATGATAGTGCCACCGGAGGGGGTGGACGATCTAGGACGGCCCGCGAAGGCGTCCGCGACGTTCGTAAATTACTCTCTCGGCTTGCGCTACAAACAGGGTGATGGCGCGCACTCGCAAGGCGGTTTGGAGATCGTGCGAGAAGAATTGAAGCACATAACATTTCGCGACGCGGTTCACCACCTGCAATTTGATCACTCCACGCAGTGGCGCAGATCCGTCATTCAAAATACTAGAAGGACTCCAAATTTTATCTCCACGGGTGAAGACGAGTCAGAGCGCTTCATCCACGTTCACCAAGACGGAGGCAGTAGCGGAAAGCCGCAAACCTTGCTTGCCGCTAGACTGCCGCGAACGGTCCTTTCGGCGGCGAATGCCGCGGAGACGCCGACGGCTACTCTCGTAAAAAGGGAGATGCAATCTTGGCGGCTGCTTCAATTGGAACCGTCCTCGCTGCGAGAGCCGGACGGCTTCACGGCAACCCCTCAGTTGACCGCCGACGGCGGACATCTAGCCGCGACTCTTTATCGGTACGCACACAGCCCCGAGGTTGGAGAGGACGAAGACGCGGTGTACGCCGAGGTCGCAAACCGTTTGGCACAGTTGATTGACGACGTTCGGCGAGTGCACGTAGATCGCGATGAGCGGAGGCAATTGCTAACGCTGTACGCGACCGGTCCCGATGGAACCCAACATTCCGCCCGGTCTCTTTCCGACGGTACCTTACGCTTTCTCGCGCTTACGCTGCTTTCGCTTGAAGTCGAGCCACGAGGACTAATCTGTCTTGAGGATCCAGAAAACGGCATTCACCCAGAGCGCATCCCGGCGATGATCAAACTTTTGACCGATCTTTCGACCGATGTAACCGAGAAGCGGCAATACGATAAGACGGAAGGCCTGCGTCAGGTAATTATCAACACGCATTCTCCAGCCGTGGTTCTCCAGGTACCCGATGAAAGTCTGCTGATTGCGGTTTCCCGCACAGTCGATCGGCGGCCAGGCATCACACGAGGCCTTCAGCTCCTCTGTCTTCCCGACACATGGCGGAATACGGGGAATGGACAGCGCGCGGTGCTAAAGGGTCAACTACTCGCTTACTTGAACCCGGTTTCCTTGGTCGAGAACGCTGCATGGTGGACCGATAGCTCAGCGGCAACGCCTTTGAGGAGAAAGAGTCCTCGGCGCGTCGTGGATCGGGAGGACATCGGCCAGTATCAGTTCGTATTTGAAGAGTCCGCACGATGACGATTGCGTTGGCTGGCGATGGGGGATCTGATCGCACGCTCATTCCGATTCTTGTTTGGTCGCTCATGCGGCGGGGCGTCGAATCAGTGAATCCTCACTGGATCGACATGGGCAAAATCCCACTACTGTCCGGCTATAAGTCCGGCAGAATCAGTTGGTTAGAAAATCTGTCTAATTTTTCTGGAGGGTCATTGCAGTGGAAGGCCTGTAAAATGGGGGTTTGCTCGAACAGATTAACGCTGAGC
>Ga0194128_10004780_pt1 | contig 19580 bp, 13 predicted proteins | sample TA2KigCa65mmetaG_FD_148650 | JGI IMG/M metagenome (GOLD analysis project Ga0194128, IMG submission 148650) | Freshwater microbial communities from Lake Tanganyika, Tanzania - TA2015037 Kigoma Deep Cast 65m | ecosystem: Environmental > Aquatic > Freshwater > Lake | place: Tanzania: Lake... | reverse complement strand
CGACCGCGACAACGACGCACGGATAAATCAGCGCGCCTTGCACCCGGCGGGCCAGGCTCATCGCCTTTTCCATGAACTCCGCTAAGCGCCGCAAGATGACTTCGAGCGCGCCGCCCGCCTCGCCGGCCCGGAGCATGTTGACGTAGAGCCGATCGAAGCAGCTCGGGTGCTTGCCGAACGCCTCGCTGAGCGTGCAGCCCGATTCGACATCATCAACGATGTCGATGAGGGCATTCTTGAGCACGCCCGGCTTCATCTGTCCTTCGAGAATCTTGAGACTGCGCAGAACCGGCAGACCGGCGTCCTGAAGGACCGAGAACTGGCGCGTGAAGGTGACGAGCTGCGCCTGGCTCACGCCGCCCAGCGTCAGCACTTTGGTCTTCTTGCTCTTCTCGGCCTGCTGGCTGCGTTTCTTTTCCTTCTTCTTGCTCGCGATCTCGGTGAGCTTGGTGACGAAGTAACCCATCGAGCGAATCTTTTGCTGGGCTTCTTCCTCGCTGCCCGCGTCGATGGTGTCCTTTATTTCGCCGCCAGTCGTGTCCATCGCTTCATATTGATAGGTCGGCATGTCGAAACTCCCTTGACGAAATCAGAGGTCTTGCATCGTAGGGACAAGCTGCCAGCTTGTCCCTAAGGCGTCCGGAAACCCGCGTGCACGGCACAAGCAGCCAGCTTGTCCCTACGAAATCATGGATTTAATCATCATCCAGCGCCGTTTCGCGCACGATTTCTTCGATGGTCGTGGAACCGTTGTAGATGGCCTGCAGACCGGCTTCACGCAGCGTTTCCATTCCGTGTTTCCTGCAGTTCTCGCGCAGTTGATCGGTCGAGGCGCCCGTGCTGATCATGTCGCGCAAGTCGTCGTTCATCTTGACGAGTTCAAAGATGCCGACACGGCCCTTGTGCCCGGTGTTGCTGCACCGATCGCAGCCTCGGCCATAATAGAATTTGTTCCCCGCCGGCACATCGGAGCGGCGCAAACCGAGTTCCAGGAGAATCTCCTCGCTCGGATCAAACTCGGTTCGGCAATCTTCGCAGATCTTTCGCACCAGGCGCTGGGCCAGAATGGCCTCGATGGTGGCCGTCAGGAGGAACGTCTCCAGGCCCATGTCGCGCAGACGCGTGATGGTGCCGGGCGCGTCGTTGGTGTGCAGCGTGCTGAACACCATGTGCCCGGTGAGGGCGGCCTGTACAGCAATCTGCGCCGTCTCCAAGTCGCGAATCTCGCCGACGAGGATAATGTCCGGATCTTGACGCAGAATGGAACGCAACGCCGCGGCGAAAGTCACGCCGATGTCCGAGTTGATCGGGACCTGGATGATGCCGTCGATGTCGTATTCGATGGGATCTTCGCAGGTGATAATCTTGTCGGTGACTTCGTTGAGCTCATTGAGCGCGGAGTAAAGCGTCGTCGTCTTTCCGGACCCTGTCGGTCCGGTGACGAGCGTGATGCCGTTGGGCTTGTGGATGATCTCGCGAAATTCGGCGAGCATCTTGGACTGCATTCCGACGCGGTTGAGGTCGAGGCCGACGTTGCCTCGATCGAGCACGCGGATGACGGAGCTTTCGCCGAACATGGTGGGCATAATGCTGACGCGCATGTCGACGCGGTTGCCGCCGACGTTGAGTTCGATGCGCCCGTCTTGAGGAAGTCGGCGCTCGGCGATGTCCAGGTTCGACATGACCTTGATGCGCGTGGCGATGGCGTTGGCCAGATGGCGCGGCGGCGGGACCATTTCGTACATGACCCCATCACAGCGGTAACGTAGCTTATATTCGTCCTCGAACGGCTCGAAATGAATGTCGCTGGCACGATCCTTGATCGCCAACAGCATGACCATGTTCAGCAGCTTGCGCACCGGGGCGGCATCCGCTTCTTCTATCAGCCGATCCAGATCGATGCTCGTCTCCAGACCCGCCGGGCCGTCGTCATCGTCATCCTGGTTCATGGCGGCGATGATGTCGACGATGCTCTCTTCCTTGCCCTGGTAGCAGCGCGTCATGACTTCCGCAATCGCCGACGGCAAAGCCAAGCAAGCCGTCACTTCTTTCAATCCTTGCATGTTGCGCAGATCGTCCAGGCCGGGGAGATTCATCGGATCGCCCATGGCTACATGAACAACGCCGTCTTTCGCCGTCAACGGCAGAACTTTGTAAACTGTCGCGACCATCTCCGGAATTGCGGCCAACGCTTCCTGCGTCGGCTTGAGTTCTTCAGCCCCGACGAACTTGATGCCGAACTGGTCGGCCAGCGCCTGCATGAGCTGCGTTTCGGTGATCAGGCCTTTGCTAACCGCAACCTGGCCGAGCGGCAGGGCCATGCTCTTGGCTTCATCGAGCAGTTCCCAAAGTTGAGCGTCGTCGATGAAGCCGAGGTCGACGAGGACCTGGCCGAGGCGTCGGCCCGTGGTGCGACTGCCGTGACCTGCCTGGACCGGCGCCGGCTTGTGCTTGCTCGCGGGGACGGCGGGTTTGTCGCCGGGCTTCTTCGGCGCAGCAGCGGGCTTCGCGGGCGGAGTCGCGGGCTTGCTCTGACCCGTCGGCGCGGCGGGCTTGGCGGGCGGCGCTCCCGGTTTGCCAGCGGCGGGCGGCGTCGCGCCCGGTTTCTGGGCGGGAACCCCAGGCTTCGGCGCAGGCTTCGACACCGGTATCCCGGGCTTCGGTCCACCCGTCGGCGTCGTCGCGGGTTTGCCGGGCGCCGGCGTCCCCCCGCTCGCGGGCTTGCCTAGCGGCGGCTTTCCCCCTTGACCCGCCGGCGCAGGTTTGCCCCCGTTGTTCGCCGGCGTTCCGGGAACAGGCTTCTTCGGCTGATTCGATTCGTTCGGTGTCGACATGGTCTGCTTCTTCACTCGCTACAGTTTGGACTCGGCCAATGCCTTGCCCCTCGAAGTTCTTTGCTCAGCGACGAACTCCACTCGAGCGGCGATCACGATCCCGGTCCCGATCGTCGTCATCCCGATCGTGCCGGCGATCACGCTCCGCTCGTTCGTCGTCGTGCTCGTCGAGCTTGCCTATCTCGGCGGAGCGGATACGATCGGCCAACTCCAACGGCTTCTGCGCTTTCAGCAGAATCTCTTCCTTTTCGCACAATCCTTCGCGCCAGAGCCGAAACAGCGTGTCATCCATGAGGAACATGCCGTCCTTCGCCCCGGTTTGAATCGACGAGTCGATGCGGTACGTCTTGTTTTCGCGGATGAGGTTCGAAATGGCGGGCGTCGTCACCATCATTTCATACGCCGCCACGACGCCTTCTCCCTTTTTCGGCAACAAAGTCTGGGACAACACGCCGATGAGAGCGACCGAGAGCTGCGTGCGAATCTGGTCCTGCTGGTCTTTGGGGAACACGTCGATGATGCGGTTGACGGTCGCGGAAGCGCTGTTGGTGTGCAGCGTGCCGAAGACGATGTGGCCCGTTTCAGCCGCTTCGATCGCGGCGTGAATCGTGTCGAGGTCGCGCATTTCGCCGACGAGGATGATATCGGGGGCCATGCGGAGGGCCCGGCGAATTCCTTCCTTGAAGGTCGGCACGTCCGTGCCGATCTCGCGCTGATTGATAAGGCACTTGTTGTGCTTGTGGAAATATTCGATCGGGTCTTCCAGCGTGATGATGTGACGATCGTAGTTGGCATTGATGAAGTTGATCATCGACGCCAGGCTGGTGGTTTTGCCCGAGCCGGTCGGGCCGGTGACCAGAAGTAGTCCGCGAGGCCGAATGATGAGTCGTTTGATGGCTTCGGGCATGCGGATTTGTTCAAACGAGAGGAATTCGCTGGGAATGCGCCGCATGACGATGCCGAGCGTGCCGCGTTGGCGAAAGATGGCCACGCGAAAGCGGACGCCGCCGGTGTACTCGATGGCGAAATCCGTGCCGCCGCACTCTTGCAGTTCCTGCTGACACCGGTCGGGCGTGATCGACTTCATGAGAGCGACCGTATCGTCGGCATCAAGCACCTTGGTTTCGATCAGCCGGTAGTGGCCGCCCTTCTTGATCGCCGGCTTGCTCCCCACGGTAATGAACAGGTCGGAGGCTTTGGCCTGAATGATGGTGTTAAGGAGTTTCTCCATCTGCGGCGCGGCGCCGCCTGGGATGAGGCCAGTTGCCGGGGTCGTTAGTCCTGTTGCCACCGTTGCGACTCCGTTTCGGAGAGAGGGAGAGAAATCACCTATTCGGGCGAACATTGAATCCGACTGACATGCACTCTGGGCGCGGCGCTTTTCTTCATTATTTAGGCTTCATCATTCACGTCAACAAAAACCGCAAACTTCCGGCTTTCCATACCAGGCCTTGCGTGAACGAATGCTCACTGGGTGGATCGACAACTCATTTGGCGGCGTCCATCAAAGCGAATCTCGGCTGCGTCCAGATCGCGGCTGGCGCAGCCATTCGCGAATGCACCTATCGGTTTGAACTGTGGGCCAACGAGCCGATATCAAATCGATACCAGCTTCGCCCTTGCTCGTCGCCTGCCCAATGAACCTGAGAATGAAACGCGATTTACGCACTTCGTACGGCTGTCACTCTTCAGCGTGGTGACAGATGCTCAGGACTTCTTCAACGGTGGTGATTCCCGCAACTGCTTTCAATGCACCATCTTCCAGCAATGTTCTCATGCCTGCCAAACGAGCCTGGCGACGGATGGCCTGCGAGGGTTCACGATTAAACGTCATCTCGCGGATGACGTTGCTCATGCGCATCATCTCATAGATTCCCTTGCGTCCGCGGTAGCCAGTATGATTACAGTTCGGGCATCCACGCCCACGTGCGAATGACGCTTGCGCCGCCTGTGCCGGCGTTAACCCAATCGCTTTGACTTCATGGGCCGGTGGCTTGTCCGGCTCCTTGCATTTCGGGCAAATGACCCGGACCAATCGCTGCGCCAACACGGCGATAACACTCGAGGCCGTGAGGAACGGCGCTACTCCGATATCATTCAAGCGTGTAATAGCGCTAGGCGCATCGTTCGTATGTAGTGTGCTAAAAACCAAGTGTCCTGTCAATGACGCCTGCACAGCAATGTCCGCAGTTTCTTGATCGCGGATTTCGCCGACGAGGATGATGTTGGGCGCCTGCCGCAACATTGAGCGGATAATACGCGGAAAGTCGAGCCCGATTTGGTGCTTGACTTCAACCTGGTTAATGCCAGGCAGGTAGTACTCAACTGGGTCTTCAGCCGTGATGATCTTACGATCAGGCCTGTTCAATTCGTTCAGCGCGGAATAAAGCGTCGTTGTCTTGCCCGAGCCCGTTGGACCTGTTACCAGGAAAATGCCATTGGGACGTTTGATGATGTTGAGGAAACGCTTGTAGTCATCCTCCATGAATCCGAGCTCTTTGACGTTCACCTGAATGTTGGCGCGATCCAAGATACGCATGACCACTGATTGGCCATGGTTCGTCGGTAGGACGCTGACGCGAAGGTCGAAGTGCTTGTTCTTCGACGTCATCTTGATACGGCCATCCTGGGGGCGTCTCTTTTCGGAGATGTCGATGCTCCCCATGATCTTGATGCGGGAAATCATCGGCGCCAGCAGCCGGCGCGGCGGGCTGTCGCGTTCCACGAGGACCCCGTCGATGCGGTAACGAACGCGAACACGATCCTCGAACGGCTCGATGTGGATGTCGCTGGCGCGCAAGCTGATCGCTTCCTGGATGATGAGGTTCACCAACTTGACGACCGGCGCTTCGTTTTCATCGGAAGCCGCATGGTCGATGGAGGTCTCGGCATTTTCGTTGAATACGATCTGGGTATCCGTGAATTCCGCGAGCACGGAGTCGACCGATTCCGTCTCGGTTTGCCCATAGTGCCGGTTGATGGCTGCGATGATCTGTTCTTTCGGCGCGAGGACCGGCTGAATGTCCTTGTTCAGAATGAACTGCAGCTTGGTCACCGTCTCGTAATCCGACGGGTCGCTCATGACGATCTGCAGCATGCCGCCTTCGTTCGACAGCGGAATAATGACGTTCTCGCGCGCGACCGACTCCGGCACCATTTCGATAATGGTCGGCGGGATAGTCATGTCGGTCAAATCAATCGATTTCAGACCCGACTGCTCGGCAATGGCGGCCATGATGTCTTCTTGCGTGACATAGCCGAGCTTGACGAGCGCATCCTGGAGTTTGGCGCCGGTTTGCTGTTGTAGGGTTTTTGCTTCTTCAATCTGATCGGGGCTCAAAAGCCCCTTCTTGATGAGAAGATCGGTAAAGTCGCCGCGACCTTTGGCCATGGGTCTATTCTCCTACGAATAGGCTCGTATTTCGTAAAAAACTCGGGGGGCGCCGGATACCACGCAGGGCGGTTCACACTACCTCAACATGTGCTGGAGGGGACGAAAGATCATGCGTTGGCTTGAAATGGTCGATGCGCATAACCCTCTGTCATTCCACGACCTGTTGCTTGTTAGTTTAGCAGGTGTACAGGCCTCTTCACAATCGAAAAGAAAAAAAAAGCGCAAGCGAGTTACATTAAGGCGTTGTAATGATGAACCCGTGCGTTTAGAATTGTTTTGGTCCCCATGCACGAGCGTTGGACCAGCGAATGAACGGCATTGCGCCGGCATTTCTGGCTCCGCGCAACAACCAGCGAGGCCACCATGCGACGATCCATTCCCCTTTTTGGGATCCTCGGCCTGCTGACCATGTTTTTCTTGGCCAGCCTGGGAACAACCCAGCAAACGCCGTCTGGGCCCGACTTAGAGAATCCCATTGAAATTCAGCCCCGTAGTCAAATACACGAGGCGTTCGCTCAGCCTTTTGACGGCAAGCCCGAGCCAGGACCAATCGTTCCGAAAGAGCCGCCCGCACCGATTGCAGAGGAGCCGCCGGACCAACGACCGGAAGCGGAGAACGTCCAGTGGATACCGGGTTATTGGGCCTGGGATGCGCAAAAGCAGGATTTTGTGTGGATAAGCGGCGTGCATCGCGTGCCGCCCCAGGACCGCGTCTACGTGCCCGGCTACTGGCAGCGGTCCGACGACGGATGGCGTTGGGTCCAGGGCTTCTGGGCCGACGCTAAACAACAGGCAATCCCCTATACGCCTGAACCGCCGGCGCCATTGGACATCGGACCGTCGATGCCGGCGCCCGGCGACAATTCCATGTATGTCCCTGGCTCGTGGTTCTACCGCGACGATCGATTTGTGTGGCGTCCCGGTTACTACTCGCCCATCCAGATGGGACGTGTATGGATACCGCCACGTTTCTTGTGGACCCCAGGCGGTTACATCTTCGTCAATGGATACTGGGATTGCCCCTTTGAAGATCGAGGATTAGCGTATGCTTCGGTCTACTTCCGCCGCCCGCTCTGGCTTGATCCCGGTTGGCGGTATCGCCCGAGCCTGGTGATTAACCTGGGCGGCTTCTGGAACTCCGCATTTGTCCGCAACGGATCATTCTTCTACGGCAACTACTACGATCCGTTCTACTCCCGCCTGGGATACTCGCCGTGGTATGCAGGGCGTGGCCGCTATGATCCGATCTTCTCCTACTACGGTTGGCGAAACCACCGGAACAACCCAAACTGGATAGCCGGTGTGCAGCAGACGTTCGCGAGCCGATCGGCCGGACGCATCGCGCCGCCGACGGTGGCGGTAACTCCGCTGACGCAAGTGACCAGCACGCGGTTGGTCCCCGCGACCGCGACTCAACTGCAGACTCAGAAGCAGTTCGTGGCCGACACGCGGCAACGCGCGGTCAATCGTCAACAACTCGACACGGCCTGGGCGAACAAGGGAAGATCGCCTGGCAGCACCATCGATACGCGCATGCTCACGAACGTCGTTCCGCCCGGCGCGACCAGCCCATTGACGCCGTCACCCAAGGTGGTGTCGTCCGGCGGAGCCGTAACGAGCCCCCTGGCCCCAAAGACATCCAAGATTGACCCACGGCCCGATGGAGGACTACCGAAGAGTTCGCCCGGCACGGGACCGCGGGTGACGACAACGAACCCACCGCCGCGTGTGACGACAACGACGCCGGCGCCGAACGTTGTGCCAAGCAATCCGCCGCCGGTGGTCGCACCCAGCAATCCACCGCCGCGTGTGACAACGACAACGCCGGCGCCAAAGATCACCGCGCCGTCGGTGCCTCGTGTGACGACACCGACGCCGTCGGTGCCGAGGGCAACCTCGCCTTCACCGGCGCCAGCGCCGAAAATTACGTCGCCTCCTCCGGCTCCGGCGCCGCGGGTAACCTCGCCGCCACCGGCGCCAGCGCCGCGTGTGACAACGCTGGCGCCATCGGCGCCGAGGATAACGTCGCCGCCCCCGTCCGCGGCGCCGCGGGTAACTTCGCCGCCGCCGCGCGTATCGAGTCCCGCGCCTGCGCCACGCGTGTCCAGTCCCGCACCTGCGCCGCGCGTGACACCATCGGCGCCGCCGCGTCCGTAGAGTGCCCCCCCTGGCGGAAAACGTCGCTAGGACGCAAAGCGCAGCAAAAAGGCCTGGCGTTTTCTCCGGAAATGCCAGGCCTTTTCGTTGGCAAGTACAAACCGCCGCCCCATCTCAACTAGCCCGCACCACCACAAGCGTTGCGTTGTCGGTGGCGCCGCGCAGGTTGACGAGGTTCAGCAAGCGGCGGGCGGCGGTTTCGGCCGAGTTGGCGGCCTCGCGCGACAGCATCGTCTCGAGTTCCTTGTTCGAAATGTGGTTCGTCAAGCCGTCAGAGCAGACGAGGACCCAGTCGCCGCGCATTAACTTGGCGCTATAGAGCCCCGGCACGACGTCGGGTTGGCCGCCGATGGCTTGTTGCAGTTCGTTCTTGCGCGGATGGTCCTCGGCCTCGGCCGCGGTCAGTTGGCCGAGCTCGACGAGACGATTGACCAGCGTCTGATCGCGCGTCAGTTGCACCAGTCGGCCGCGATGCAGATGATAGACTCGGCTATCGCCCACATGCCCGGCGATGACGTTGCGCGAATCGATGTAGACGCATTCGGCGGTGCAGCCCATGCCACGCTTGCCTTTGCCCGGCGTGCGTGACGCGGTGTAGACTTCCTTATTGGCGTGCTTGAGCGCTTCCTTCAGGACATCCTGATACATCTTCGGATCGACCGTTTGCTTCGGCACCTCGCGTCCCGTGAGCCCGGCGAAAATCGGATGTTGCAAGAGGAACTTTCGCATTTCGTTGATCGTCATGGCGGCGGCAATCTCGCCAGCTTCGTATCCACCCATGCCGTCGCAGAGCAGGACCATGAGGTATTCGGTCAATTCGTCCTGGCGAGAATCAACTCCGTGCAATACCGTGAAGGCATCTTCATTGCCCGTGCGGACCATGCCGGTCGTAGTCCAGGCGGCGACATCGAGCCGGACGTCGTCGAACGCTTTACCCGCGACGCCGAGCGTGCGGATCAATTCGCTCATACCGGACGGATCGACTTTGAGCACTTCGTCCGTCGGAAAGCGCGTGTTCGGATCGCGCACGAACGTCTTGTTGATGAGCCGCAAGAACAGCGGGTGCACGTCGGGGTTTCGCTCGGTGATCTGCAGCGGTGTGTACTGGCGTTCGAAGTCTTTTTCTTCCAGCGGATGATGCAAGTATTCGAGCGAATAGAGCAAGGCGCCGAAACTATAGAGGTCGGAGCGCAGGTCGGCTGTGTTGGGGGAAACAACTAGCTCCGGCGCGGTGTAAAGCGTTGCCTTGATCGGGGCGCCGGGAGGCAGCGGGCAGGGCAAGACGTCGCCCATATCGGTGATGCGCGCCTGACCGCCCGAGGCGACGACGACATTGTCCGGTTGGAGCCCCTCGTAGATCGCGCCGGCCGCGTGCAGCGCCTGCAAGCCGGTTCCGAGTTGCTGCAGCCAGGCGTAGCGCGCCGACGAGTCGTTTTCCGGCTCATCCCAGGCGTCCCAGATACTCAGGCCGAGCGGCCATTCGAGCACCAGGTATTCGGTGTTGTTCTCGGTGAAATGCTCGACGATATTCGGAAACACCGGCGACTTCATCTTCTCCAACAGCGACTTTTCCCAGCCGATGCTCGGCCAAGGCTCCGTGGCATCGACCGCGACGGCGGTCGCCAGCGGAACGTCGTTGTCGAAACCGGGCATGATCTCATCTTCAATCACCGGAATCGCTTCAGCGACAGCGACAGCGACCTCAGGCAGCGGCGACGCCACGATAACGACTGGGTAGCCATTCGTCGTATCCGTCCCGCGATAACGCTTGACCCCCTGCCGGTCGGCCATCAGGTCGCCGATCTCGAAACGATTGCGCAACCGACTCGATGTGCTGACGGCCATGGTAGTTTCTCGGAGAGGGGAAGAAGCAACAACCGGCGCGGGCGTACCATTCGCAGGGAACATCCAGCCGCAATCGTGGCAAAAGGCGGCGCCGGCGCGACGCGGCGTGCCGCAAGCAGCACATGGCGGCGGCGCAGCGACTTCCACCACCGCAGGCTCTTCCACGACCGGTTCCGGCTCGGGCGGCGCCGACTCGGCTACCGCCACCTCGGCCTCCACAGCGACGGCCGCAGGCGCTTCCGGCGGAGCGGGAGGCGGTTCTTCCTTCACGGGCTCCGCCGCGGGGGGTTCCTCCGCCTCCGTCTGGGCGCCGAACAACCGCGCCAGCCAGCTCCCTCCCTTGCTCGATTTTTCGCTCATAGTCGTTTCCGAAGTCGATCGTGGGGCACGTTTTCAACGTGCCAATGTCGCGGGGGCCGGGCACGTTACAAACGTGCCCCACGGAAGCGCTCGCCAAAGGCGAGCGCTTAAACGTCACCGCAATCGATTGCCGCAGTAGATGCAGAATCGGCTGCCCATCCGGTTGTACTTGCCGCACATCACGCACGGCGCCGTCGGATCGGTCAACGCCTCGGCGCATTTCGAACAGAACGGCGTCCGCACTTTATTCATCGTCTTGCACTTGGCACACGGGAACTCTTTCGTCACGCGACCGGCGGCAAGGTCTGCCTTGATCTCTTTGGCCGAGAAATAGCGGTCATTGACGTCCTCCGACAAGTTGACGCGAATCAACTCGAAGAACCAGCGATGCGCTTGCGGGATCGGGCATTGCGGATCGGCGAGCTGATTCTCGATCTCCTTGGCCGTGTAGAAGCCTTCCGGCGCCTTGCCGGTCACCAGGTGATACAAAGTGGCGGCGAGGGCGAACAGGTCGCTGCGTGCTTCCGGCTTGCCGACGATTTGCTCCGGCGGCGCATAGCCTTCGGTATAGACGCGCGTCTTGCCCGCGGCGCGTTCCTTGGCGGTTCGTCCCAAATCGCGCGCGGTGCCGAAGTCGATCATCTTGATCGACTTTTGGTCGTCCAACAACATGATGTTATCGGGCTTCAGGTCGCGATGAATCAGCGGGGGCGACTGCGAATGCATAGTCTGCAGCACATCGCAAATCGCCTTGCCCCATTCCACAACCAACGGCACCGGGAACGGCTTGTTGTTGTTCGCCTCCATGATGTCGAGCAGGTCCTTGCCCTTGATAAACTCCATCACCAGGTGGGCCGTCTGACCTTGATGAATGAAGTCATAAACGCGCGGCACGATCGGAACGTTGGAAAGCGCTTTGAGAATCTCGGCTTCACGGCGGAAGAAGTTGAGGCGGATGGCAAATTCCTGCGGATCGTTGCCGATCATGTCCTTGATGGCGACGTCGCGATTGCCTTCTTTGGTGTCGACGCCGCGATAGACTGCGCCGAAGCCGCCCATCTTGAGGAGCTTTTCGAGGCGATACCGGCCATGCAGAAGCGTACCGCCGGCGATGGGGAGCGGATTGCCGCAGCGGGCGCAGTTGCGTTCTCCCGGCGGATTGGCAACGCCGCACTGAGGATTGGCGCATAGGTTGGGTGGGCCTTCGGGTTCGGCGGGACCGGTGTCGGCTTGTAGCATGAAGCCGCAGTCCATGCAGGCGACGGCGCCTTCGTTGAGCGGAGAATTGCAGGCGGGACAGTTCTTCGGCGTCGGCGCCTTGGGGCCGTTCGAACCGCTCTGCGACGGCGAACTCGGAGGCTTAGGCGCCGGCGCGGCCGCGGGCACCACAAACGGGTGCTTGCATATCGGACACGACACCTTCTTGCCGGCCACGTTGTCCGGCAATTGCATCGCGCGGCCACAGGCGGCATTCGGGCACTTAATAATGACAGGCATAGTTTTGGATTCATCTGCCGCTTGCGGCTTCGCGCTCGCGCGGCGTGAGCGCAAAGCCGCAAGCGGCGGTTAATCAATCCTTCCGTTTCACACGTTCATTGAACACCAGGAGGCTCTTGCCGACGCGGATCACGTCTCCGGCTTTCAACGGCGTCTTGCCTTCGACTTTCTTGTCGTTGACGTACGTGCCGCCTGGGGTTCCTAAATCTTCGATCCAATAGCGCCCGCCGTCAAGGATAATATTGGCGTGCGTCTTTTCAACTTCCATGTCGCCGTAGAGACCGATGTCGGATCCCTCGGCTCGTCCGATCGTGGTCTTGTCCTTTTGGATGAGCATTTCGCGACCGGGGCGGAAGCCGGCTTCGACCTTGATCCAGGCTTCCGTCAGCATAACCTGGGCCAGGCCGACGAGCAACCCGATACAGGCGCCGATGGCGACGAAGCCTATGCCGGTCGGGCTCCACAAGGCATTGTGATCCCGACCTTCGAACAGGACGTTGCCGATCTTGAGCAGCACGAGCGCGATGATTCCGCCGAGCAACCCGCCGATCGTGCCGCCGACAACGCACTTGATGAACTTGTTAAGCGATCCCGACACGTCTTTCTGCGAAACCAGGCTCATGAATACCTGAAAGAAGCTAATCGACGTTCCGACGAGAAAACCGACGATGATCCAGCTCAAAAGGAACACGGAGTCCCATTGCGTCCAGTGATAGATGGCGCCGCCGATGAATCCGCCGAGCAGTCCGCCGAAGATGCCGACCAGGGTGGCGACGAAAACACGCACGATCACCGTCCCGAGCTGCTGTAGAGTCACGTTGAACACAGCGTCGAGATAGGAGAGCGCCAGCGCCACCGACAAGCCGAGGAACAATGCCACAATGCTGCTGTGCTGAATGACTGGAAAGATCTTGTCGTTTCCCGTCGGAATCGTTTGTGCGAGCAGGCGGCCTAGTAACCAGCCGAAAAACCCCGCCCACGCCCCGCCAACGGTGCAGTACCAAACGAAGAACCGAAACGACATGAACCTCTCCCCGAGCCTACCAGCAGGGTATCGTCATCCTATTAAGAAACGGCGCTCGCGCCGCCACGTCCAGCGAATTCGCGAAAATCCAACCGCCTCGTTAGCCGGACGCGCATGCGACGAACCGTTGGAGAACACGTCGCTGGCATGTCCGGCTAACAAAATGCGCTCCCAATTCCGTACGCGGCTGTATACTAGGGGGTAGCCTACCTTCCCTCCTTTTCCGCAGGAGCTTCAGGCCATGCGCCGCATCTGTCTGCTTCTTGTCGCCTCGCTCGGCGTGGTTCTTTTCGGAACCCCCGCGTGCGCTCAGGAAAAAGAAAAACTCAAAACCGAAGGCTTCGGCAGCGTGGTCGGCAAGGTCACGTTTGTCGGCGAGCTTCCCAAAATCATCGATCTCAAAGCCAAGATGATGCTGCACCAGGACAAAGCGTGCTGCCTGGCGGGAAAACCCGGTGAGATGGTCGACCAGACGTGGATCATCGACCCAAAGACTAAAGCCGTCGAGAACGTTGCGATCTGGATATCGCCGCCCAAAGACACCTACCTGGCGATTCATCCGAAGTACAAGAAACGCAAGGAGATGATCGTCGTCGACCAGCCGAACTGCGCCTTTGTGCCCCGCGTTTCGGCTTTCAATCCGGTTTTTTTCGACGGCAAGGAGTATGTCGCGACCGGCCAGCAGTTGCACATCAAGAACAGCGCCACGGTGAGCCACAACGTGCGCGTGATCGGGCATCCGTTGTTCAACGAAGGCTTCAACAAGACGCTGCAGGCAAAGACGACGCTCGATTGCATGAACGATCTTGAAGAAAAGCAGAAGCTGAAGCCCCAGGTGCTGCCGATCTCGCTGCAATGCGATCTGCATCCGTGGATGGCGGGCAAGCTGTTCGTCTTCGATCATCCGCACTACGCGATTACGAACGCGGACGGGAAGTTCGAAATCAGCGCAATACCCGCCGGCGCTCAGGTTAGTATCGTAGCCTGGCATGAAGGCCTGGGCTGGGCGCTCAAAGGAGGCAAAGCCGGCGCCCCCATCACGATCAAGAACGGCGAAACGACCACGTTCAACATCGAACTCACGCTGCCATGACTTTGGAGTGCGGCGGCTCGACGTCGCTTTCTTTCTTTTGAAGCACGGCAATTCCTGACGGAAAAAGAAAAAAAAGAAAGCGGCGTCGAGCCGCCGCACTCCAAAGGAGCAATTTCCATGCGCCGCATGATGATTGTGTTGATCGCCATCGTTGTCTGCACGCTGCAAACTTTCGGACAGGAAAAGACCACCCTGAAGACGGACGGCTGGGCGCCGCTGTCGGGCCGGGTCACGCTGGAGGGCGACGTTCCCGCGGCCGTGCCTCTGGCGCCGGCGATCATGGCGCTGAACAATCCAGTGGATCGCGCCTGTTGCAACGCGGCGCCGGCGAAGCAGAAGATCAAGCCGAATTGGGTCGTCGATCCCAAAACCAAGGGCGTCGCCAACGTCGCGGTGTGGATTCTGCCGCCGGCCGGGACGGTGTTCCCCGTTCATCCGCTCGACAAGAAGCGCAGAGATACGGTGACGATCGATCAGCCGTTCTGCGCCTTTGTTCCTCACATGGTCGCGCACTATCCCTCGTATCATGACGGCAAGGAACTCGTGTCCACCGGGCAGAAATTCCTCGTGAAAAACAGCTCCATCGTTACACATAACGTGAGAGCGACGACGCAGGTCAAGTTCAACGATCCCTTCAATATCAACATGATCAGCAAGACCGATCGCGAGTTCACCTTCAAGCCGCAACCGCTGCCGATCACGCTCGAATGCGACTTGCATCGCTTCATGAACGCCTACGTTTTCGTGTTCGATCACCCGTACTTCGCGATTACGCAGGAAGACGGTACGTTCACGATCCCGCGCGTGCCGTACGGCGCCGCGGTATCGGTGATGGCCTGGCACGAGGAGCCCGGCTACGTGCTCACGCCGAACGGCATGAAGATGGTGTTCAAGGAAGGGAAGAACGAGTTCAATTTTTCGATCAAGGCGAAGTGAAGCGGGTCTTAACCCTCGTCTAGCGCCCGCGTGGCGCCATGCGTGCGCTAAACGAAATCAAGAAATCACTTGCCGGTTTCATTCCAATAGATGCGCACGTTCTTGGTTTGTCGGCCGACGGCGACGATGTCGATTTTGCCGTCGCCATTGAGATCGACAGCCGTCAAATCCTCGACGGCAACGCCGCCGTTGTCGATGATTTGGCGCTGCCATTTAGTCGCGGTGGCGTCGGTCGCCTTGTAGACGCGCACGCCGCGGCGCTGGGTAAATGTGTCCCCTTTGGCGGGCTCATCGCGGACGCCGATGACTATCTCGTCGTTGCCATCGCCGTCGAGGTCGGCGCAGGCGATGGCGTGGCCCCAGCGGAGCTGGTCGTCGATGACGTGACGTTTCCATTCCACGTCGAACCGATACCTACCGTCCTCGCCCTTGATTTTTTCACTTGAGGGAGCCGTGTAGACGACGACTTGATTGCCGTGCCAGGGTTCGATGGTGACGATGAACTTGGCGCCGCTCTTGAGCCTCCCCAGTTTGATTTCGCTTGCGCCGCGGCTGCCATTAGGATTGATCTGATTACCGGCATGAAGGTGCTCGCGTTTCCACTTGTCTGCTTGCTTGTGCAGGAGGCTAACCCCCTCATAACTGGCTATGAGAATGTTCTCGTGCCGGACGCCGGGCATCGGCACCGGATGAAAGTTGTGCGACACGTGCAACTCCTCGTTGAGCACGTCCGGAACCCAGCGATCGTTGACCGGATCCTTCGGGATGCGATACGCCGTCACGCGAAGGGGCAGCCCGTCGATCCAGTTCTTGTCCTTGGTGGCGCCGCGGCCCATGAGCGGCACGGAGATGAGCGCCTTTTTTCCGTTGCCGTCGATGTCGGCGAAGCGGATGCGATGAACCGTCGGCTCGGTGTCGATGGGATAAACGGACCACGGCTCGTCGAGCGTTTTGCCTCGCTTGAGCCACTGGAGCGTGCCGCCCGACTTGGTGTTGAACGGTTTCCATTCGGCGCCGAGGGCGAAGTCGATTTTGCCGTCGCCGTCGATGTCGTAGGCGTCGATGCAAACGTTGTCGGGTTTGGTCATGCCGGAGATGATGGTGTGTACTTTCCAGGTCGGATTCTCCAGCCAGATGACGCGTGCTGAATCGACGATGACGATGTCCTTCTTCCCGTCGCCGTTGACATCGACGCAAACGACGGCATATCCGACTGTGAGCTTCTCTGGCAATTCGACGGTGCGAAAACGGACGAACTTGCCGTCGACGGTTTGTCCGAGCGCGACGTTGCTCCAGACAAAGGCAGAGATCAAGAAGAGAAGACGGGTACCCATGACGCGCTCCTCAAGGGAAATGGATGTTGGTGAGCCGCTCGCCTCCGGCGAGCGCGAACCCGTTCGCCAAACGGTCTACCGCTTGCCTTCCTCGCCAAGCATGCGTTCGAGCGACATGATGGCCTCGCGGATATTGTCGAGGTGCGGGTTGATGCGGTTGGCACGGCGAAAGATGCGCAGCGCCAGGCGCCAGTTGTCTTGCTTCATGTAGCACTGCCCCATCCCGCAAGCAGCGGCGTAGTGATACGGATTGAGGCGAAGGGCCTTCTCGCAGTCGGCGATGGATCGACCATATTCGCCACGCTGAAAATAAAAGATCGCTCGTTGATTGTACGCTTCGGCAAAGCGCGGCGACTTGCGAATGAGCGCGTCGAAGCCGGCCTTGATCGCATCGGAATCGCTTTCGTCGCCCACGAGCCTGATTAAACGCTGGAGCTCCCGATTATTTTCGTCCGTGTCGGCACGCTGCCAGATTGCCCAGAGCGCATCGACAGCAAATTGCCGAACGAGCGGATCCTCGTCGCGCAGCGCCTTGGCGACGCTGGCGTTCACGCGAATCGACCCGAGCATCCCGAGCGCCAAAACAGCCGCCTGACGCACCTGGGGCTCCGCGCAGGGGAGCAGGTGTTCCAAGGTTGCTTCGTTGTAGCGTGCTTCCACCGACCGTTTGAACTTCATCAGGGCTTTGCGAAACTGTTCTTCCGAGTCGGCGGGCGTATCGTCAGGAATAAGTTCGGGCAGTAACTGATAATATTGCAGGATGAGCGGTTGCACCACAGCGACACCTTCTGCAAAGAATTATTGTTGGCAATGAATCCAAGGTGCTCCGTCACCGACTCGCTTGTTGTAGAAATGCGCGCGTGCGATTCAACCCCTGCCTTCTTCGTTTAGCGCTCGCAGGGCGCCGCGTGAACGCTAAACGAAAAAGGACAGCGTCACTTGGCGTGAATATCCCAGTGGAAGTGTTCGTGCCGGCCCATCACGCGAAGCGTCCAGGTGTCTCCGAACGGATTGTGTGCCGTCAGCATGACGCTCGGCTTGCGGGCCAGGTGAGTGGGAATCGCGAACATCTGGTATTCGAGCCGTCCGACGACGCCAAGCGATTCCCCATCCATGTGAACGTGGAGGGGATGGTGTGTCTGGTTGTGGACGCTCAGCGTGTAGATGCCGGCTGCCGGGGCAGCCAGCGGTTCCGACGCCGCTCGCGCAACAAACAACACCATCAGCGCCGCGGCTCCCAAGGCGATCACGTACTTGAATGAAACGCTCATGGCAACCTCCCTTCGACACAACTTTTTGGTGAGTTTTCATTTCGATTCGATTGAAATTGCCAGCTGAGAAAAAGGTTGCAAACGGGATACCGCGCCGGCACTCGGCAAGATTGCGGCGCAACCAGTTAGGACGAATCGAGATAGAGATTTGTGTAAAGGTTACCTTGGGAGGCCACAGGTGGTTGCTATCGCACAGCGCGCGCCAGAGCGGCACATGCGGCGGCCTGCGTCTTTGCCTGCGGAATCGATCAGCGTTTCTCGACGACGATCATGCGGAACGCGAGGTTGTCGGGCGCGTTGATGTTTTCCACGCTGTACTTCCACTTTCCTTTTTCGGCTTCGGTCACTTCGAGCGTGGTGGTGCCTTCACACACGTGGGAGAAGACTTTGCCGCTGGGCGATTTGATCGTGAAGCGCAGCTTGTAGCCCTCGCCGCGATAGCCGAGCGCGAATCGCAAGGTGCAGACTCGCTCGTTCTGGTATTCGCGAACCGTCTTCTTCTCTTGCGTGCTCAGCAGATTCGACCCGCGCGACTCGAAACCCTCTTTTGCGCTGGACGCATTCAACTCGGCTTCGATGCTCTCGGTGACGAGGCTGAAGACGAGATGTTGCAATAATTTTTCTTCGAGGCCTTTGTTTTGAGCTCCGTTGTGGAACGACGTGAAGATGACTTTACCGTTGTTATTGCCGAACGGGAAGCGGACCATGAGCGGCGCGGTGCGCATCTCGCCTTTGATGGGGCGAAAGGGACCTTTCATAAGAACGTCGACGCCGGCGCCGCTGAAGGCGGCGGTGCGCCACTGGTCGAGATTGAACTCGAGGCGGATCGAATTCGTGCCGAGAGCCTCGCGGAGGGCGGGATCGACGATGTCCGCGTTGACCTTCTGGACGACGCCAGCATCGGCCGTTTGACTGTTGACAAGATGCGGAAATGCCTTGGCGATGGCAGTGTACCGCAAATCGGAAGCATAGAGGATGCCGCCGCCTTCGACGTAATTTTGAATCGGATCGCGGAGGATGTCATCGTGCTCGGGAAGATTGCAAGTGAGAAATACGACGTCGTACTCTTTTAGCTTGTTGGCCTGATGAAGCTGCACTACGTCCATCACTTCGAGGTCGTCGAAGGGATAGCCCTCGCCAAGTTGTCTGAGCAGATTGCCCATTTCGTCGTATTTTTCTTTCCGCTGGGTGAGCGGGTTCATGAATTCTTTGGTTTTGACCACGGCCAACTTGAGCTTCTTGGATTGACTCGACGCGGGGCGGACTTCGACGTTCATAAGCGTGTTTGCGCGCGGGCCGGAGATGAACCAGTCGACGGCGAAGACGATCAAAAGCGCGAAGAACAAGCCGACGGCGGCGGCAGCGTCGATCAGGTATTTCAATGGTTCGGACATGGGGGTGCCTCGTATTTCCGAGTCTTCGTTTTCGTTTGGCGCCCGCGCGGCGCCAGGCGAGCGCTAAACGTAAACGGCGCTGTCAGAACGTCTGAAAGCAACTCTTGCAAAACCGTTGGCCCGGCAGGCCGACGATCTTCTTTCCACAGCTGGGGCAGGCGGCTTCCGTCGGTTGAGCAGGCTTGGGCGCCGCCGGCGTCGGCGCGGGTTTCGGCGGCTCTGGAGCGGGCGCCGGCGCCGACCCCGCCTTTATCGGCGTCGTCTTGACGATCGGCACGGTCTTCGGCGCCGCGTCCTCAACCGCGGTCGACGGCGATGCGCTCGGCGCAGGGGCTGCCGGCTTCGGAGCGCTCGGCTTCGGCACACTTGGCGCCGGCGGACGCTCCGTGCTCTCGTTAAAGCGCACCACATTGACGCCAAACTGGATCGCGTCGCCATCGC
>Ga0194128_10004774_pt1 | contig 19597 bp, 15 predicted proteins | sample TA2KigCa65mmetaG_FD_148650 | JGI IMG/M metagenome (GOLD analysis project Ga0194128, IMG submission 148650) | Freshwater microbial communities from Lake Tanganyika, Tanzania - TA2015037 Kigoma Deep Cast 65m | ecosystem: Environmental > Aquatic > Freshwater > Lake | place: Tanzania: Lake... | reverse complement strand
CCTCGGACCGGAGGGCGACGCAGGCGTACTTGAACAGTACGTCGAGGAGCCCGGAGGGAGAAGCTCGCGAAGATTCGGTGCTATCGGCCGCCGCAGTAGGGATCTGGTGAGAAATGCAGGCTAGGCTCGGCACGTGTCCGACTTCTTCCGCGAGAAGATCGTGCTCCTGACGGGAGCGTCCTCCGGCATCGGCTACGTCACGGCGAAGGCGTTTGCGCAGCGCGGCGCGGTCGTGATCGGCGTCGCGCGGCGCGAGGAGCTCCTCCGGAAGCTCGAGGGCGAGTGCCGCAACAGCTCGCCGCGCTCGACGTATCTTTGCGGCGATCTCGGCGAGCGTCCGTTCGCGGAGCACGTGGTCGACGAGGCGGTGCGGCGGTTCGGTCGGATCGACGTCCTCGTCAACAACGCCGCCGTCTCGAAGCACAAGCAGATCTATCACACCTCCGCCGACGAGGCGGAGATGGTGACGCGCGTGAACTTCCTCTCCTCGGTATGGACCACGTTCGCCGCGATCCCCTACATGCTCGAGGCCGGCGGCGGCTCGATCGTCAACGTGTCGTCGTTCGCGGCGAAGGTCGCGCCGCCGCGCGAGGCGGTCTACGCGGCTTCGAAAGCGGCGCTCACGGCGTTCACCGAAGGCCTCTGGAACGACCTCGCGGGCGCGAACATCCACGTCGCCCTGATCCATCCCGGCCCGATCGACACGGAGATCTGGGACAAGGAGGACGAGCCGGTCGCGTTCGACGGCAAGAAGCATCCGCCGGAGCTCGTCAGCGACTCGATCCTGGAAGCGATCGAGCGCCGGATCTACGAGCGGACCGTGCCGCGGCGGAATCCGGCGCTCGTCACGGCGCGCTTCCTGCGGCTCTTCCTGCCGAGCATCCTGCGCCGCGGCATGGCGAGCGTCGATCCCGTACCGCCGGACGTCGTCGCGCGGGCGCGCGAGCGCGCCGCCCGAAAGCAGCGACTCGGCGACATGCGCTGACCTCGCCTCGAGCTCGCTCGAAGTCGACTCGCGACCAGGCGATCAGCCCTTGCAGAGCAGCCTCGCGTTCGACCCGATGTAGGGCCGCGCCCTACATGAGCACGGCGGAGCGTGCCCCAGGGCGCGGCGCAGCGCGGCGAGTGCGGACAGACTCGCTTCACGGCGGGCCAGTGCAAGCTCGACACCGCGGGAACGGTGCTGACCTGCAAGGGCTGACCCACGACCGTCTCAGCGAAGCGCCCTCGCACCCGGGAAGCGGATCGCGGTGAGCTTGGCGGTAGCGACGAAGCTCAGGAGCGAGCGGACGCGCCCCTCCTTGTCGAGCACGAGCTGCTGCACGAGCCGCGGCGGCTGGCCACGTGCCCGATCCGAGAAGATGCCGACCAGCGCGGGGAGCCCGTTGATCGTGCGGATCTCGAACGTCGAGTGCGGGAGCCGCGCTTTGCCGATGTTCCGGTAGAAGCGGAGCACACGCTCGCGCCCGACGATCGGCTTCCGTGCCGCGAAGAACTCGCCGCCGCCGTCCGTGAGCGCCGTCGCGGAGTCGGCGAGGAGCTTCTCGGCGCTCCGCATGTCGCCGGTCGCGAGAGCGCCGACGAGAGACTCGAGCGCGGCACGCGAGCGCGCACGAAGCTCGTTGGTCGGGATGCAGCGCTCGCGGTCGTAGGCCTCGAGAGCGCGTCGCGCGCGGTGAAGAGTGACCTTGACGTCGGACTCGGAGACGTCGAGCGCCGAGGCGGTCTCGGCGACGGAGTAGTCGAACACGTCGCGCAGGAGGAGCACCGCGCGCTGCTTCGGCGTCAGCACCTCGAGCGCCAGGAGGAACGCCATCGAGACGCTCTCGACGAGGTCGTAGCGGCCTTCCGTCGTGCGCTCGCCCGCGAGGACGGGCTCGTAGCCGGCCAGCGTCGCGTCCTCGCCGGTTTCGATCGGGGAGGGGAGCCACGGCCCGACGTAGCGGCGCCGGCGACGCCTTCGCAGGAGGTCGCGGCCGAGGTTCAGCGCGACGCGCGCGAGCCACGGCCGCATCGGCTCCGTCGTGTCGGGGGGCGGCCGCTCGAGCGCGCGGACGAACGTCTCCTGCACGAGGTCGTCGGCGTCCGCGGCGGAGCCGGTCAGGCGATACGACAAGCCCCAGAGGAACGGCGCGTGCTCGCGGTGGAGCTCCTTCGGCAGCGCCGGATCGCCTTTCGCTCCCGCACGCGCGGCGCGTCGCCCGGGAGAAGCTTCGGAGCTCTCCTCCGCGCGGCCTCGCCGCGCGGAGGCTCTCGGCTTCTCGGAGGGCGCTCGCTCGGGCGGGCGCCGTGCGTGTGGAGCGTTCGAGGACACGACGTCAAGCAGCTGCTGCGGCCGGCCTCCGGAGCGCGGCGCGCTCGCCCGCCGCCTTGCCGCTCGCGAGGCTCGCGTCGGCGAGGAGACCTTCGGGTCCCACCCAGTCGCCCGCGACGAGCACGTTGCCGACGCCCGGCAGATCCGGTCCCGGACGTCCGGCGAGGCCCTTCATCGCGGCGGTCGCGAGGCCGTGCGAAACGACCATGCGCGGCAGGAAGCGGCTGTGGAGCGTCACGTCGCGCCATCCCGGCTGCACGAGGTCGAGCACGCCCTCGAGCTCGCGCTCGTCGGCCTCGCCGTCGCCGGCCTTCGGGCCGAGGTACTTCATCAGGCTGATCAGCCCGCGTCCTTCCGGGGCGAGGCGCGCCGCAGCGGAGTGGACCGAGAGATACACGGACTGGTCGACGCCGAGAGCGAACGTCGCGCGCGGCACGGGCACGCGCTCGAGGCACACGTCGAGGCATGCCGCGTAGACGGGAATCGCCGCTTCGGCCCATCGGCGCAGCACCGCTCCCGCGATCCCGCCGCTGATCTCCGCAGCCTCGGCGGGAGCGATCGCGAGGACGACCGAGCCCGCGCGGTACGACTCCTCGCCGGCGACCCGGACGTCGACCGTCGCGCCGTTCGACTCGAGATGCTCGACTCGCACGCCGGACACGATGCGCACGCCGGCGCGCTCTGCGACGCCGCGAAGTCCGTCGACGAGCGTCCGCCAGCCGCCGTCGATGTAGAGGACGTTCGCCGAGAGCGCGAGCTGGAGCTGCGCCAGCGCCGCGCCGGCGCTCTGCCTCTTCGGATCGTTCCCGTAGGTCGAGAGGCGGATCAGCGCGCGCAGGAGATTCCGCACCTCCTCGCGGCGGACGAGGCGCTCGAGCGCGTCGTCGACGGAGACCGCGTCCCACGCCGAGGCGTCGAGCCGCGGGAGCGTCGCGAGGATCCGCGCGACCTCCAGCTTCGCCGGCCACGAAACGACGTCGGTCGAGAGCAGCGAGAGGAATCCTCCGGGAAACGTATGCTTGGCACCGCCGTCGATCAGGTAGCCGACCGCCGCGGACGGCTTCCGGCCGGGCGTCGCTACGCCGAGCTCCTTCAGCACGCCCCGACCCGGTCCCGCGGCGTAGAGCGCGTGCGCTCCCTGGTTCAGCAGGAATCCGTCGCGCTCCTGAGTCCCGCCGCGCCCGCCGAGGGTTCCGGCCTTCTCGAAGAGAACGACCTTCGCGCCCGCGCGCGCGGCGCAGGCCGCGGCCGAGAGGCCGGCGAGGCCGCCTCCGACGACGAGGACGTCCGCGCTCTTGTCCGATCCTGCCATGGCTTCCTCCTGATCTCGTGGGCGCTTCGCACGCCTCACCCTCATCACGTCCGGAGGGGCGATCCGGTTACGGTTACGGCGCGGAATTCTTCCCTGCGGTCCGGAGGCCTCATTCGAGGGTCGTGCAGGGCACACCTCCGCAGACGTCGACCAGGGCGCCGCCCGTCCGCAGGTACTCCGAGACGAGGACCAGGACCTCCGGCACCTCGGAGGCCTTCCCGTGCGGATCCTCGCCCTCGCGCGGGGGTACGTTCTCGTCCGGAGGAGGCGGCGTCCCGAAGTCCCACACGACGAGGGCCGACCCGGGCCACGGATACGAGGGGACCGGCTCCATCCCGTAGAACGGCTGGACGGCGCTCGAGCGGCCGGGGCGAAGCGCCGGCTCGCGGACGCGCGCGTCGATCGTCCGCGCCGCGACCTCGGTCGCGACGTTCGCAACCTGATGGTCGGCGAAGGCCATGAAGTAGAGGATGTCCTTGACGGGCGTCTCCCGGTACGGGTCGCGTGTCAGGTGCTGCAGGTAGGCGTTCGCCTCGCCGCGGTCCCAGAGCATCTGCGTCAAGCCAAAGCCGAGGCGACGGACGAGCGCGTCGGGATAGGACTGCGCGAGGACGGGCTCGAACTCGTCGAAGTCGACGCTGCGCGGAATCAGCAGGCTGTAGTTCGCGCCGCCCACCGCGAGGACGGCGCGCGTCCAGTCCTGCGCGACGGCGCTCGTCGCGCCGCCGAGGATGCCGCCCTGGCTCGCGCCGAGGAGAAAGAGATCGCTGCCGTCGAGGACCGACTGCCCGTCCTTCTGGAAGGCCGGATGGCTGCCGAGGCCCTCGGGGTGCTTCATCAGGCGGCCGAGGAAGAGGAAGTTCAGGTGGCCCTGCTGCAGGCGGTCGGCCTGCGAGCGGAACGTCGAGAGGTCCTGCAAGATGCGGAGGACGTTCGGGATGTCGCCGGTCGACATGCCGATCCAGTCCGTCGCGCAGGACGTGACGTTCACGAGTGCCGCGATCTGGCCGACCCCGAGCACCTCGGCGGCCGAGCCGAGGAGCCCGTGGCCGTAGAGCATCAGCCGCGACGGGTTCTCCGGCGAAGCGCCCGTCGGCACGACGCAGATCAGGTTCGCGGACTGATCGCCGTTCCGCCGCGGTAGAGCATCCGGGCTGCCGTCGTCGTCGAAGGTCGAGCCCGGAGATCCGTCGCCAGTCAAGTAGCGTGGAACGATGAAGGTGCCGATCACCGAGCGTGACGTGGCACTCTCGCTCGTCTGCGTCACGGTGAACGCCGGCGCCTCGTCGCCGAGCGCGCCAAAGGCGCCGTCGCGGATGTGCAGAAGACGCTCGGAGAGGCTCCTCTCGCTCGCGACGGTGAAGTCCCAGGCGAGGAAGAGCTCCTCGCGCGGCACGCCGGCGGAGTCCAGGTCCGCGAAGATCCGCTCCATCGCGGGGCGACGTTCCTCGATCGCAGGGTTCGTCGTCGGGATCGAGTCGCGGAAGACGCGAAAGACCTCGCCCGCCTCGATCGTCTCGCCCGCGCCGTCGGCAAGCCCGCGCAGTGCGACGACGTGGCGACGTCCTTCGCGGAGGCTCCGCGCCGGGAGGATCAGGAGAAGGCGACGAGCCGGATCCGTCGCGTGCGAGTCGAGCTCCGCCCACGCGAGGACGCGCTCGCCGGCGTCCACGTCGAGCAGGACCAGATTCGACCCCGTCTCGAGCGAGCGCGCGACGTCCGTCACCGGCGGCAGCCCCGAAGCGGCCGGATCGACGCCGCGCACGAGAAGCGCGATCTGCGCGCCTGGGCTGAAGCCGTCGTTCCGGTTCCACTCGGTCGGATCGACGTGCACGCCGGAAGCGTTCGCCGGCATCGACTCGCGCGCGAAGTGGACGCGCCGGCCGGTGTCCGTCGCGTCGTCGGCGACCGTCAGCGCGTCACTCGGGAAGGGGAGGAGGCACTCGCTTCCGCTCGGGTCGAGGATCTCGCAGCGGTCCGCGTTGGGCGTCTCGACGTCGATCGGCGCTGGTCCGTCGTCGTCGCTCCCGCAGCTCGCGGTGAAGCCGAGGCAGAGCAGGATCGCGATCGCGAAAAGGCGCTTCGGGGTCGGCATGGGACCAGGCTAGGTCGATGCGGGCCCCGCAGTCAAAGGCCCTGGCGACGACACGTTCGGGCGCGTGTCCCGGCGCACACGCGGCCCGGGTTCTCGACCGGTAGCCCCTGGCTCGCGTCGAAGCCGAAGTCGCCGAGCTCGATCGCCATGCGCTCCGTCGCGACGAAGCCCGGCATGAGTGCGACCTTTCTCATGCACACGGGATAGGCCGGGCGGACGCGCCGTGTAAAGCGCACGGTTGACCCGCACCGCGCGGACGGGCGATGTAGCTCTCGCGCGAAGGAGGGAACGATGAAGTTCGATCTGCTCTACGAGCTGCAGGCGCCGCTGCCGCACGACGACCGTACGATGTACCGTCTCTACGAAGAGGCGCTGCAGCAGATCGAGCTCGCGGACCGGCTCGGCTTCGACACGGTGTGGGCCGTCGAGCACCACTTCCTGACCGAGTTCGCCTACAGCTCCGCGCCGGAGGTGTTCCTCTCTGCGGCGGCGCAGCGAACGAAGAACATCCGCATCGGCCACGGCGTCGTCCTCCTGCCGCACCGCTTCAATCATCCGATCCGCGTCGCGGAACGCGTCGCCGTGCTCGACATCCTCTCGAACGGACGCGTCGAGTTCGGCACCGGGCGCTCGAGCCAGTACGAGCAGGCCGGTTTCGAGGTCGACACGGCGCGCTCGCGCGACATGTTCCAGGAGTCGCTCGAGATCATCCCGCGGATGTGGACGGAGGAGACGTTCGAGTACGACGGCGAGTTCGTGAAGATCCCGCCGCGGAGCGTCGTCCCGAAGCCGCTGCAGAAGCCGCATCCGCCGATCTGGATGGCGGCGACGAGCCCGGAAGGCTGGGAGATCGCGGGGCGGAACGGCGTCGGCATCCTCGGCCTCACGATCTTCGTCCGCCTGGCGCAGCTCGCGGACCGCGTCAAGGCGTACAAGAATGCGCTGAAGCAGGCGAAGCCGGTCGGCAAGTACGTCCACGACCAGGTCGGCGCGTTCACGATCGTGCACGCCGCGGAGACGCACGAGCAGGCGGTCGCGAACGGCGGACCGGAAGCCGCGATCAACTATCTGCTGTACGCGTTCCGCGTCCTCGGCGGCTTCGCCGATCCGTCGGGCCGCGGCATGCAGCGCGAGTACGCGGAGCTCGAGATCGCCAGCACGCCCTATCGCGACATGATCGCGAAGGAGTACCCGATCATCCTGAAGATGCAGCGCAACGAGTGCACCTTCGAGGATCTCGACGAGGAGGACATGGTGATCATCGGCGACGTCGACCACTGCATCCGCAAGGTCGAGCGCTACGCCGCCGCGGGGCTCGATCACATGATCTGTCTGATGCAGGCGGACCGCATCCCGCACGAGAAGGTGCTGCGCTCGATCGAGCTCTTCGCGAAGGAGATCATTCCTCGCTTCCGCTGAGGGTGCCCTCGGTGCGCGAGGCCAGGCGGTCGAGGAGGCGCGTACGGCGCGCGTTGGAGACGCACACGCGGTAGCCGTCGAGGGAGCCGCACGTCGCGGGAAAAGCGTCGACCGAGATTCGATCGTAGAGATCGCGGGCGGCGACGTAGACGACGTCGGGCTCGAGATCGCCCCTCTCGAAGGCGCGTACCTGCGCTGCACAGCTCGCCTCGATGCCGCGAGGCGAGCGCGAGAGATGGCCACTGTTGACACGCATCCCTTCGACCCCGGCGACGAGCGCAAATGGCATGTAGTACGAACGCGGGTAGATGCCGCCGTCGCAGCCCGTATCGACGACGGCGGGAGGGACGAGGCGGATCTCGCGATAGTCCCGACCGATGCCGCGCCACTCCGGGGCGGCGAGCGGGCGGTATGGACTGCGGAGCGCCTGCATCGCGACGCTCCGGCGTGAGTACTCGTGCCACGAGTCGGCGGCCTGGGCGCCGAGCGCGAGGAGGCAAAGGAGCGAGAACGTGAGAGTGCGCGAAACCGACAGCCGGAGAAGCGTCAGCGCGCCGAAGATCGCTACGTAGACGAGCGGCCAGACGAAGCGCCCTGAAGAGCGGAAGATCGAGGGCAGCGGCTCGAAGAGCGCATACACGTCGCCGAGGCGAGCGAGCTCGATCGTGCCGAGCATCGGACGCGACGAGAGCGCGAAGACCGCGCAACCGGCGACGACGACGAGCAACGCGCCGAGGCGGAGCGGGGGATGGGTCCTCACGAGGACGGGCTCGCTGCGGAGAGCTCGCCGCGTGATCGCGATCCCGGCGAAGGAGGCGACGAGGAGAGGAGCGAGGCCGAGGTAGGCGAAGCCCTCGTATTGCCCGCCGCCGTTCGGAAGGTCGGGCAGGATCGTCGACTGGCCGTTCGGGTCGAACAGGGCGAGGACGTTCGCCGAGTAGAAGCCGAATCCTGCCGCGGTCGACTCCGCGCCCGTGAAATAGCCGAACGAATGGAAGCCGAGCCATGCCGTGGCCAGGAGGAGGAGGGTGCTCGCGATAGCAGAGGCCGCAGAACGCCGGTTCGACCACGCCGCCGCCGTCACGATCGCGAGGACCATCGTCGCGAGGTACGGGTGCGTTCCCGAAGCGAGAAGGACGAGGAGGATGGCCTTCACGCGAAACCAGCGGCGGCTCTCCGGCACGGCGGAAGTCAAGTACAGAAGCAGCGCGGCAACGATGAGCCAGTGGGCGCACAGGCTCAGATGGCCCCTCCGGGCGAGCAGGACCGGGTTCGCCACGACGACGCTCGTCGCGACGACGCTACCCAGCACGTCCCGCGTGAGAAAGTGCAGCACATGGAAGGAGAAGAGCGCGAGCAGCCCGTAACAGAGGGCGAGCCAGAGGCCGGCGTGCTGGAAGACCTCTCCGAAGAGAGGCGAGGCCGGCAGGAGCAGCAGGCTGAACCACGGGTAGCTGTCGGTCAGCGCGAGCGAAGCGCCCGTCGGGTGGACGTACGATGGGATCCTGCCGAGCGGGAATCCGAGGGGCTCGTTGCGCGCAAGGTGCCAACCGAGGAAGCTCTGCCCGCGATCGCCCGAGAGCAGCCATTGAACGGCCGACGGGTCGAAGGCCATCGATCCGAGCAGCCACCACGCGAAGGCCACGCCCAGGACGAAGCACGAGCACGACGCGAGAGCTTGGCGACCCATGGCGATCTCGCGGGGACCCTATCACCTCCGGAAGCGGTCGCGACGTGCATGGATCTGGAGCGGCTCGCATTGTAGACGACCGGCGTGGGCGAGCCGCAGCGCATCCAGGCGAGGATCTCTCCCGAGCGGCGTCGCCTGCACGAGGCACGTGGCGAGTGGCCGCATCCGAACCTCTCGGAGGTGCTCGCCCGGCGCGTCGCCGAGTCGCCCGACGAGGTCCTCTACGTCGCCGGCGAAGAGCGCGTCACCGCTCCGGAGCTGTCGCACCGCGTCGCGCGGCTTGCGACGGGGCTCCGAAGGCTCGGCGTCCGTCCGGGCGCGGTCGTCTCCTGGCAGCTCGGCAACTGGATCGAGGGCGTCGTCCTCCACTTCGCGATCGACCGGCTCGGCGCGGTCTCGAACCCGATCCTGCCGATCTACCGCGAGCGCGAGGTCTCGTTCATCGTCGGGCAGGCGCGCTCGCAGGTGCTCGTCGTTCCCGGCGAGCTGCGCGGCTACGACCACCGGGCTCTCGCCGCCACGGTGCAGCGCGAGCAGCCGCATCTCGAGTACGTCCTCGTCGCGCGTGCCGCGCCCGCGGAGGGGCAGGGCTCGTTCGACGCTCTGCTCGAGACCCCGCACGACCCCGCGCTGCCGGCTTCGACCATCGGGCCCGACGACGTGTGCGGCGTGTTCTACACCTCCGGGACGACCGCGGATCCGAAGGGCGTCATGCATACGCCGTCGACGCTCGGTGCCTTCATGCGGACGCAGTCGTCGATCAGCGGCGACTCGGGTCGCATCGGACTTCTCTCGTTCCCACTGACGCACATCGGCGGCGTCTGCGCGTTCGGAACGGGACCCGTCGTGAACGGGTCGCGCGCGATCTTCCTCGATCCGTTCGATCCCGAGGTCGGCCTCGATCTGATCGAGCGCGAAGGGATCACGAGCGCGGGCGGGCCGACGCCCGTCCTTCAGGCGCTCCTCGGCGCGAAGGGCTTCTCGTCCGAGCGCGTGCGCTCCGTCGAGCTCGCCGGGCTCGGCGCGACGGACGTTCCGCCCGAGCTGATCCGCGAGGTCGGCGAGAAGCTCGGCGCCTTCGTCTATCGCGCGTACGGAATGACGGAGTGCCCGATGGCGACCTCGGGACGTCCGGATGACCCGGAGGATCGGCGCATCCTGACGGACGGGCGCGCCGCGCCGGGAGTGATCGCGCGCATCGCGGACGAGCAGGGCAGGCCGGTTCCTCCGGGAACGGAAGGCGAGGTCGAGCTCTTCGGCCCCCAGCTCTGCGTTGGCTACTTCGACGCGCGCCTCGACGAAGGGTCGTTCACCGAAGACGGCTTCATTCGTACGGGCGATCTCGCGGTGATGGACGAGGGCGGCTACGTCCGCATCACCGGCCGCAAGAAGGACATCATCATCCGGAAGGGCGAGAACCTCTCCGCGAAGGCGATCGAGGACGAGCTGCACGAGCACCCGAGCATCCACGAGGCCGCGGTGATCGGCGTCCCCGATGCGAAGACCGGCGAGCGCGCCTGCGCGTGCGTCGTTCTTCGTCCGGGAGCATCGCCGCTCTCGCTCGACGAGCTGCGCTCGTTCATGCGTGGGCGCGACGTGATGGCGCAGAAGATTCCCGAGCAGATCGAGATCGTCGACGCGCTGCCGCGGAACGCGACCGGCAAGGTCAAGAAGCACGAGCTTCGAGAGCGCTTCGGAAGGCGCGCGGGAGCGTCGGCGTGAGTCGCGAAGGCGCCGCGGGGCGCATCATCCTGGTCCGGCACGGCGAGAGCGAAGGCAACGTCCTGAAGCGCTTCTCGCCGGACACGGACATCGATCTCACGGAGCGCGGCGTCGTGCAGGCGCGCGACGCCGGCGGGAGGATCGCCTCGCGCTTCGTCCCTGCGCGCATCGTCGCGAGCCCGTACCGGCGCGCGCTCCGGACCGCGCGCCTGATCGCGGAGACGATCCAGCATGCGGGCGAGATCCAGATCGAGCACGAGCTTCGCGAGCGCTCGATCGGCGAGCTCGCCGGAACGCCGTACGGAGCGATGCGCGATCATCCCGGCTACGATCCCGAGCGCTTCTGGGAGTGGCGTCCGCCGAGCGGCGAGTCGCTCGTCGACGTGCACGGACGCGCCGTTCCGGTGCTCGAGCGTCTTCTCGAGCACGGCGAGGACATCGTCGTCGTGAGCCACGGCGGGACGCTGCTCGCGCTCTGCGCGTGGGTCGAGGGCTCGTGGGCTCGGCAGCGGGTCGCCGACAACTGCGAGCTCCTGATCGTCGGTCGCGGCACGGAGGGACGTCTCGCGGTCCGCTCGCTCGACGAGCACGACCAGCACGGCGTTGCCGGTGCCGACGGCGAGCGGAACGACGACGCGACGGGCTGAGCCGCTCGAGAGCGTTGCAACGAAGGAGAGTCACATGCCGACCGAAGAGAGCATCGCCAAGGGAACCGGAGTCCTCGACAAGCTTTTCGGATGGAAGATCGATCCGAAGACGGTCACGCAGCCGTTCAACCGGATCACGATGGGGAACCTCTTCGGCGACGTCTGGACGCGCCCCGAGCTCGCGATCGAGCAGCGATCGATGATCACGGTCGCCGCGCTGATCGTGCTCGGACGCGAGTCGGAGCTCCGCATGCACCTCCGCGGCGCGCTGAACGTCGGCATCACGCGGGTGCAGATCGAGGAGATGATCCTGCACCTCGCGCACTACGGCGGCTGGCCCGTCGCCGCGACCGCGACCCGCATCGCGCAAGAGGTCTTCGCGGAGATCGACGCAGGGAAATGAGGCTTCGACGATCCTGCCTCCGCGCGCGCAGCGCGCGGCCGAGCGGAGGGCGAATGGGGAGAGGAGGCTCCGCGCGGCTTTGCCGCGTGGACGAGAGGGGCGGCGCCCCTCTCGTCAACGACAAGTGAAGGCAAGCGAGTTCCTCGGCCTGCAGGCCACGCACAATCCGCACCGCTGGTACCTGCCGCTCCATCCGGGGATCTGCACGCGCGCGAACTTCCTCTTCGGCGGCTGCGGTCTCGCCGCGGCGGTGACGGCGCTCGAGTCGACGACCGGTCGCCAGCTCGTCTGGGCGACGGGGCAGTACCTCGACTACGGCCGCCCGCCCGCGGTCCTCGACATCGACGTGATCGTTCCGGTCTCGGGGAAGCGCACGACGCAGGCGCGCGCCGTCGGGCACATCGTCGACAAGGAGATCTTGACGGTGAACGCGGCTCTCGGCGACCGCCCGGTGGACGTCGAGGGACAGTGGGCGACGATGCCCCAGGTGCCGCGCCCGGAGGACTGCGAGCCGCCGCCGCGGCCCGAGGCCACCGACTCGATCGACTCGCGCGTCGACATCCGCATCGCCTCGGGGCGGTGGGGGATGGCGGAGGAGGGCCGGCCTTCCGGCGACGGCCGCTCCGCGCTCTGGGTCCGCCTGCCGGAGATCGAGATGTCCGCCGCGACGCTCGCGATCATGGCCGACTGGATGCCGTCGGGGATCGGGCCGGCTCTCGGCCGCTGGGCAGGCGGCAACAGCCTCGACAACACGATCCGCATCCTGAACGTCGTCCCGAGCGAGTGGGTGCTCTGCGACATCCACGTCCACGGCGTCCGGCGCGGCTACGCGCACGGGCGGATCCATCTGTGGAGCCAGGACGGCGTCCTGATGGCGACCGGCGGCCAATCCGCGATCGTGCGCATCCTCGGCTGAGCTTCGGCTCGGCTCGACGGGCGTACTCCGCCAGATCGAGGCACGAGTGGAAGCGGTCCGGGCCTGCTGGACCGAGACTACAGGAGCGCGAGCTGTCCGGCGTCGGGCTCCGGCGCCGGACGGCGCGCGCGCGTCTCGCCGCGACGCTGCTCGAGGAGCGCCTCCTCGATGTCAAGCAGGTACGGCGACGGCTCGCGCGCGGAGCTCTCGCCGCGGACGCGCCTGCGGCGCGCCCACGAGAGCAGGAGATGCGTTCGCGCGCGCGTCATGCCGACGAAGAAGAGGCGCCTCTCCTCCGCGGCGTCGTTCGCGGGCGCTCCGCCGAAGCGGAGCGGCAGGAGCCCGTCCTCGCAGCCGACGAGGAACACGACGGGAAACTCGAGCCCCTTCGCCGCGTGCAGCGTCAAGAGCGAGACGCGGTCCGCACGCGGGTCGAGCGAGTCGACCTCCGCGCCGAGCGCCAGATCCGCGAGGAAACCCTCGACGTCGTCGCCGTGACGCTTCGCGAGCGGCTGGAGGAGATCGGCTGCCGCGCGGATGTCCGCAGCCGAAGCGCCCGCGCCCGGAGCCGCTGCATGCGACGGCTCGAGCTCGAGCTCCTGCGCCGCCGCGGCCTCGCGCGCGACGAGCTCGAGACGGTCCGAGACGCTGCCGCCGAGAGGAAGGGCCGGAACGGTCGCGCTTCCGCCTGCACCTTCGTCCGGTCCCGCACGCAGCCGATCCGCGATCGCGCGGACGCCGGGGCGATCGAGGAGCCGCTCGTGCGAGCGTTGCTGGAACGGCACGCCGGCGCGATCGAACGCGAGGGCGATCGCCGCGGCCTGCGCTTCGGTGCGGTAGAGCACGGCGATGTCGGCGAACGACAGCGCCGCGCCGGCTTCGCCGTCGCCCGAGCCGACGCGCCCCGAGTCGATCGATAACCACGAGTAGCCGCCGAGGAGCCGCTCGATCGAGTGCGCGACGAACTCCGCCTCGGCGCGCTCGCTCGCCGCGGCGTGCACGACGATCCGCTCGGGCAGATCCGCGTCTGCGGGCGTGGCGGCGACGAGCTTCCGCTCCGCGACGAGAGTCTCCGGCGCGATCGCCTGTCCCGCTCCCGCGACGATCACGGGCGTCGAGCGATAATTTCGCGTGAGCTGCACGGTCGGTGCGGTCGGATAGTCGCGGTGGAACCGCAGGAAGAACCCGACGTCCGCACCGCGGAAACCGTAGATCGACTGATCCGGGTCGCCGATCGCGCAGAGGTTGCCCGAAGCCGGTGCCAGCGTACGGATCAGCCGGTACTGGAGGTCGTCGACGTCCTGGTACTCGTCGACGGAGAGCCAGGCGAAGCGCTCGCGATACGCGTCGCGCAGGGTGAGGTCCGATTCGAGGAGGCTCGCCGGGATCTCGACGAGATCGTCGAAGTCGACGAGGTCGCGCTCCCAGAGCGCCTCACGATACGCGCCCGTGAGGACGGACGCCTCCGTCACCGGCGCCGCTTCCCGTGGGCGCGCGCCTCGGCTCTCGCCGACGCGCCGGGCGCGCGAGATCTGCGAGAGGAGAGAGCGTGCGCGGCGCTCGCCGACGCCGAAGACCTCGCGCGCGAGCGCGACACGCTCCGCTTCGTCCGCGACGCGGAACCCGCGCTGCAAGCCGACCGCGACACGCTGCTCGGTCAGGATGCGAAGCCCGAGCCCGTGCAGCGTCGTGACGACGGCTCCGCGCGCCTTTCTGCCGAGGAGCGCTTCGAGCCGCGCCTGCATCTCGGCCGCGGCGCGCCGCGTGAACGTGACGGCGACGCACCGCTCGGCGGCCACGCCGTGCGCGAGGAGGAGGTTCGCGATCCGGTAGGTGCACGTGCGGGTCTTGCCGCTTCCCGGTCCGGCGACGACGAGGAGCGGGCCGTGGACGATCTCGGCAGCGGAGCGCTGCTCGGGATCGAGGGCGGAAAGGAGCTCGGCGACGCGGCGTGCGGCAGTGCGGCGCGGCGCGGCGGCGGGCGTGCCCGTTCCGCGAAAGTCCGTCCTTTCGGGCGTGGCTGTGACCGGCGTGCCGAAGAGATCCAGCGGCAGGCCTGCGTCCCGCTCCGCGGAGCGCTGGCGGCTTCCCTTCACGCGCGCGTCCGCGGCGGAAACGGACGCGGCCAGCGTCGCGGGCGTCTCCGTGCTCGTCTCCGCGGGAGGCTCCGCCTCGTAGAACAGCGACTCGACGACGGGGCGACCCCGGAGCTCGCGCTCCTCGAACATGCGGATCACGCCGTACTTGCCGTCGTAGCCCGCCTCGCGCCGCACCTCGCCGCGCCGCAGACGCGAGATCGACTCGCCGAGGAGCTCCGAGCCGGCGCGGCGGATGTCCTCGGGCGGGATCGTGCGGAGGATCTCGAGCTCCGGTCCGAGCCGCTCGACGAGCCCGGCGACCTCGCGCTCGACCGATTTGCTCTTCGCGCCGACGCCGACGATCTCACCGACGATCTCCGGAAGCGGCACGAGATTCGTGAACGGCGCGACCTGCGCCGGCTGCTCTCCCTCGTCGCGATCGGCGAGCGTCTCGACGCGGCTCAGGACGCCCTCGGTCACGCGCTTGCCGCACTCCGGGCACGCACCGCCGAGCTTTCGCGTCTCCGCGGGCAGGAAGCGTGTCTCGCACTTCCGGTGCCCATCGAGGTGGTACTTCCCCTCCTCGGGGAAGAACTCGACGGTGCCGTCGTAGCCGGTGCGCGTCTCGAGCGCGCGTCGCATCGCGAAGTAGTCGACCTCGCAGGCGAAGGCGCTCGCCTCGCGTCCGAGGATCGGCGGCGAATGCGCGTCGGAGTTGCTGACGAGCGTGTATCGATCGAGGCTCGAGACGCGCCAGTTCATCGGCGGATCGGAGGAGAGCCCCGTCTCGACCGCGAACACGTGCTCGGCGAGATCGCCGTAGCAGTCCGCGACCGCGTCGAAGCCGGACATCGCGCCAAGGACCGCGAACCACGGCGTCCAGATGTGCGCCGGAACGAGGTAGGCGCCGGGACCGCTCTCGAGCGCGATCTCGAGCAGATGCCGCGAGTCGAGACCGAGGATCGGCCGACCGTCGGAGTGCAGGTTCCCGATCTTCCCGAGCGCGCGATTGAAGCGCGCGGCGGTCTCGAGGTCGGGCGCGTAGATCAGATGATGGATCTTCCGCGTGCGGTCCGCCTTCTTGTAGATCGTCGAGATCTCGACGGAGAGCATGAAGCGCACGGGACCGCGGCACGAACCGGGCAGGGTGCGGAGCCGCTCGCGGTCGAGGTCGTCGCGCAGGCGGAAGAGGCCGGTGTCGCCGTCCGGAACGAGCTTCGTCCGCAGCTCCTCGAACCAGCCCGGATGCGTGAAGTCGCCCGTGCCGACGACCGTGATGCCCTTGCGACCCGCCCACCAGGCGAGGTGCTCGAGATCGCAGTCCCGGCTCGTCGCCCGCGAATGCTTCGAATGGATGTGCAGATCCGCGATGAAGCCCACTCCGCCCCACCTCCTCGTCGTCGTCGCCGGCCCGCGTATCACGGAAAGAGGAGGCGTCGAAGCTGCTTCCGCCGCGCCGGGAGCGAAGATCGAGCGAAGAGTCGCGGCGCGAAGCTACGATCGGTCACCCCAAGCGATCTCGTGCATCGATCCCGGAGGTGCGTTTCGTCTATTCTTGACGGTCGCAGCGAGCGCGGATACGCGCGACGCTCGATGGGCGACCCCGCACGAGACCGCTACGCCGCGCCTGGCTCCAGCTCCGGCCGCACCTCGGCGCTCTCTCGACCGCCGTCGTCGTGATCGGTCTCGGCATCGCGCTCGCGGCGGCTTCGCTTCTCGCGAACCACGCCCTTCGCGACGGCTTCGAGCGCTCGATCGACGCGCTCGCCGGGCGCGCTTCTCTCGAGATCGTGGCCCGAGGCGAGAAGGCCTTCGACGGGAGCCTGCTCGACCGCGTTCGCGAGATCCCGGGCGTCGCCGCGGCGGCTTCTCTCTTGAACGAAGGGGCCTTCCTCGACGTCGGCGAAGGTCCCGCCGTCCGCGTGATCGGCGTCGACATGCTCGACGAGGGGACGATGCGCGTCTACGAGCGCGCCGAGTCGGACGGCGGCAGCGCCGACGGGATCGACGATCCGCTCGTCTTCCTGAACCAGCCGGACTCGGTGCTCGTCCCCGCTTCGCTCGCCCGTGAGCAGGAGCTCGAGCTCGGCTCGCCGCTCGTGGTGCGGACGCCGACCGGACGGATCCGGCTCAGGGTGCGCGGCATCCTCGCCGACCGAGGTCCGGCGGAGGCCTTCGCCGGCCGCGTCCTCGTCATGGACCTCTTTTCGGCGCAGGAGCGATTCGCGGCGGAAGGGCTCGTCCACCAGATCGACGTCCGCGCCGCGGCAGGCGAAGACGTCGAAGCCCTCGCGCAGCGGATCGAGGCGGGCTTGCCCGACGGGCTCGTCGTGCGCGATCCGGCCGAGCGAAAGGCGCTCTTCGGCGCGACGGTCGCCGGCTTCCACGACCTCCTCGACGTCATGGGCGCGATGGCGCTGCTGCTCGCGATCGTCGTCGCGTCGAACCGCCTCGCGACGATCTACCAGTCCCGCCTCGTCGAGCTCGGTGTTCTGCGCGCGATCGGCGCCGACCCGGGCTCGCTCGTGCGCGGTCTCTGCCTCGAGGCGGGGATCGTCGGCGTCCTCGCCGCGGCGATCGGCTTTCCGCTCGGGGTCCTTCTCGCGCAGGGCATCGTCGAGCCGCTCGCGCACACGATGGAGCTCAACTTCAAGAAGGCGACGGCCGCGCCTTGGGTCTCGCCCGCGCTCGGACCGCTCGCGCTCGCGGGTGCGGCCGGAGTGCTGAGCGCTCTCGCGGCGGCGTGGCTGCCGGCACGGCGTGCGACCCGGCGTGCCGTGCGTGCGGTGTTGACGGGAGACCGCGAGGACGTCGCGAGCGGGTCGCTCGAGAGCGAGGCGGCGCGCCGTCGACGGCTCCGCGTCCGGATCGCCGTGCTCGTGCTCGCCGCGGTTCTCTTCTGCGCTCAGGTGAGATTCGCGTTGCCCTGGCTCGGCGGGCCCGTGATGGCCGCGGCGCTCGTCGTGGGTGCACTTCTCCTCGCACCGGCCCTCGATCTCGCGGACGCCGCACTCTCGCGCTTCGCGGGACCGAGCGCGCGGATCGGTCTCCGGCGTCGAGCGGTGCAGGCCGTCGGTCCGTCGGTGCGGCCGCGGTCGCGTTCGTCGGCATCGTGATGGTCGTCTTCGTCTCCGGCGCGGCCTCGAGCTTCGAGCGCTTCGTCGTCGACACGCTCCTCGGGCTCCGGCGCGCGGACCTGTACTTCGGTCTCGCGTTCGAGGCGGCGCACGGCGACCGCGTGCCGCAGATGCCGGACGAGCTTCGACGGGAGATCGCCGCGGTCCCGGGTGTCCGGCGCGTCGTCACGGAAGCCTACGACATCGTCGGCGAGCCGCCGATGGGAATGCTCGCGATCGACCCCGAGCGCTTCGTCACCGACGACTTCGGCGTCTGGCGGCTCGATCCGGGAGCCTTGCCGGACGCGCTCGAGCGGGCCGCACGCGGCGAGGGCGTGATCGCGGACACCCGACTTCTGCGGAGCCGCGCACTCGCCGTCGGCGATCGCCTTCGGGTCGACGCTCCCGGCGGTGCGCTCGAGCTGCCGATCCTCGGCGCCGTGCAGGCGTCGTTCATGTCCCAGACGGGCGACGTGGTGATGAGCCGGGAGCTCTTCCGCCGCCACTGGCTCGAGCCTCGCTTCACGCACGGCCTCGTCGTCGTGGAGCCCGGGGCGGACGTCGACGAGGTTCGAAGAGCGATCCTCGGACGCTTCGGCGAAAGCCACGCGATCGACGTGCTCCGGCGGGATCAGTACGTGGCGTGGCAGGAGGACGGAGTGCGGCGCGGCTTCGCGTTCGCCGGGGCGATCGTGCTCCTCGTCCTCGTCGTCGTGCTCGCCGGCACGGGCGACAGCCTCGCGGCGAGCGTGCTCGAGCGTCGCCACGAGATCGGCACGATGCGCGCGCTCGGCGCGGCACCCGCCGGCGTCGCCACGATGATCGCGGTCGAAGCGCTCGCGATCGGCCTCGCGGGCGCGGGGCTCGGGCTTCTCGTCGGCCACGTCGTGGTCGTCGCGTTCCTGCGTGGCGTGATGGAGACGGCGCTCGGCTGGAGCGTGCCGCTCCATCTCGATCCGGCAACCGCGCTCGCCGGTGCGGGCGTCGCGATCGCCGCGTGCCTGATCGGCGCGGTGCCGCCGGCGCTTCGCGCGGCGGGCCTTCCGCCGATCGCGGCTCTCCATCGGGAATGACGAGCGCGAGAAGGGAGAGAGCATGAAGGTCTTCGACATCGAGGTCGTTTCCGTCTCGAAGGTGCACGGCTCCGGCGCGAGCGCCGTCCGCGCGCTCGACGAGGTGAGCCTTTCGATCGACGCGGGCGAGCACGTGAGCATCGTCGGACCGAGCGGCTCGGGGAAGTCGACGCTCCTGCATCTGATCGCCGCCCTCGACGAGCCGACGGGCGGGGCAGTCCGCATCCGCGGCTGCGACGCCGGTGGCTTGTCCGAGCGCGACCGGAGCCGGCTGCGTCTCGAGTCGATCGGCTTCGTCTTCCAGAGCTTCCATCTCTTCGCCGGCCTCACGGCGCGCGAGAACGTCGCGTGGCCGCTCGAGCTCGCACGCGTCGACCGGGAAACGGCGGAGATGCGGACGGATCGCCTCCTCGAGCGTCTCGGCCTCGCGGAGCGCGGGGAGCACCGGCCGGCGGAGCTCTCGGGCGGCGAGCAGCAGCGCGTCGCGATCGCGCGCGCTCTCGCGAACGATCCGGCGATCCTCCTCGCGGACGAGCCGACCGGGAATCTCGACGAGGAGTCCGGCGCGCTCGTGCTCGACCTCCTCGAGGAGCTGCACCGCGAGCGTGGCTTGACGCTAGCACATCCCGGGAGTCCCCCCGGCTTTCCCGGGGAGGCAGCCGAAGTTTGACGAATCCGGGCGTTCGACCTGCACGGCGTGCGGAAGTTGGAACTCCCCTCCGTGAGCCGCTCAAAGCATCACGAAAGGGAGTTCCCGTCCATGGACGAGTTTCAAGCGTTAAACCACACCCAGTGGGAGTGCAAATATCACG
>Ga0194128_10004766_pt1 | contig 19610 bp, 15 predicted proteins | sample TA2KigCa65mmetaG_FD_148650 | JGI IMG/M metagenome (GOLD analysis project Ga0194128, IMG submission 148650) | Freshwater microbial communities from Lake Tanganyika, Tanzania - TA2015037 Kigoma Deep Cast 65m | ecosystem: Environmental > Aquatic > Freshwater > Lake | place: Tanzania: Lake... | reverse complement strand
CGCGTCGCTGCTGCGGCGGCGCTCGCCGCCGTGCTGGCGGCGGCGTGGCGGGCGCGCCGGGCGCCGCTTGCGCGCGCATGGGCGGTCGCCGCGGCGCTGGTTGCGACGCTGCTGCTGAGCCCGATCACCTGGAAAGGGCACCACGTCGCGCTGTTGCCGATCCTGCTGCTCGTGCTGCACCGCGCCGTCACGGCGCGCGATCGCTGCGCGTGGTTGCTGCTCGCCGTCTGGTTCGTGCCCTGCGCGCTGCCCGGCGGCGACCTCGTCGGCGACGCGATGGACGAACGGCTCAACAGCCTCTACGTCGTCACCTTCGGTGACCTCGCCCTGCTGGCGTACGCCGTGCGGCGCGCCGGCTCAGCGGCGCGCGAACACGCCGACGCCGCGGGCGGCGGCGGCGGCGGCTAGCTCCGGCGGCAACTCGGCCGCGGCGAAGCGCGCAGTCAGCCACGGCGCCAGCTCCGGCCACGCCGAGCGGCTGCTGCGCGTGCGCACGACGACGAAGGCCGGCTGGGCGGCGGCGACGATCGCCTGCATCTGGGCCGCGGTGTGGTGGCGCGGCGGCAGTGGCGCCTGCCCGGCGAACCAGGCGACGCGCGGCAGGTCGCTGACCAGTTGTTGGCCTGCCGCGAGCTGCGGCCGCAGCCACGCGCCGAGATCGCGTTCGACGGCGCGGTCGGCGTCGATGCCGCCGGTCCAGCCGCTCCACGCCGCCAGCGCCAACGCCGCCGCGAGCAGGCCGCGCCGCCATGCCTGCGGCAGCGCCGCGAGCGTCGCGCCGGCCAGCGCGCAGACCGGGATCGCGCACGACAGGAAGAACCGGCGTCGCACGACGAACATCGCGATGACGCCGACCTGCAGCGCGATCTGCAGCAGCAGCGGCCGGCGCGCCGGATCGCGCCAGCGCAGCTGCGGCAGGCACAGCGCGCCGGCGAGCGCGAACGCTTCGCACCACGGCCCCGGCGTCGCCAGCAGGTTGGCGACGATGCGACCTTGCGCCGGCAGGTCGTCGCGCTGCTGGTGGAAGCCGTGGATCGGTAGTGGGTCGAAGCCATGCCCGCTGAGCGCGCGCAGCGCCGCGAGCGCCAGTACGCCGGCGCCGACCGGCAGCAGCGTGCGCCACGCCGAGCGCGGCGCCGCCAGCGCGTACGAGGCGGCGAGCAGCGAGCCCTCGGGCCGGATCCAGAACGCCGCCGCCGCGCACAGGCCGACGACGCCCCAGCGTTGCCGCGTCGCCGCCAACGCGCCGTGCGCCATCAGCAGCAGGAACGGCGGTTCGCTGTAGCACTCGGCGGCCAGCCGTGGCAGCAGCGGCAGCGCCACGAACAACCAGACGGCGGCACGCGCGGCCGTTCTGCCGCCGAGGCTCTCGGCCAACCGCGCTAGCGGCCACAGCGTCGCCGCCAGCGCGAGCGCGCCGACGACGTGGGCGGCGCCCGCGGGCGCGAGGCCGGCGGCGACGAGTGGCGCCAACAGCAGCGGGTACCCGGGCGGGAACACTGGGCCGGTGGCGGCGACGAGTTCGCCGGCGGCGAAGCGCTCGGCCATCCACAGGTAGCTGACGCCGTCTTCCGACGGCACCGGGCTGCGGCGCGCAAGCACGAGGCACCACGCCGCCAGCGCGGTGGCTAGCGGCAGTAGACCAAGTGGCGTGCCGGCGGGCGCCGGCCTGGGGTCTTCCTGATACGTCGTTGGCGGGCTGGCCATCATGGTCGTCGGCTGCTTACAACCGCGCTTCGGTGACCTCGGCGACGGTCGGCGCGGCGTCCTGTGCCGCGGCGGCGAGGGGAAGCAGCAGCGCGAGCAGGGCGGTCGGGATGGAGCGCATGGCGATCGTCACGGTTGGTGGGAGCGGGCGTCGTGGAGGAGGGGTGGCTGCGCGCGGCTCACCGCGGCGCGAGCCGCAGCGAACGCAGGTTGAGCACGGCCTCGCCGGGTTTGCTGGTGGCGCGCAGCGCGATCTCGCTGCGCCCTGACGGCAGCGTCAGTTCGCCGAGCTCGGTCGTGCGGTAGCGCTGCCAGCCGCCGGTGCCCGCGACGCGGAACGCGACCTTGGCGTCGCCGCACGCCAGCGTGCACTCGCTGCCCGCCGCGGCGTCCGCGCAGGCGAGTTCGGCGACGGCGGCGTAGCGGCCCGCGCGCTCGACAGCGATCGGCCAGCTGGCGTGGGCCTTGGGATCGAGCCAGTAGCCGAGGTTGTAGGTCACGTCCTCGACGGCGCCGACCTTCTCGACGCGCAGCTCGGGGCCGTGCAGCGTCGCGTCGTGCGGCAGCAGCGTCAGGCTGCCATCGGCGACCGGCGTGACCGCGAACGGCAGCGCCACCAGGCCGCCGCGCAGCCGCAGCGCCACGACGCTGCAGGCGGCGTCGACCGGCTTCGTCGGCAGGCTGAGCACGAGGCCGGCGTCGGTCGCGCCGACGGCGACCGGCGCGGCGCTGCCGAGCAGTTGCGCGCCATCGACCTGCGCCTTCGCCGGCACGCGCAGTTCGCCGTCGGCGGGCCAGTCGAACACCAACAGGTAGAGCGTGTCGCCCTTCCGCGTGGCGCGTCCCCACGGCAGCTTCGCGAACGGACTCGCCGTCGTGCCGTAGATCGCCTCGCCGTGTGTCTGCAGCCAACTCCCGACGCCGCGCAGCGCCGCCTGCGCCGGCGCGGGCACGCGGCCCTTGCCGTCCGGGCCGATGTTGAGCAGCAGGTTGCCACCCTTGCTGACGATGTCGCACAGCAGGCGCACGACCGTCGTCGTGTCCTTCCAGTTGGCGTCGTGCGCGCTGTAGCCGTAGCTCTCGTTGAGCGTGTGGTTGACCTCCCAGTCCATGCCGGGGAGCCCCGTCGGCGGCACGTACTTCTCCGGCGTGCCGTAGTCGCCGTTCTTGTTCTCGAGGCCCTCGTACAGCCGGTTGTTGACGACGATGCCCGGCTGCTTGTCGCGCAGCAGTTGCAGCAGCGCCGACGCGCCCCAGGCCTCGCCCTGCCGCTGCTTGTCGGAGAAGTCGAACCAGATCGTCGCCAGCTCGCCGTAGTTGCCCAGCAGTTCGTCGACGTGGGCGCGGACGTAGGCCTTGTAGATCGCGTGGTCGCGGCCGCGCTTGTCGAGCGGGTACGCCGGCAGCGCCATCGGGTAGGCCTCGGGGTGCTGCCAGTCGAGCAGCGAGTAGTAGAAGCCCGGCTTGAGGCCGCGCTGACGCATCGCGTCGGCGAACTCGCGCGCGAGGTCGCGCCCCGCCGGCGAGATGTTGGTGCCGCCGGTGATCGGGTTGTCGCGCGAGTACGGGTCGCTGGAGTTGAACAGAGTGAAGCCGTCGTGGTGCTTGCTCGTCATCACCGCGTAGCGCATGCCGGCGGCGGCGGCGAGCTCGGCCCAGCCGTCCATGCAGCCGGGCTCGGGCTGGAACTGCGGCTTCATCGCCGCCGCGTACTCGGCGCACGGCACCGCCGCCCAGTGCTGGATCCACTCGGCGTAGTGCTGCGGGTAGACCTTGCCGTTCCAGGAACCGCCGGCCGGCGCGTACAGGCCGAAGTGCACGAACATGCCGAAGCGCGCCTGCCGCCACCACGCCATGCGCGCGTCGCGGTCGGCGGCCCACGCGGCGAGTTGCGGCGCCGCGGCAGTCGGGTCCTGCGGGAGGGGGGCACCGGCGAACGCGGCGACGGCGGCGACGAGGGCGGTGAGCATGCGCGCAGGCTAGCGGCGGCGCGCGGCGATTGCGCCGGCGTCGGCGCGCCGTTGCGTCAGCGTTGCGCGCGCGTGCAGTGCGCCGTGCCGAGCCGGCGCGCGTGTCGGCCGTGGCCCGAGCGATCGGCGGTCCACGGCCCGAAGTCGACGTCGCACGGCAGCAGCAGCACGGTGTCGGCGTCGCGGTGTGAGCGGGCGGCCGGAGCGAAGTCGGCGGTGTACCGGACGACGTTGCTGATGCGCGCGTCGTCGAGCCGCCCTGCGAAACCGTCGGCGGACTGCTGGGCGGCGGCGAGGGCTGCGGGGGCGAGAGCGGTGAAGGACGGCAGAAGGCGCATGTGCAACATGTCGGCTGAAGCCGTGGTCGGCCGGTTACGGACGATCGCCCGCTCGCCACGCCGGCCGCCGACAACTTGCTTCGCTGCCGCTACTTGCCGGCGGCCTTCTTCTTGCCCTTGCCCGCACCCGGGTCGGGATTGCCCTGCACGGCCGCCCACGCGATCTCCTGCAGGCGCTTCTGCGCCGCCGCGGACGGCGACTTGGTGGCGATGCCGCGGTGGTCCGGACCGTCGAACAGCGCCCGGCCCCAGCGGTCCTTGACGTCGATCGGCAGGCCGAGCGGCGAGTCGCCGGCGAGCACGGCGTAGTGCACGAGCCCGACGAACCACTTGCCGTAGGGATTGAGGTGGATGTCGTCCTCGAAGAAGTCCTTCACCCCGGCGAAGCCGTCGAGCGTGCCGGACTCGGCAGCGGCGACGGCCATGCCGAGCGCTCGACCGGCCGGGATCAGCGCGCAGCGCGTCTTCGGCAGCGCCTTCTGCAGGTCGGCGACGAGTCCGTCCCACATCGGCGCGTCGGCGACGAGCCGCTCGCGCCACGGCAGCTTCATGGTCGGCCCGCGGTCGTACATGCAGCCCGCCTCGGTGCCGCTGTGGATGCAGTGCCACGGCTCGTAGACGCACACGCGGCCCTTCGGCGACTTCTCGATCAGCGCCTTGGCCAGCGTCAACGCGCCGTCGAGCGTCTCGGGCATCTCCGGCTTGCTGCGCGGCACGCTGTCGATCAGCACGAGCGCGTCCCAGCCGCCCTTGGGCAACTCGTCGAACCAGAAGCCCATGAAGGTCGGCTCCTGCGCCGCGCGCTGCGCCGCGGGCTTGTTGCGCTGGTCGATCTGGGCGCCCAGCGACGCGCCGACCACGTGCTGCTCGCGGAAGCGGAAGTCGAGCTTGCCGCCGTCGCCCTTGCGGGCCGCGAACAGCGCGGCGACGACGTCGGGGATCTGGTAGGCGAGGCTGTGGCCGACGTAGAAGGCATCGAGGCGGCCGTCGGGACAATCGGGCTTCGGCAGCCCCTTGCTCGCCTCCTTGCCGGCATCTTTGGCTTGGGCGGCAAGCATCGCGGACAGCAAGGCGCAGACGGCGGCGACGGCGATCACGTGCATGGTGCGGAGTCTCAGCGCCGATCGTCGGCGCACGGCACAGAGGCTCGCGCCGCGGCGGACGGGTGTCAACCCACCGGCCGCGCGCCGGCGATCAGCGGCTCCAGACATCGACTGTGTCGACCAGCGCGAACGGCGTCGGATTCGCGTTCGGATGCGCTGTTGCGCGCGACGCCGAAGCGCCCGTCCTGGCTCCGGCTCGCCGGCGCGCTGTTGACGGCCATCGCCGCCCGCGGCGTAGTCTCGCGCGCATGCCGCGCCCGCTGCTGCGTCCGACCATCGTCTCCGCGCTCGGCGGCGTCTTCGAGTTCTACGACTTCGTGCTGTTCGCGGTCTTTGCGCCGCAGATCGGCGCGACGTTCTTCCCGGCCGAGGCCGGCGACACGGCCCAGACGCTGCGCGCCTTCGCGGTGTTCGCGGTCGGCTACTTCGCGCGGCCGTTCGGCGGCGTGCTCTGGGCGCACGTCGCCGATCGACGCGGCCGCGCCTACGTGTTCTCGCACACCGTGCTTGGCATGGCGGCGACGACGCTGCTGATCGCGTTGCTGCCGGGCCACGCGACGCTCGGCGCCGCGGCGCCGTGGCTGCTGGTGGGGTTGCGCCTGCTGCAGGGCATGGCGCTCGGCGGCGAGATCCCGGCGTCGCTGTGCTGGCTGGTCGAGCACGCCGGCGAACGGCGGGCCGCGCTGGCGGCGGCGACGCTGATGGCCGGCGTCAACTCCGGCATGCTGCTCGGGCAGGCGATCGCGGCGCTGCTGACGGCGGCGCTCGGCGAAGCGGCGGTGACGGCGTGGGGCTGGCGGCTCGCGTTCGCGTTCGGCAGCGTCGTCGGCGCGGTCGCGTGGTTCGTGCGCCGGCACGTCGGCGAAACTGCGGCCTTCGAAGCGCTGCGGGCGCGCGGCGGGCTGGAGCGCCTGCCGCTGCGCGCGCTGCTGCGGCAGGCGCCGGGGCAGGTGGCGCGCGCCGCCGCGCTGTGCGCCGTGCACGCGTGGGTCGTCGCCGCGCTCTACCTCGCGCTGCCGTCGTTCCTCAAGGCGGCGTGCGGCATGGACCTGCCGACCGCGGAGCGTCTGGCGCTGGTCTCGGCGTCGTGCGGTTCGCTGCTGTACCTGCTGGCTGGTTGGCTCGGCGATCGCAGCGCGCCTTTGGCGGTCGCGCGCGGCGCGCTCGTCGCGCTGGCGCTGCTCGCCATGCCCGGCTACGCGCTGGCGCCGACGGCCGGCTGGTGGCCGCTCGTCGTGCTCGGCGCCATCGGCGGCGTGTTCATCGGCGCGTACCTGGCGCTGTTGCCGCGCCTGTTCGCGACGCCGGTCCGGGCGAGCGGGCTGGCGCTCGGCTACGACGGCGCGTTCGCGCTGGTCGGCGGCGCTGGGCCGGTCATCATGCTCGGCGCCAACGAACTGCTCGGTCCGGCGGCGGTGGGCGGCATCACGGCCGCGCTCGCCGTCGCCGCGCTGCTGGCGCTGCGCCGACCGGTCGCGCCGGCGTCCTGACGGTCTCTTTACGCGGCGGGCGTTGTCGTGCTGACGACGCGCGGCAGGATACGCGCATGACCAACGCCGACGATCCGACGCGCCGCGCCTTCGTCGCCGGCTTCGCGCTGCTGCCGCTGCTGCCGTCGTTCGGTCCGCGCCACCGCGCGCGGCCGCATCGCTTCGCCGCCGACCCGTTCCGCCTCGGCGTCGCGTCCGGCGATCCGTCGTCCGACGGCATGGTGCTGTGGACGCGGCTCGCGCCGGAGCCGCTCGCCGACGACGGCGGCATGGGCGCGGAGCCGGTCGAAGTGTCGTGGGAGATCGCCGCCGACGAACGCATGCACAAGGTCGTGCAGAAGGGCACGGCCGTGGCGTCGCCAGCCCTCGGCCACGCCGTGCACGTCGAGGTCGCCGGCTTGCCGCCGGACCGCTGGCACTGGTTCCGCTTCCGCGCCGGCGACGCCGAGAGCCCGATCGGCCGCACGCGCACGCTGCCGGCGGCGGATGCGCGACCGGACCGGCTGCGCTTCGCCTTCGCGTCGTGCCAGCACTGGGAGCAAGGCCTGTTCACCGCCTACGCGGACATGGCGGAGCAGGACCTCGACCTCGTGTTCCACCTCGGCGACTACATCTACGAGTACGCGGGCAAGGACGGCCTCGTGCGCAAGCACCACGGCAAGAAGCTCAAGACGCTCGCCGACTACCGGGCACGCCACGCGCAGTACCGCAGCGACCCGCTGCTGCAGGCGATGCACGCGTGCTGCCCGTGGTTCGTCACGTGGGACGACCACGAGGTCGAGAACAACTACGCCGACCTCGTCAGCGAGAACGAGGACGTGAAGCCAGCGGACTTCGCGCGCCAACGCGCGGCGGCGTACCAGGCGTACTACGAGGCGATGCCGCTGCGAAGGCGCTCGCTGCCGCAGGGGCCGGACATGCGACTGTACCGCGACGCGGCGTGGGGGCGATTGGCGCGCTTCTTCGTGCTCGACACGCGCCAGCACCGCAGCGACCAGCCCAACGGCGACGGCAAGGACCCGCTCAACGCCGCCGCGCGCGATCCGCGCAACACGCTGCTCGGCGCCGAGCAGAAGCGCTGGCTGTGCGACGGCATTAGCGCCAGCGACGCGACGTGGAACGTGCTCGCGCAGCAGGTGATGATGGGACTCGTCGGCTTCCCGAAGTCAGCGGCAGCGTCGCTGCTGGCGGACTTGACGAAGGAGCAGCAGGCGCGCGCCGCGGCCCAGGCGGCGACGGCGGACGACGACGGCCTGCGGTGGTCGATGGACCAATGGCCCGGCTACCTGCACGAGCGCGCCGAACTGCTGCGTTGCCTCGCCGAGCGCAAGATCGCCAACCCGATCGTGCTGACCGGCGACATTCACGCGCACTACGCCAACGACCTGCGCATCGACGACCGCGACGCCAACTCCGCGATCGTCGCCACCGAGTTCGTCGGCAGCTCGATCAGCAGCGGCGGCGACGGCCAGGAAGCTCGCGAAGAGTTCGCCGCGCTGCGTCAGCACAATCCTGGACTGCGGTTCCTCGATCGCCGGCGTGGCTATGTCATCTGCACGGTCACGCCGCAGGAATGGCGCGCCGACTACCTCAGCTTCGACTTCGTCACCCGGCCCGGCGACATCGCGCGCACGGCAGCGACGTTCGTCGTGCAGGCCGGCGTCCCGGGCGTGCGCGGCTGAGCCCATCGACGACCGCGGGGCGTCGGCCCTCCGAGCCAGCGCCCCGCGCGTCGTCGTGATTCGGTCCGCTCACTGCAGGCGGCGGATCGACATGGCCAGCGCCTACTGCGACCGCACCGGCTCGCTGACGGCGACTGGGGCCCGGGGCGAGGCGCCGGCGGCGCGGTCAGACGCGGGTCGCCAGCAGGCGCACGGCGTCGTGCCGCGCCGGCGCGCCGCCCAGCAGCGCCTTCGCCAGCAGGACGATCTGGCCGGCGACCGACGGTCGCGCCGGCGCATCCGCGTGCTGGCCGCCGGCGTACAGCGCGTCCCAGACTTCCTGTTCGCTCGTCAGCCAGTTGAACTGGCGCGCGAAGCCGTCGAACTCGAAGCCGTCGACGGCGAGGCCGGTCGCAGCGGCTAGCGCGCGCAGGCTCGTCGGCGTGAAGAACCAGAGGTGGCGGCCGGCGTCGGTGTGGAACCAGCACGAACCGGCTCTGGCAAAGCCGGCGCTGGCGTGGTTCGGCACGTCGCAGACCAGCTTGCCGGCGGGTCGGAGCAGGCTTGCCGCGTGCCGCAGCGCGCGCAGCGGGTCACGGCAGTGCTCGAGCGAGTGCGACATCACCACGACGTCGAAGGCGTCGCGCGGGCAGTCGGCGGGCAGGTCTTCGGCTGTGCCCGGCAGCACGCGCACGCCGGTGCGCGCGCCGTTCGCGATCGCCGTCGGGTTGGGATCGACGCCCAGCACGTCATGGCCGAGGTTGCGCAGGCCGCGCAGCATTTCGCCGCCGCCACAGCCGAGATCGCACACGCGCGCCGCTGCGCCGCCGACGAGACGGTGCACGCGTGCCGGGTCGAGCGGCACGCTGCGTTCGAGCGTGACTGCGATCCGGCGCAGGACGCGGGTGGTCAACGACGGCCGCGCCGGCATCGCCGCGAATTCATCGCCGGGGCCGCGTCCGCCACCGCTGCGGTCGCCGCAACTTTGGTCGCCCATGTAGCGCGCGTACGACGTCGTGTCGTAGAAGCGCGCGAGCTCGGCGTCGGATGGCTGCGGATGCAGGCAGCCGAGGCCATCGCGCGCGGACCAGTAGAGACCGAATGGACGGCGATCCGCCGCGGCGCGCTGCGTCCAGACGTGCGGCAGGGCATGGCGCAACCGCAACGGCGCGCCGCCAGGCAGCGGCGACGCGATCTCGGGAGGCAGGCCCATCTTCATGCGGCGAGCGGCAGCAGACCGCACGCGCGCGGACGCCGCAAGCAGCGGGCGGTTCCCGCGGGCCTGCCTCGACGAAGACTCGGAGGCTCGCGCGGACGATGTTCCTCGCCGACCCGCCGCTCGCATTCGTCACATCCCAAAGACGGGCGGCGCCAGCGCCGCGCGCTGCGCCGACGAGATTGCGCGCGGCGGCTACGTCGTTCCCGTCGTGTGAGCGGTCAGCGCGGCACGAGGGTCGTGCGCAGCCGCTCGAGCGGCGCGCCGACGCCGCGCCAGAGCGCCGCCGCCAGCAACAGCGAAGCTGCGGCGACGACCTCGCTGCGATGCGCCGACAGCCACGGCGAGTCGGCGGCGTCGACCGCGTAGACGCAAAGGAGATGCACGAGGTAGACGGGATAAGACAGCTCGCCGACGGCGCGGTCGAGCCGACTGTCGCGCGTCGCCGCGAACACGAACGGCAGCAGGCACGCTAGCAAGAGCACCAGTCCCGGCGCGCCGTACCAGCCCTGCCACATGGCGTCATCGAGGTGCGGGGCCGCGATTGGCAGCGCCACTGCTGCGGCGAGCGCCAGCCGGCACGCTGGCCGCGGCAGCAGATCGCGGGCGCGCAGCGCGAAGTACGCACGGCAGGCGAGCGCGCCGACCAGGAAGTGCGCCAGCTCGAACGGGAAGAAGCGATACGTCCATGGATCCCAGCCGACGCCGAACGACCGGATCGTGGAAGCGCGCGCGCCGAAACTGAGCAGCGCGATGCCGGCGAGCAGCCATGCCGGTCGGCGCACCAGCAACGGCGCGACGGCGTAGAACATGAGTTCGACGCACACGGTCCACGCCTGCGGCACGAACAGGAACGGCCAGGCCGGCTGCGGTTGCGCGAGCGCTTTGGCGTGCCAGCCGAGCGCGCCGTTCGCCGGGTCGACCGCGGCGAAGCACAGCGCGTCCTGGCCGACCAGTAGCGCGTTGCTCGTCGCCAGCAGCGCCGCGTCGGTCGCGGTCAGCACGCCACCATGCGCCTGCCAGCAGGCGAGCGGCGGGAAGACGCCGAGGCCGGCGGCCTGGAAGAGCAGCGCTGCAACCACCGTCGCCGCGGCCACGACCGCGTACATCGGGAACAAACGGAGCAGGCGCGCGCGCAGGAACGTGGCGTACATGCCAGGGCCGACGTACTTCTCGTGTAATACCAAAGTCATGTAGAAGCCGCTGACGGCGTAGAAGGCCTGCACTGAACGGGGCCCTTCGGTCATCGTCAGCCACGACCAGCCGAACGCCGGGCCGGCGTGCGCCGCGACGACGGCGAGGGCGAGTAGCAGGCGCAGCGTTCCCATGGCCGCTCGATTCTGGCCGGGTTGGCGCAGCCGTCCAGCGCGTAGGGCTTCGTCGCCGCGGGAGTGGTCCGATGGCACCAGCATTCGGGCCAGCCAGTTGGAATTCGATGGCTGCAACTATGCAAGTTTGAAAATCTTGCGCGAATCCCATCGCGGCCTGGGCGGCGTCCGCGGCCGTTGTCCCGGCTACCCGCCGCCGCCTTGACGTGGTGCGGCGCAATCGCAGTCCCGTGGCCGCTGCGAAGTGGAAATGCGCGGTCGCCGCCATGGTGGCGGTGATGCGTCCAGCCTGCGTGCACACCTCGCGCGCCACATCGCCGCCGCGGTTGTTTGGCGATGGCGTCGCAGTGTTCGGAGCGCCGCAAGAGGGGGGGGTCAACGCCATTGGAGTTGGGTGGGGTTGACCGGGGTCGGTGGCTCGCGGCACAGTCAAGATGCGAAGTTCCGTCCCGTCCCACCTGTCACCGAAAGCATCCCTATGCGCAACACATCGATTGCGGCCATCGTCCTCTTGGGCCTCAACGCTGCTACCGTCGCCCAAAACTGTTCTGTGCCGTCCCCGGCGCAAACGTTCAGCAACCGCGAAGAGTTCGGCGCGAGCTTCTACTACAACCTCGCGAATCACTTCTTCGACCTGAACGCCAGCGCTGGCATCTCGCTCAACTCGTTCAGCACGTGGCTGTACGACCAGGGCACGGGCAATCCCCCCGTCCCCAACCAGGTCGGCGCCACCGGCACGGTCGAGGTCTACACCTGCCCGAACACGCGCATCGGCAACGAGGCGCTCGCGCCTGGCTCGACCGGCTCGCCGTGGACGCTCGTCGGCAGCGGCACGATCACGGTCGTCGCCTTCGTGGGTGAGTCGACCTGCGTGTTCAACCCGCCGCTGAACATCGCTGCCGGCCAGTACGGCGTCGCGCTGCGTTACCTGCCGACGACCAACGGCCCGAATCCAGGACCGCTGCACTGCATCGGCTTGTCGCCCAACCCGAACACGCCGACGAGCGACCAGTTCCTGACGTTCAGCAACGATGGCATCCAGGGCATCGCCTGGACCGGCGCGGCGGTCGACAGCCCGAACCTGCGCTTGAACTACACGCCGGATCCGAACGCCGGCTACTTCACGGCCATCGGTGAGGGTTGCTACTTCCGTCCGCAGGCCTTCTACGAGAACTTCCCGGCCAGCGCGACGGCGCCGGACATCGCCAACACCTCGCAGCAGTGGATCAACGTCGGCACGAACTACATCGTCGTGCCCGCCGGCCTCGCGCTCGTGCCGCCGACGTCGCCGAACCTCGTGCTCGGCGCCTTCGGCGCTTCGTCGTGCGCTTGCTGGGACGACGCGATCACGGCCCCGATCACGCTGCCCTTCACGTTCAACGCGCCGGGCGGCGTCTCGACCAACCAGATCACGATCGCCTCGAACGGCTGCATCTACCTCGAAGCCGTGACCAACGGCGCCTACACGCCCTACACCGGCGCGTCGTACGGCGGCACCTCCTTCCGTGACGGCCCGGCGCGCATCGCTCCGTACTTCCACGACCTCGATCCGTCGGCCGGCGGCAGCATGCACTACGAGGTCGACCCGGCGAACCAGTTCGTGCGCATCACGTGGCTCAACGTGCCGGAGTGGCCGGTCCCGACCGCGCTCAACACGATGCAGGTCACGCTGTACTCGACGGGCAACGTCGACATGTACCTCGGCGGCCTCGCAAACACTGGCGTCGGCAACGGCAACAACGCGTACTGGGGCTACACGCAGGGCAACGGCGCGCGCCTGGGCACTTCGATCGACATCTCGGCGTCGCTGCCGCTGACCACCGGCGACGGCGCCATCCCGCCGGTCCTGGGCATGACCGGCCGTCCGGTGCTGGGCACCACGCCGAACATCCGCACGACCAACATCACCCAGGGCACGATCGTCCAGGTGCTTGCGGGCGGCTCGGCGCTGCAGCCGGTCCCGATCGACCTCGGCTTCATCGGCATGCCGGGCTGCGCGCTGACGACCAACCCATTCGTCTTCCTGACGAACATACTGACGCCGAACAACGCGTTCGATCAGCCGCTCAACGTCCCGAACACGCCGGCGCTCATCAACTCGCAGTTGGTCTTCCAGGCCGCGCCATTGACGGCGGGCTACAACACCGCCGGCCTGCTGTTGTCGAACGGCATTTGCGTCCGCGTCGGCAACTGACGGTCTGGCGGAGCGGACAGTGCGCGAGCACTGTCCGGGCCGCGCCCGACGGGCTCGGCGGTGGGGGAACCCGCCGCTGGGCCCGTAGGAGTTCCGGCAGGGTCCTTGCCGTGGGTAACTGCACGCCAGCCATGGCGTTCTAGGTTATGCTGAACGGATGCGCGCGCCGGCTTCGCTTCCGGCGCCCGTCGTTACTTCGTATCTCGCCAACTGCCATGCGCCACCTTCCTCTCGTCGTTGCGCTCAGCGCGCCGTTTCTCCCCGCCCAAGGCACATTCGACTTCGACCGCGTGACCTCGGGCACGCTGGGCACGACGCTGACGCTGCAAGCACGCAACGCGCTGCCCAACGTGCCGTGGCTGACGATGGTCAGCGGCACGACCGGGCCGACGCCGATCGCGCTGATCGATCCGGCGGACACGCGCGTGCTGTCGGTCGGCATCGACCTGCTGTCGCTGTGGGCCGTCGGCACGATGAGTCCGACCGGCACGGGCTCGTTCAGCGCGGCGTTGCCCAATGACCCGGCGGTGCAGGGCGCCGTGTTGTATTGGCAAGGAGCAACCCTGTTCGGCGCCGGCACGCTGCTCGGCCAGATCAGCAATCCGCTGACGACGCACCACACGCTGGTCAACACCAGCGCGCTGCTGCCCGGCGCGCTCTTGGCCCCGGCCGCCGCGGCCGCTGTGCTGGCGACTCCCAACCGCAACGCCGGCGGCGGCGACTTCCTGGTCATCAACGGCGGGACCAACCAGTTCTTCTCGTTTCGCACGCTCGGCGCCGAGGCGGCGCCGGCGCTCAACACCGCGCGCGCGTTGTTCACCACCGTGCGGCTCAACGACGGCCGCATGCTGGTGACCGGCGGCGTCAATGCGCTCGGCGCAGTGACGTCGAGCTGCGAGATCTACAACCCGGCGACCAACGCGTTCACGCCGGCGGCGAACATGAACAACATCCGCGCCGGCCACGCTGCGGTGACGATGGCCGACGGCCGCGTCATGGTCGCCGGCGGCACCAACAACTACACCGACCTGACGGCGGCGATCACCAACGCCATCAACACGGTCGAGATCTACAACCCGGCGACGAACACGTGGGCCAACGCGCCGGCGCTCGGCGGCCGCCGCGTCGTGCCGGCGCTGACCCTGCTGAACAACGGCAGGATCATGGTTTCCGGCGGCGTCGAGGTGACGCTGCTGCTCGGCATCCCGATCAGCGTGACTTCGACCAACAAGACGCAGCTGTACACGCCGTCGACCAACTCGTGGGCCACGGGCCCGAACATGCCGTCCGGCCGCGCGTACCACCAAGAGAACCAGGTGACGCTCGCCGACGGCCGCGTGCTGATGACCGGCGGCGTGTTCGTGCCGGACCTCCTCAACGCGCTCAATGCCACGTCGATCGCCGCTGCCGACATCTACAACCCGACGACCAACACCTGGCAGGCGACGACGATGAGCCGCCAGCGCACCGGCCACACGGTGACGCGCCTGCCCAATGGCAACGTCATCGTCTGCGGCGGCGCCGAGGGCGTCGTGCAGACCCAGATCGTCATCAACGCCGTCGCGCGCTTCAGCCCCGCGACCAACAGCTGGACGGACTTGCCGACGCTGGCCGAGCCGCGCGCGACGCACGTTGCCCGCTTGCTGCCCGATAACTCGCTCGTGCTGCTCGGCCCGGGCGTGACGTCGGAGTTGATCCACTTCTGACCGCGCGGTCGGCCGCGCGTTACGCGCCGCGGCATCGCGCCGCATCCTGTGCCGATGGGACTCGTCTACGACTCGGCGACCGGCGGCACGTGCCCGCGCTGCCGCAAGCGCCTCGACCGCTGCGGCTGCGCCAGGCAGGTGGCGGCGAACGCGCGGCCCGTCACCGACGGCGTTGTCCGCGTGCGCCGCGAGCAACGCAACGGCAAGTCGGTGACGGTCGTGTGCGATCTGCCGCTGCGCGCCGACGAACTGGCGGCGTTGGCCGCCAAGCTGAAGGCCGCGTGCGGCAGCGGCGGCACGGCCAAGGACGGCGATGTCGAGATCCAGGGCGACCACCGCGACAGGGTCGTGGCCTACCTGCAGAAGGCCGGCCACACGGTCAAGCTCGCCGGCGGCTGAAGCCGGCCGCAGCTCGGCGTCGCCGATGCGATACGGTGCGCGCATGAAGCCGAGGGAACTCGTCGCCAGCGCCATGGTCCCCGGCGAGGCCGCCGCGCTGCAGTGCTGGCGCCACGACGGGGCCTACTCGCTGTGGATCGGCCGCACCGAGCTGATGAGCAGCCGCGTGCACGAATCGGAGGAACTGCTCGCCGACGTCGTCGTGCAGGCGCTTGGGCCGCGACCGGCGTCGCGCGTGCTGGTCGGCGGGCTCGGCATGGGCTTCACGCTCGCACGCACGCTCGTCGGCGTGGGCGCCGACGCGCGCGTCGACGTGGTTGAACTGGTGCCCGAGGTGGTGGCATGGAACCGCGAGCACTTCGGCCACTGCGCCGGCAAGCCGCTCGACGACCCGCGCGTGCACGTGATCATCGGCGACGTCGGCGCGACGCTCGTCGAGTCCCCCGACGCTTACGATGTCGTGCTGCTCGACGTCGACAACGGACCCGAGGCGCTGGTGCATCCCGGCAACGCGCGCCTTTACGCGCCGGCGGGCCTCTTGGTCGCGCGCGCCGCACTGCGCGCCGGTGGCGTGCTCGGCGTGTGGTCGTCGGCGGAAGCGCCGACGTTCGCCGGGCGGCTGCAGGGCTGCGGCTTCACGGTGACGACGCACCGCACGCGCGCGCGCGGTCGCAAGGGACCGCGGCGGACCGTCTGGACGGCGATCCGCCGCTGAGCGATTGTCAGCCGCGGCTGCCGCGCGCGCCGCGCCGGTTGCCGCCGTGACGGCCGCCGTGGCCGTGCTTGGGGCCGCGCGACGGGCCGCCGTGCGCGGGGCCTCCCTGACCACGACCACCCTGACCGCGGCCATCCTGCGCCGGCTTCGGCGCGTACTGCGCGTCGCGCTCGCGGCGTGACTCCGGGTCAACGGCGTACGGCATCGCCGGCCGGCCGCCCTCGCGGCGCTGGCGCTCGTGGCGCGGCTGCGGCGGCGTGTGCGGCCGTGGCTTGCGCTGGCGCGGGTCCGGCTCGTATGGGCCGGGCGCGCGGCGCGGTTCGGGCCGGAAGCGGTTGGGGACCTCGCGCGGCGGCGGCGTCGTGGCGTCGGCGTCGGCTTCGAGCTCGACGTTGGCGGCCCAGCCGCGGTCGTCGCGGGCCGGACGCGCGGCCGGCTGTGGCGCGCGCGGCGGCGTGTCCTGCCGCTGCGGCTCCTGTCGGCCCGCCGGCGCGCTGCGCTGGCCCTGGCCGACGACCGGGATGCGCTTGCGGATCAGCTTCTCGATGTCGCGCAGGTATTCGTGCTCGGTTTCGTCACAGAACGAGATGGCGATGCCGTCACGGCCGGCGCGCGCGGTGCGGCCGATGCGGTGCACATAGCTCTCCGGGATGTTCGGCAGGTCGAAGTTGATGACGTGCGTGATCTCCGGCACGTCGATGCCGCGGGCGGCGATGTCGGTCGCCACCAGCACCGCCGCGCTGCCCTCGCGGAAGCCGTCGAGCGCGCGCTCGCGCGCGCCCTGCGACTTGTTGCCATGGATGGCGTGGGCCTCGATGCCGGCCTTGCTCAGCGACCTGGCGACGCGGTCGGCGCCGTGCTTGGTGCGCGTGAACACCAGCGTGCGGACGAAGTTGGGATTCTGCAGCAGTTCGATCAGCAGGTCGCGCTTCTTGTCCTTCTTGACGAAGTGCACGCTCTGCTCGATGCGGTCGGCGGTCGCCGCCGGCGGCGTCACTTCGACGCGCACCGGATCGCGCAGCAGGCTGTGCGCCAGCTGCGTGATGTCCGCCGGCATCGTCGCCGAGAACAGCAGCGACTGACGCTGCGCTGGGATGCGCTGCAGAATGCGGCGCACGTCCGGCAGGAAGCCCATGTCGAGCATGCGGTCGGCCTCGTCGAGCACGAGGATCTCGAGGTCGCCGAGCTCGCAGTGGCGCTGCTGCATCAGGTCGAGCAGGCGGCCGGGCGTGGCGACGAGCACGTCGATGCCGCGCTGCAGCGCCTGGACCTGCGGCGTCTGGCCGACGCCGCCGAAGACGATGGCGACGCGCTGGTGCAGGTGCTTGCCGTAGGCCTCGAACGATTCGGCGATCTGCGTCGCCAACTCGCGCGTCGGCGCCAGCACGAGCGCGCGCGGGCAGCGCGACCGCGGGCGGCGGTTGGCGGCCGTCATCAGCTGCAGCATCGGCAGCGCGAACGCCGCGGTCTTGCCGGTGCCGGTCTGGGCGATGCCGAGCAGGTCGCGTCCCTGCAGGAGGTGCGGGATCGCGCGGGCCTGGATGGGGGTCGGGGTCGTGTAGTTGCGGGCCGCGAGGGCGCGCAGGATCGGCTCGGACAATCCGAGCGACGGGAAGTCGGTCTGGGTCATTCAGTGCATGACTCGCCTCGGCGTCGGTCCGCTCCTGCGGTGGGCGCCGCGAAATCGTTCAGGCGGGTCGGTCTCCCCTTCGGGGCACCTTGGTGCGCCGAAGGTCCTTCGGGACCAAGGCGGGTGCGCGGGGCGATTGGAACGCAAACAGGATAGCGACGATCGCCCGCCGTGGGAACGGGGGGCGTGGCAATGATCTCACCAACCGCCAAAGCGCGGCCAATGCGCGCTGGCGTCGGGCCCACCGGCGACGACGTCGTAGCCGGCGTGCTGCGCGGCGGTGGCGCAGGCGTGGTTGGGCAGCACGCGCAGCAGCGTGCCGACCGGGAACAGCTCTGGCTTGAGCGGTCCGCCGCCGCGGCGCGCGACGATGCCGTGTTCCTGGTTGGCGCCGACGACGAACAGGTCCTCGATCGGCGCGCCGGCGAGCGAGCAGACGAGGCCGTAGCCATGGTCGACCGCCTGTCCGCTGGTGCCGCGGTCGCGCGACAGCGCCATCCAGCCGCCGTCGGTCAGCAGCCAGCCCTTGTCGGGCTGGTGGCCGATCACGCTGACCATGACCGACAACGCGACGTCGTCGACGGCGCAGACGCCGAGCCCGGCCATGACGAGGTCCATGAACACGTAGACGCCGGCGCGCACCTCGGTGACGCCCGTCAGGTCGCGCGCGTAGAGCGCGGTCGGCGTGCTGCCGACGCTGACGATCGGGCATGGGTGACCGGCGGCGCGCAGGCGCGCGGCGGCGGCGACGACGGCCGCGCGTTCCTGCTCGGCCAGCGCCGCGATCGCGTCGGCCGAACGACAGTCGTACGACGCGCCGGCGTGCGTCATCACGCCGCGCACGACGCCGCCCGCCGTGAGCGCAGCGGCGGTGGCGAGCAGCGCGTCGGCGTCTGGTCGCAGCCCAGCGCGATGGCCGTCGCTGTCGATCTCGAGCAGCGCGGGAATGCCCGCGCGCCGCGCCGCGACGGCGGTCGCCGCCTGCACGCCGTCGACGACGACGGTCAGGTCGCAGCCGCGCGCGCGCAGGTCGAGCACGTGGTCGAGCTTGTTGGGCGCGATGCCGACGGCGTACAGCACGTCGCGGATGCCGGCGGCGAAGAATCGTTCGGCTTCGGCGAGGGTGGAGACGGTGATCGCCGGCGCTTCGGGATCGAGCATGCGGCGCGCGATCTCCGGCGACTTGCAGGTCTTGCCGTGCGGCCGCGCGCGCACGGCGAGGCGGGCGAGCTGCGCGCGCATGCGGGCGAGGTTGCGCGTCATGCGCGGCTCGTCGAGCAGCAGCCGCGGCGTGGTCAGCGAGGCGAGCGGGCGCGGGGTCACCGCCGCAGTCTACGCCGGCGCGCGTGGCGAACGCGCGGCCGACGTTGCATGATCGCGGCGTGCCCGGCGCGACCGACCGATTGCCGCTGCTCGCCCTCGCGGCGCTGTTCGTCGGCTATTCGTGCAGCTACTTCCATCGCGCCGACCTGTCGGCGCTGGCGCCGGTGTGGACCGGCGATGGCATGCACGCGGCGCTGCGCGCGGCCCTGCCGGACCTCGCCTCGCTGGGCATGCTGGTCTACGCCGCCGGCAAGCTGCTCGGCGGCTGGCTCGCCGACCGTTTCGGCGGCCGCCGCACGTTCGTCGCCGCGCTGGCCGGCGCGGGCGTGGCCGAAGCGTGCGCCGTCGTCGCCGAAACGCCGCTGCAGTTCGCCACTTGCCGCGTGGTCGGCATGCTCGTGCTCGGCTGCGCCTGGCCGTCGGTCGGCCACGTCGCCGCGGCGATGACGCCGCGCGCGCGACTGGCGACGACGATGGCGTTCCTGTCGCAGAGCTACCTGCTCGGCGACGCGGCGGTGCGCGCCGTGCTCGCGGCGGTGGTCGCCGGCGGCGGTGGGGCGCAGGGCGTGTTGCGCACGTCAGCGCTTGGCCTGCTCGGCGGCGCGGCGCTCGTCGGCGTCGTGCTCGCGATCGACGCACGGCGGCGCGGCGTGCCGAGCGCCGCGGCGCCGCAGCCGTCGCCGGGCGCGGCCGTGGCTGTCGGCGGCGGATCGCTGCGTGGGGTAGTCGCCATCTTGGCGGCGATGAACGCCGCGATCGCCGTCGTGCGTGAATCGCTGGCGCTGTGGGCGCCGACGCTGTGCGTCGCCGCCGCAGCGTCGACGCGGCCG
>Ga0194128_10004763_pt1 | contig 19619 bp, 15 predicted proteins | sample TA2KigCa65mmetaG_FD_148650 | JGI IMG/M metagenome (GOLD analysis project Ga0194128, IMG submission 148650) | Freshwater microbial communities from Lake Tanganyika, Tanzania - TA2015037 Kigoma Deep Cast 65m | ecosystem: Environmental > Aquatic > Freshwater > Lake | place: Tanzania: Lake... | reverse complement strand
CGAGCCCGCTCTCGAAGCGCGGCGTCCACGCGAACGGCAGCACGCCGGCCGCCGGCCGGCCGCGCCGCGCCGACTCGGCCAGCAGGCACTCGTTGCACTCGAGCAGCAGGTCGCAGCCGGCGAGGAAGCGGTCGGTCTTCGCCATCAGCGGGTTCACCGCGCCGCCCGGCGTCCAGTCGGGCGGGTATTGCTCGACGTTGACGCCCACCAGCAGGACGCCGGCAGGCGGGCGCCACGGCTCGTAGCGATGCGCGCCGAACACGATGACGCGATCCCCCGGCTTGAGCGGCGCGAGACGATCCAGCGCGTCGACGCACTCGACCAGCGCCGCGCGGCCGAGCGCCGCGAAGCCGTCGGCGATGCCGTGCGCCGTCTCCTCGTAGGTGTCGAGCACGCGCGGCGGAACGACGATCCGGTGCAGCCCGGGTGCGGCGCGGCGCGCCGCCGCCACCACGCCGGGCCGCCGGCACGCCTCGCGCGCCGCCAGCCAGTGGCGTCGCCACTTCACCCGCAGCCGTTCGAGCCGGCCCGCCACGCCGCGTCAGCTCCGCGCGTGCGCGGCGAGGAACTCGCCGTGCGCTCGCTCGATCTCGGCCAGCTTCTCGGGCGTCAGCACCTCGCGCCACCGCTCGTGCGCCGGCCGGATGTCGCGCAGGAGCTGCGCCTCGATCGCGGCCGAGCTGTCGAGGCCGCAGAAGGCGAAGACGCGGCGCATCGTCGCGATCGGATCGCCGACCAGCGTCTCGTAGACCACCGGCAGGAACGCGTCGGGCGCCGCCGCGCGCTCCTGCGCCAGCAGCTCGTGGACGACGCGGTACTGCCATGCGGCGCCGACATGCGGCGGGAGCGCCGCGGCCTGCTGCCACCCCGGGAGCCGCACGCCGAACCACCGGCCGGGGAAGTCGCGCGCGCGCTTCACCACCGTGGAGGCCACCACCGCGCGCCAATCGCGCAACGGTTGCAGGAAACGCGCGTCGGGGAAGAGCGCGCGCAGATAGCCGACCTGGGCCGAGTGGGCCGGCAGCTTGGCGGCGAAGCGCGTCGCGCCGCGCGCGCGCAGCGTCGCGGCGATGCGCCGCTGGTACCAGTCGCGGGCGACCGGGGTGGCATCGCCGGCACCGGCCAGGTCGATCGCGCGATCGCCGAGGAAACGGAACCAGAGGTCGCGCGATTCGCGCGGTGAATCGCGGATGACCCGGAGCCGGGTCAGCCATGCGGCCAGCCGCGGTGCCTCGGGGAAGAGGCGGTCGGCGCGGTTGAAGTGGCCGATCTGCGGATGGAGCGACAGGCACTCATAGAGCAGCGTCGTGCCGCAGCGCGGCGGGGCGACGATGAAGATCGGGCGGTCGACGCGATCGCGAGCGGGGTCCATGGCGGCGGGAAGTTACCGCGGGGCGGTGAAGCGGCCGCCGAAGAGCTCGTGGCGGGCCATGGAGAGGAAATGGCCGAGGAAGGCGAGCGTGCCGAGCAGCTGGACCCCGAGCGCGATGCGCAGGAGCGGCGCATGGCCGACGACGATCGCGACGGCGACGCCGAGGACGCCGACCGCGAGCGCGACAGCCGCGACATGGCGCAGCGGCGCGCTCGGCAGCGCGGCGACGGCCGGGACCGGGCGGCGGCCGAGGTCGGCGGCGTAGCGCTCCTGCCAGACCCAGACCGAGAAGAGCTTCCACGAAGTGCCGAGCACGGTGAGGAGGATCCAGCCGAACAGGGCGACGTAGGCGTAGGCGAGCTCGCAGGCGAGGCGTCGCTCGTCGTCCTCGGCGGGGTGGCCGAACGTCAGCGCCAGTCCGCCCGCGGCAAGGAGCAGCAGCAACCCGTGTGCGGCGATCTCGATCCGTCCCGGCCGGTTGACGCCGAAGCTCAGCAAGACCGGGACGCTGCGCAGCGCGATCGCGGCGGCGATCGGCAGCGCGCACCAGCGGGCGGCTTCGCCGGCGCCCGCCATCAGCACGCCGGCCAGGGCGAGCAGTCCGCCCTGCAGCAGCACGAACCGCAGCGCCTCGACGCGTCCGGACGCGCGCGTGCCGGGGAGGAGGCGCAGCTGGTAGCCGAAGATCGCGCCGCCGATCCAGCCGAGCGACGCGAGGTGGAAGTGCGCGGCCAGCCGGTCGAGCAGCGGCGCCGTCAGCAGCGCGCCGCCGACCCCGTGCACCCGCGCCAGCGCGAAGAGGCAGCCGAGCGCGGCCGCCAGCGCGAAATGCACCAGCGACAGCGCCACCCAGCGCGCGCCCCAGTCGACCGCGTCGCGCCGCAGCGCCCGCGCGAACACGCCGCGGTGGTTCACGCACTGCCAGAGGATCGCGGCGAGCACGAGGAAGGCCGCCCACAGGAGCCCGATCCAGCGCTCGAGCCAGAAATGGAACACCATGCCTGCGGCACCGAGCAGCCAGAACGCGCATTGCCACAGCGCCGCCTTCCGGGACGGCGGCGGGTAGCCGAACGTGTGCGGCGCGAGGCGCTGCATGACGCCGAGGATGATCGCGCTGGCGAAACCGAGCGTGACCAGGTGGGTCAGTGCCAGCGTCTCGGGTGAATAGAAGAACTGCAGCAGCAGGTTCGGCCGGAGGTTGAGCCACACCGTCGCCGCCTGCAGCGACACCATGGCCGCCAGCACGAACGGCTCCTCCGCGCCGGCCTTGCCGGAGTTCACCCGGCCGGGCTGCGGCAGGAACGGCGCCGGGGGCGGTGGCGGCGACGCAGGAGTTGCGGAGGCCGGCGAGTCCATCGGGGCGGACGGTAGCGTGCGGCCGCGCAACGCGAACGCGCGCTCCGGGTTCGATCCGCATGAAGCTCACCCGCTGCTCCATCGTGCTCCTCGCGCTGTCGGCAGCACTGCCGGCGGCATGGCAGGACGCACCCGCTCCACGGGATGCGCCGCCGACTGCGGCGCTGCTCGACGCGCTCGGCCGGTTCGGGCGCGCCGGGCCGTTCTCCGCCGCGGCGCGACTCGAGGAGTGGCACGATGCGAGGAGACAGCGCGACCTGCCGGTGAAACTCTGGTTCCCGCGCGATGACGCAGCGGTCGACTGCCCGGTCGTGCTGTTCAGCCATGGCCTCGGCGGGACGCGCGAGCACTACGCGTACTTCGGCCACCACCTCGCGAGCCACGGCTACGTCGTCGTCCACCTGCAGCATCCGGGCAGCGACGACACGGCATGGCGCGGGCAGCCGCAGCCGCTCGTCTCCATGCGCCGCGCCAGCGCCGATCCCGCCAACCTGCTCGGCCGCCCTGCCGACGTGAGCTTCGCCATCGACCAGCTCGAGCGGCTCGACGCCGACGCGGAGTGGCCGCTGCGCGGGCGGATCGACCTGGCGGCGATCGCGGTGGCCGGCCACAGCTTCGGCGCGTACACGGCGCTGTGCGCCGCCGGCCGCGTGCTGGCTCCGCCGATCGGCCGGCCGCTCGAGGTGGCCGACCCGCGCGTCCGCGCCTGCATCGCGCTGAGCTCGCCCGCCAACGAACGCGACCGCTCCAGCGGTGCATACGCCGCCATCACCGTCCCCTGCCTCCACCTCACCGGCACGCGTGACGTGAGCCCGATCGGCGAGACCTCGGCCGAGCTGCGCCGCCTGCCGTTCGAGGCGAGCCTGCGCGCCGATCGCAGCCTGATCGTGCTGACCGACGCCGAGCACCTCGCGTTCAGCGACGCCGGCGCCGGGCTGCGCGCCCGCGACCCGGCCCACCATCCGCTGATCCTCGCGGCGTCGACCGCGTTCCTCGCGGCGACACTGCGCGAGGACGAGGCCGCCGGCGCCTGGCTGCTCGAGGGCGACTTCACGCGCGCGCTGGGCCGGCACGGGACGTTCGAGCATCGCGCTGCGGCGCGATGAGGCGGCGCAGCGCCGACGGCGTTGCGGTGCCGGGGAACGGCCGGCACAATCCGCCGCGTTCCCTCCTTCCTCGCGAGAGCGCATCCATGCCCACGCTGCTCCAAGGCCGCGGCATCGGCGGAATCGTCAGCTGGTTCATCCGCATCGTCATCTACGACATCTGCGTGACGACGATCCAGGAGGTGCTGGGCGTCGGGCGGATGACCGCGCTGTTCATCTTCCTCGGCATCCTGCTCGCGCTGTCGATCGGCGGCTGGATGTTGCGCCGCCGGATGAGCCGGCCGGCCGACTCCGACATCTGAGCGCGCGCGCCGCGACCTCGACGCGGCACCGATTCGCTCCCTTCCGGATCGCCCGATGAAGCACGCCGTCGTGCATGCCCCGGCGTTCTCCGCGCTGCGGCTCGATTTCGAGCTGGGCGAGGCGATCCTCGCGCAGCCCGGCTCGATGCAGGCGATGACGCCCGGCTTCGACGTCGAGGTCAGGATGGGCATGCAGATGAGCGGCCGGCGCGGCCTGCTCGGCGGCATGCGCAGCATGTTCGGCGGCGAGAGCCTCTTCACGGTCCTCTACCGGTCGAAGCGCGAGGCGCAGCACCTGATGCTCGCTCCGGAGCAGATGGGCGAGATCCGCATGGTCGAGGTCGCGGCCGACGCCGGGCTGGTGCTGGCGCGCGGCGCGTTCCTGGCGGCGACGCCGTCCCTTTCCCTCGCGCTGCAGTACGGCGGCATCCATGGGATGCTGGCGACGCGCGGCCTCTTCTTCCTGCGCACCGAGGGTGCCGGCACGCTGTTCATGAGCAGCTATGGCGGCCTGGTCGAGCAGCAGCTCGGCCCCGACGAGCGCTTCGTCGTCGACAACCGCAACATCGTCTGCTTCTCGCAGGGGATGACCTTCGAGTCGGTGATGCTGACCAAGTCGCTCAAGTCGTCGTTCTTCTCCGGCGAAGGCTTCACCGTCCGCTTCAACGGCCCCGGCCGGCTCATCTGGCAGACGCGCGCACGGCCGACCATCGGCTGGCTGCGCGGGCTGCTGCAGACGGTCACGTGAACGCCGGCGATCCGGGCGCGCCCGCCGCGGCCGGGCCCGCCGCCGGTGCGGGCGACGGCGCAGCTCCCGGCGAGCGGCCGCTGAAGCGGCCGCGGCGGCTCCAGACCCCGACGCGGGCGGCCCTGCTCGACCATTTCGCGCGCTCTCAGGCGACGGCGCGCGCCGTGCTCGCGGTGGAACTCCTGCTGGTGGTCCTGGTAACCGGCTGGTGGCTCGCCGGCGACCGGCGGATCGCCGGTTGGCAGGCCGCCGCGTACTTCGCCGCCGGCTGCCTCGGGATGTTCCTCCTCGTGATCGAGGGCTGGTTCGCCGATCGCGTGCCGCTCGAACGGCTGCCGGCCGATCGCCGCTTCGGCCTCCACACCCGCGACTCGCTGCTCGCGCTGTTGCGCCGCGTGCAGGAGCGGCTCGGCTGCGCCGACCGGCCGCTGCGCGTCTTCATGGGCCGCGGCAAGGACGTGAACGCGTTCGCGCAGCGCTTCGAGCTGCTCCCCGGCGTCGGGTCGCGCAACGGCGTCCAGCTCGACCGCGCGATGGTCCACCTGCTGGACGAGGCGGAGCTGGCGAGCGTCATCGGCCACGAGCTCGGCCACGTGCATGCGCATGCGCCGCTCGTGACCCGCTGCCTCCTCGTCCACGCGCTGGCGGCCGGAGCGCTGAGCCTCCTCGGCGCCGAACTGCTGCCGTTCGGCCACCTGAGCCTCGGCCTGCCGTTGCTGGCGCTCTGGCTGGTGCGAACGGTCGCCTACTCGATGCACACGACGCAGGTCCGTGCCGTCGAGTTCCTCTGCGACGACGTCGGCGCGCGCGCGGCGGGACTGCTGCCGGCGGCGCGCGCGGAACTCAAGATCGCGCTCGAGCGCGAGACGCGCTCGGCGCTGCTGCTGCGCGTGCTGGAGGCGAAACGCACGCACTCGCACCTGCCGATCGAGCAATTGCTCGCCGATTGGGAGGCGGCGCTGCCGTTCGGGCGGGTCGACGCCGTGCAGGCGCGGGCGGAGCTCGAGCGGAACCTGCGCCGGCGCCTCGCCGACGAGGCGAAGGGAACGCTCTCCGGGCTGTGGAGCCACATCTGGGGCGCCGACGACACCGATGACGCCGCGCTCGACCAGCAGCTGGCGCGCGGCCGCACGCTGCAGCAGATCCGCCGCGTGCCGATCCCGTTCGCCGAGCTCTTGGCGAACCCCGATCGACTCACCCGCCCCGCGCTCGGCGCGCTGGCCGACTCGGTCGAAGCGCTCCCCGACCACCTGCTGTTCCGCCTCGACGACGAAGTCGACGATTCCGCGGAGACGCACCCCTGCCCATCGCGCCGCGTGCTGTTCCTCTGGCGCCACGCAAGCGAGTATCCGGACGCAGCGGAACGGGCCGGGAGGCGGTGAGAGCCGCCGTCAGCCGCTCCCCTTCTCGAGCAGCAGCTGCTGCGCCGCCTTCTGCTTCGCGCGGCCATGGGGCACCCGCTCATAGGCGCCGTCCGGCCGCAGCTCGAACGCCTGCGCCGTGTCCTCGAGGTAGGCGCGCAGGCCGTCGCGAATCACCCGCTGTTTCAGCGCCTTGTCGAGGATCGGGAAGCAGGTCTCGACGCGCTTCTGCAGGTTTCGCTCCATCCAGTCGGCGCTCGACAGCCAGAGCTGCTCCTCGCCCGCCGCATGGAAGAAGAAGACGCGGCTGTGCTCGAGGAAGCGGCCGACGATGGAGCGGACGCGGATGCCCTGCGACACGCCGGCGATGCCGGGTCGGAGCGAGCACATGCCGCGCACGATCAGTTCGATCGACACGCCCGCCTGCGCCGCCTTGTAGAGCGCCTGCATGATCTGCGGGTCGGTGAGCGCGTTCATCTTGGCGATGATCGCGGCGGGCCGCCCCGCCTTCGCCTCCTCCGCCTCGCGCGCGATCAGCCCGAGCAGCTTCTCCTGCAGCCCGAACGGTGACTGCACCAGCTGCTTCATCCGCGCGACCCGGCCGAGTCCGGTGAGCTGCTGGAACAGGTGGTGGACGTCCTCGGTCAGTTCGGGGTGAGCCGTCAGCAGGCTCCAGTCGGTGTAGATGCGAGCGGTGCGCGTGTGGTAGTTGCCGGTGCCGAGGTGGGCGTAGCGGCGCAGCTGGCCGCCCTCGCGCCGCACCACCAGCAGCACCTTGGCGTGGGTCTTGAAGCCGACGACGCCGTAGACGACGCGGGCTCCGGCCTCCTGCAGGCGGGTGGCGAGGTCGATGTTGGCCGCCTCGTCGAAACGGGCGCGCAGCTCGACCACCGCGGTGACTTCCTTGCCGGCGCGCGCCGCGCGGATCAGCGCCTCGACCAGCGGCGAGTCCTTGCCGGTGCGGTAGAGCGTCTGCTTGATCGCCAGCACGTCGGGGTCGGCGGCGGCCTGCATCGCGAAGTCGACCACCGGCGCGAACGACTCGAACGGAGCGTGGATCAGCAGGTCGCCGGCGCGGATCGCTTCGAACAGGTCGGCGGCGCGCTGCACGCGCGGCGACACGGTCGGCACGAACGGCGCGAACTTGAGCGCCGGCAGGTCGACCTCGTCGCACAGCGCGCCGAGGCGATGGAGGTTGACCGGACCGTTGACGCGGTAGACCGACTCGATCGGCAAGCGGAACTGCTCCAGCAGGAAGTCGATGGTCGACTGCGGGCAGTCGGCGGTGACCTCGAGCCGCACGGCGATGCCGAAGTGGCGGCGGGTCAGCTCGCCCTTCAGCGCCGCCATCAGGTCGTCGACTTCCTCCTCGTCCACCCAGAGGTCGGAGTCGCGGGTCACGCGGAACTCGTGGCAGCTCTTCACCTTCATGCCGGGGAAGAGCTGCGCCGCATGCTCCGAGATCAGCGTGGACAGCAGCACGAACTCCCACGTCGGCCCGCCGCCGGCGGCAGGGACGCGGATCAGCCGCGGCAGCGCGCGCGGCGCCTGCACCACGGCGAGGCGCGCGCTGCGGCCGAAGGCGTCGCGCCCCTCGAGCGCCACGATGAGGTTCAGCGACTTGTTCAGCACGCGCGGGAAGGGATGGGCCGGATCGAGCCCCACCGGCGTCAGGACCGGGAGGACCTCCTTCTCGAAGAACGCGGCGGCCCAGTCGCGCTGCGGCTTGCTCCACTCGGCGGGCTTCAGCAGCCGGACGCCGGCCTTGCCGAGCTCGGGGAGGAGGATCTCGTTCAGGACGCGGTACTGCTCCGCGACGAGGTACTGCGCCACCGAGGCGATGCGGCGCAGCAGTTCGCTCGGGGCCACCTGCGCCGCGCCGAGCTTCGCGACGCCCTGCATCAGCTGCTCGCGGACGCCGGCCTCGCGGATCTCGAAGAACTCGTCCAGGTTGTTGGAGCAGATCGCGAGGAACCGGAGCCGTTCGAGCAGCGGCATCGCGGGATCGAGCGCCTGCGCCAGCACGCGCCGCTGGAACTCGAGCAGCGAGAGCTGGCGATTGACGTACCAGCGCGGATCGGCGAGGTCGATCTTCACGGGCTGCGGCTTCGGCGCGGCGGCTTCGGTCACGGGCGGGGCTCCGGGGCGGACGGCGCGGGATGGTAATCGGCACGCGGGAAGGACCCGGGAAGAGGTGCGAGCGGCGTGCCGCAAGGCCGCCCGGAGGGCGAGGGGTGGCCCCGGGGCCGCGCCGGGACGAGCGGACGCGGCAGTCGCCAGCCATGTCGCTCCTGCGTCCGCTGCTGCTCGCGCTCCTGCTCCCGGCCGCTGCGAGGTCCGACGGCGGCGTTGCATGGGGCTGAACTCAGGCGAGTGCGAGCGCTTCAGCTACGTCATCGCCCATCCACGCATGGCTGCGCTGCTTACATCTCGCGCATCGTCTCAGCGCAAGCGTCCGCGGCCAAGGCAGGCGAGCCTCACGACCTCACCCCCTCCACCTTCCCGATCCAGGCGCGGATCGGCTCGGGTGCGGCGGCGATGATCTTCTCGCGGCGCTGACGCCACAGCGCCACCTGGCGCAGCGCGCGCAAGGGCGCCACGGCGAGGCGGGCGCGCAACGTCGCGTCCGGCGCGCGCAGGAACCACTCGCGCAGCGCCGGCGCGAACTCGCTCGGGATCTCGGAGCCGTGGGCGGCGCGCAGCGACAGCATCGCGGCGAACAGCGCATCGAGCGACTCGATCACCGGATCGGCCTCGGCCAGCAGCAGGAGGCGGCGCAACTGATGGCGCTCGGCCAGCAGCGTGCCTTCGAGCGGTGCGCCCGGCCCGGCCAGCACGAAGTGGAGCGCGCTCGCCAGCGCGTCGACCTGCCGTGCCGGCGCGGGCGGCGCGGTCGCCGCGAGCCGCGCGACGTTCGCGCCCGGCTCGAGCAGGCCGCGCAGCTCTTTGTCGGCGGCCACCACCAGCGCGTCGCGATCCCCCGCCGGCGCCCGCGCCAGGCCGCGCGCCACGACCGCGCCCTTCGCCGCATCGAAGAACTCGAGTTCGAGCTGCTGCTCGCCGCTGCCGAGGTCGAGCCGCATGGTCACGATCACCGTCGCGCGCCGCTGCGACTCCGGCCACTGCGCCGACAACTGCGCCGCCGGCAGCGGCTGCTGCAGCGCGGCGAAGCCGCTCTTCGGCACCACCGGAACGATCAACGCGGCGCGCTGCGCCGTGTGCAGCCACACCTGTTCCATCAGCAGCGCCGCCGCGCCGCGCGCGAAGCGGCCGTCCGCGGCGCCCGCCTCCTGCGGCGTCACTGCGGGCGTCTTCACCACCCACGGCGTCAGCACCAGCACCCGCGCCTGCGCCGACTTCGGCGGCACCAGCCACGTCGCGCCCTCGGTTCCGATCACCAGCAGCGGATCGGCGATGGCCGCGATCGAGATGCCGGCGGGCGCAGCCGGCGCCGGCCGTGACGCCCGCTCGCGGGTGTCGAGCGCGACGGTCAGCTCGTCCACTGCGCCAAGCAGGTCGGGTCGCGGCAGCAGCGCCACCTGGTGCAGCAGCGGCCGTCCGCGGGCGAACTCGCCGGCGTCGATGCAGCATTGCACCAGGTTGAGCGCCGCCTCGGCGCCGTGGCGGGCAAGGTCGAACCGCGGCAGCACGACGTCGAGTGCCGCCTTGGCCTGACCGCCGCGACCGAGCTCTCCCACCACCATCGCGAACAGCGCCGGCGGGCCGCCGTCCCGCGCCAGCAGCTCGCGCGCGACCGCCAGCGCGGCGGCCACGTCCTGCCTGGCGAGGTGGAGCGCCACCTGCTTCACGCTGGCCGGCCAGCACGCGCCGCCGGCGTGACGCGCCGCCACCAGCTGCTCGACCGCCGCCGCGCCGCCGCCCCGCTCGACGTGGCGCAGCAGATCGCTGAACGCCGCCAGGTAGCTCGGTTCGGCGGCGAGCGCCGCTTCGCACCGCTCCTGCGCGCGCGCCAGGTCGCCACGAATCTCGGCGATCCGCGCTTCTGCGTGGCGCGCACCGGCCGGCCACTCGCCACTGCCGGACACGCCCGCGAGCGTCGCCACCGCCAGGTCGAGCTGCCCCGCCTCGAGCTGCGTGAGGCCCAACAGCACGCGACTGCGCGCGCTCTGCCGGTCGATCTCGATCAATCGCTGCGCCGCCACCAGCAGGCGCGGCGCGAAGAGCTGCTCCTTCAACCCGCCCTGGAGCACCCGCGCCAGCGCATCGGCGTCGTCCTTGGCCCGCTCCAGCGACGGCTGCAGGATCTGCTGCCAGTAGACCTCCGCCGGCAGCTCGACCGGGCGGCCGGCCTGATCGAACGCGCGCACGGTCGAACCTTCGGCCCGGCGCGGCCCCAAAGGCGCCGACGGATCGTCGCGCGAGGGCGCCGCCCGCTCGGGCGGTCGCGTCGGCGCGCTCGCATCGGCGGGACCACTCGCACTTGGCACCACGTCGGTCGGCTTCGGCGCCGTCGACTCCGCCTTGCTCTTGCGATCGAACCAGCCCATGGACCACTCCGTGGCCTCGAGAAGGCGAGCGAGGCTACCGATCGTCGACGGCCGCCGCGCCGCGAGCTGCTGCCGGCGGTGGCGCTGAGGCCGATTCTCAAGCGGAGCCGCAGCAGCGGCCGAAGCGCAAGTTGTTCCGCTTGCCCGGAGCATCCGCCGACGCCACGATGGGCCACGCCGTGAGAACCCGCTCCCAACCGCTGCGCTTGCACACGCGACTCGGTCGCGTCCTCGCGCTGTTTGCGTGGTTGGCGGTGACCGCGCAGGCGGTGGGCGTGCCGATCCACCTCGCCGTCGAAGAGCACTCGACGCACGGCCGCCACTCGCACCACGTCCACTTCGGCCGCTTCGGCCATCACGGCCACCCTCACCGTCACGATGGCGAGCACGCCCACGCCGATGCCGTGAGCGCGCCGGCGCACGCGGGTGGGCAGCGTGACGGCGGCGACCCCGGCGCAAGGCCGCCGCACGACGCGCCGTGCCAGCGCGAGGACATCCCGGCGCTGCCGCCCCACTCCGCCCTCGACCACCTGATCGACACCGTGGCGCCGCGCACCAGCAGCTCCGCGACGGCGGACGCATGCATCGCTCCGACCATGCGGCCGATCACGTTGCCGCCGCTCTCCCTGCTCGGTGAACTCGCCCGCGCGCGCGACCGTGTCGCGCCGGAGCGACCGCCGCCACGCCGCCCCGAGCAGTCCCGCGCACCTCCTTCGCTCCTCGTCTGAGCCCGCGCGCGCGGCCGCTGCCGCGTCGCGGGTCGGTGCGTTCGCGCGCAGCCAGCGCGCGCCCAGATCCACGGACGAGGCCGCGTCATGTCCTTCGCTTCGCAACGGGTGCGATACCGCATCACTCACCTGCCCTTCGTGCTGGCGGCAGCCGCCTGCACCGCCTACGCGCCTGACCCGCCCGACCTCGAGGCGCACCTCGCGGCCTTCCGCGAGCGGGCACGGACTGCACCCGAGAGCTCGGCGCCGCGCGCCTTCGACCTCGCGGACGGCATCGACGCCGACGAGGCGGAGCTGCTGGCGCTGACCTTCAATCGCGACCTGCGTCGCGCTCGGCTCGCGGCAAAGGTGACGCTCGCCACCGCCGAAAACGCCGGCCGCTTCAGCGACCCGACGCTGGGAGTCGACCTCGCCCGCATCCTGCAGTCGACGCCGGAACCGTGGAAGGCGTTCGGATCGCTCGGGATCACGCTGCCGCTCTCGGGTCGGCTCGAACTCGAGCGCGAACGGGCCGGGCTCGGCCATGCGGCGACGCTGACGCGCGTGGCCGCACAGGAGTGGTCGACGCGCCTCACCGTGCGCCGGGTCTTCGCGGAATGGGAGGCGATCGCCACCAAGCGGGCCGAGAGCGCGGCCTACGCCGCGCAGATCGACGAAGTGCTCGGCGTGGTCGAGCGGATGGAGCAGGCGGGCGGGATGCCGCGCGCGGAGGCGCGGCTGTTCCGGATCGAGGCGGCCAACGTCGCGGCACGCCGCGCCGCCTTGGAGAGCAACGCGGTCCAGCTCGAGCTCGAACTGCGCGAGCGGATGGGGCTCCATCCCGACGCGCCGGTCGCGTTCGTCCCCGGGCACGCAGAACCGCCGCCCGCTCCATCGTTCGATGGCGCGGCCGCCACGGCGGCGCTGCGCCGGCATCCGGAGTTCCAGGTCGCGCTGGCCGAGCACGCGTCCGCCGAGAAGCAGCTCGAACTCGAACTGCGCCGGCAATACCCGGACCTCCGGATCGGCCCCGGTCTCGGCCGCGAGGATGGCGAGGACCAGGTGCTGCTGGGGCTCGAGCTGCCGCTGCCGTTCCTCGACGGGAACCGGCGCGCCATCGCGGAGGCGTTCGCGAGCCGCGATCTCGCCCGCGCGCAGGTCGAGATGACGCAGGAGGAGCTGCTGGTGCGGTGGCGCGGCGCCGAGCAGCGGCTGGCGGCGGCGCGCCGGCAGCATCTCGCGCTGGCGAGCTCGATCCTGCCGCTGGTCGAGGCGCAGTACGCCGACGCTCGCCACCTGGCGCAGCTCGGCGAGGTGAACACGCTGGTGCTGCTCGAGAGCCTGAAGCGCCGCCAGGACGCGGAGCTGCAGCGGATCGACCTGCTGCTGGCGGAGGCGCGCGCCGCGATCGACCTGCACGAGCTGGTCGGCTGCCCCGCCGAAGCCGCCGCGACCGCCGCCACGCCGCCTGGATCTGCCGCCGAATGAACGCGATGGAGCTGTCGATGAACCGCCGACTTCCTCTCCGCCTCGTCGCTGCCGCCGCGCTTCTGACCGGAGCCGGCTGCAAGCGCCCCGCCCATCGGCCGCCGACCACGGCGAACGACGAGGCCGCCGCGGCGACGCCGTCGAACCGCGTGGCGATCCCCGCGACCGTACGCAAGAACCTCGGGATCACGTTCGCGAAGGTCGAGCCGCGCGCCGTGACGCGGACGCTGCGGATGCCCGGCCGCTTCGAGCTGCTGCCGTCGGCGCGCCGCGAGTACCGCGCCCCGCTGCCCGGACGGATCGAGCTCCTGGTGGCCGAGTTCGAGCGAGTCGCCGCCGGGACGCCGCTCTACCGGATCGACTCCTCCGCCTGGCGCGAGCTGCACGAGGAGATCGCGGCGGCGATGGCCCACGCCGACTCGATGGGGCCCCTGCGCAAGGCGCACGACGTCCACGAGCAGAGCCTCACCGACAAGGTCGCGCTCTGGCAGGAGCGGTTGAAGCAGCTCGAGGAGCTGCGTGCGGCCGGCGGCGGCAGCGCGGAGCAGTTCACCGAAGCGCGCGCGACGCTGAACCAGACGCAGGCGGAGCTCGCCGACCAGCTCGAGAAGGACGCCGAACTCGAGGCGCGGCAGAAGCAGCTCGAGGCGGAGCTGCGCGCGCTGCGCGCGCGGCTCGAACAGCTCGAGCGGGCGGGTGGCGGCGGGCGGTCGGCGGGCGATCCGACGCCGACGGTGGTGCCGGAATTCGTCGTCCACGCCGTCGCCGACGGGGTCGTCGAGACGCTCGGGATCACCCCGGGCGGGCTGGCGGCCGAGAGCGACCTGATCGTCACGCTCGTCCAGCCGGAGCAGCTGCGCTTCCGCGCCCGCGGCCTGCAGGCCGACCTCGGCGTGCTGCGCGACGGGCTGGCCGCAACGATCGCGCCGCCGCAGGGCGGTTCGATCGAGCTCACCGACACGATGGCGGGGACGCTCGAACTCGGACTCGCCGCCGATCCCGACGAACGGACGATCGACCTGCTGGTGCGGCCGGCGGCGCTCGCCGCGTGGGCGCGCGCCGGCGTCGTGGCGCACCTCGAGATCGCGCTCGGCGGCGGCCGCGTCGAGCTCGCGATCCCGCTCTCCGCGGTGGCGCGCGACGGTGCGACCCCGATCCTCTTCCGCCGCGATCCCGCCAATCCCGACCAGGCGATCCGGATCGAGGCCGACCTCGGCAGCTCCGACGGGCGCTACGTCGAGGTGCTGAGCGGCGTGCGGGAGGGCGACCTGGTGATCGTCGCCGGCAACTACCAGCTGATGCTCGCCACCAGCGGCACCGCCGCGAAGGGCGGCCACTTCCACCCCGACGGCACCTTCCACGCCGGGGAGCACTGACCGTGCTGGCGAAGCTGATCGCCTTCTCGCTGAAGAACGCGTCGCTGGTCGCGGTGGTGGCCGGCCTCGTGCTGCTGTTCGCCGGCGTGAAGGTCGGCGAGATGCCGGTCGACGTGTTCCCCGAGCTGAACGCGCCGACGGTCGTGGTGATGACCGAGGCGGGCGGGCTCGCCGCGGACGAGGTCGAGCTGAACGTCACCTTCCCGATCGAAACGGCGGTGAACGGCCTGCCCGGCACCCGGCGCGTCCGCTCGGCCTCGGCCACCAGCCTGTCGATCGTCTGGGTCGAGTTCAACTGGGGCACCGATCTCTACCGCGCGCGACAGCTCGTCTCCGAACGCCTCTCCGCGGTGCGCGAGAGCCTGCCGCCCGACGCCCATGCCGAGATCACGCCGGTCACCAGCATCACCGGCGAGATCATGCTGATGGCACTGTCGTCGCCGGAGGGCCGCGCCAGCCCGCTGGAACTGCGCACCTACGCCGAGTTCGACCTGCGCAACAAGCTGCTGGCGGTTCCCGGCGTCGCGCAGGTGGTGGCCATCGGCGGCGAGCTGCCGCAGTACCAGGTCGAGGTGCACCAGGAGCGGCTCGCGCTGCACGGGCTCACCATCGCCGACGTCGTCGAGGCGGCGCGCGGCGCCCACAGCATCGCCAGCGCCGGCTACGTCCCCGACGTAGACAACCAGGAACTGCCGATCCGGCAGATGGCGCGCGTCACCGACGCCACCGACATCGCGCGCACGCTGGTGCGCTTCCGCGAGGGGGCGGCGATCACCATCGGCCACGTCGCCGACGTGAAGCTCGGGCCGGCGCCGAAGCGCGGGACGGCGTCGGATCACGGGCTGCCGGCGGTCGTCCTCAGCGTGCAGAAATCACCCGGCACCAACACGCTCGAGCTGACCCGGCAAGTCGACGTCGTGCTGGACCAGGTCGAGCGCTCCATGCCGGCCGGCATGACGCTGAACCGCGATCCGTTCCGCGCCGCGCGCTTCATCGACCGCTCGGTCGACAACCTCGTGCGCGTGCTGCTCGAGGCCAGCGCGATCGTCGCCGTGATCCTGATCCTGTTCCTGCTCGACGTGCGCGCCACGATCATCACGCTGACCGCGCTGCCGCTGTCGCTGGCGGTCGCGCTGCTCCTGCTGTGGGCGTGGGGCCTGTCGATCAACGTCATGACGCTCGGCGGCCTCGCCGTCGCGATCGGCGAACTGGTCGACGACGCGATCATCGACGTCGAGAACGTGCTGCGCCGCCTGCGCGCCAACCGCGAGCGGCCGCCCGACCAGCGCCAGCCGACCATGGCGGTGATCTACACCGCCAGCAACGAGATCCGCTCCTCGGTCGTCTTCGCCACCATCATCATCTGCATGGTGTTCGTCCCGCTGCTCTTCCTCGAGGGGCTCGAGGGGCGCTTCTTCCAGCCGCTCGGCATCGCCTACATCACCTCGATCTTCGCTTCGCTGCTGGTCGCGCTGACCGTGACGCCGGCGCTGTGCGGGATGCTGTTCCGTCGCGTGTTCGATCGGGCGTCCGCCGACGGTGCCGCGGGACGGGGCCACGATGGCGCGCTGGTGCGGTGGCTGAAGCGCGCCTATGCGCCTTTGCTGGCGGCCAGCCTGCGCCGACGCGGGGCGGTGCTGGCGGGTGCCGGCGTGCTGACGGCGCTGTCGCTGCTGCTCGCCTCGACCTTCGGCAGCTCGTTCCTGCCGGAGTTCAAGGAGGGCACCTTCACCGTGTTCCTGATGGCGCCGCCCGGCACTTCGCTGGCCGAGAGCGACCGCCTCGCGATCGGCGTGGAACAGCAGCTCGCCGCGATCGACGGCGTCTCGAGCGTCACGCGCCGCACCGGGCGCGCCGAGCGCGACGAGCATGCCGAGCCGGTCAGCAACTCCGAGATCGAGGTGACCGTGCGCGAAGGAGCGGACCAGGACGCCGTCCGCGCCGAGCTCGCGCGGGTCTTCTCCAACATCCCCGGCATCACCACGATGATCGGCCAGCCGATCGAGCATCGGCTTAGCCACGTCCTCTCCGGCACGCCAGCCGCCATCGCCATCAGCGTCTTCGGCGACGACCTCGACCGTCTGCGCAGCGTGGCGAAGGAGATCGACGGCGCGCTGCGCGCGATTCCCGGAACGCGCGACGTTGCAGCGAATCGCGAGGTGATGATCTCCTCGCTGCCGATCCGCTACCGCGCGCAGGACCTTGCGGCGGCGGGGCTCAGCCCGGCAGCCGCGGCCGTGCAGGTGCAGCAGGCGCTCCACGGCGAACAGGTCGCCGAGGTGAACCAGGGGGTGCAGCGCCTCGAGATCGTCGTGCGCCTCGCCGCGGAGGAGCGGGCGCGGATCGAGCAGATCATGGACCTGCAGCTGCGCGGATCGGCCGGCGCGCTGGTGCGACTGCGCGAGGTGGCCGACATCGGCCCCGAGCGCACCAGCAACCTGATCACCCGCGAGAACGCGCAGCGCAAGGCGCTGATCTCGGCCAACGTCGCCGAGGGCTACAACCTCGGCCAGCTGGTGGAGAGCGTGCGCGCGCAGGTCGATCCGATCGTGCAGCGCGCCGGCTGCACCGTGCACTACGGCGGGCAATTCGAGGCGCAGCAGTCGGCCAGCCGGACGATCCTGGTCATGGGCGCCGGCGTCGCGTTGCTGATGTTCCTGCTGCTCCAGTTGTCCACGGGGCGCGCGCGGGTGGCGGGACTGGTGATGCTGAACCTGCCGCTGTCACTGATCGGCGGCGTCGCGGCGATCTACCTCACCGAATCGCCCGGCGTGGTCGGCAACACGCTGGCTCTGCTCGGCCTCTCGGGCGACCGCTACATCGCGCCGGTGATCTCGATCGCCAGCATGGTCGGCTTCGTCACGCTGTTCGGCATCGCCGTGCGCAACGGGATCCTGCTGGTGAACCACTTCGACCACCTGCAGCGCCACGAAGGGCGCACGCTCGGTGATTCGATCTTCGCCGGCTCGATGGAGCGGCTGGTGCCGATCCTGATGACCGCGCTCACCGCGGCGCTCGGGCTGATCCCGCTGGCGCTGGCGCGCGGCGAGCCCGGCAGCGAGCTGCTGGCGCCGCTGGCGATCGTGGTACTCGGAGGATTGATCTCCTCCACCTTCCTCAACCTGTTCGTCGTTCCCGCCGGCTACGCGCTGGCGTTTCGTGTCAGCTTCGCATCGAGCAGTGCGCCAGACATGCTGGCGCAACCCGCTCGATCGCGGGAGGCGCGGGCCGAGAGCCCCGAGAATCAGGAGGATCCGTGATGGCCGTGGGAAACAAGAGTCGGTCAGCGCCGGCGATTGCACTGGTCGTCGGCGCCTGCGCGTTCGGCGGCTGCGGCGACAATTCGAAGTCCGCCGGCGGCGGGACTCCGGACCAGCCGGCCGCGCCGAAGACGGGCGACCACGGCGCCGCCGCGGTCACGGCGCTCGGGGAACAGGAAATCAACGGCATGCAGGTGCGTGCATCGCGCGACGGCCAGGGAGCGCTCGGCGCTGACGCGCCGATCGACGTCTGGGTGAACGGCGGCACCGCCGGCCTTGCTGCCGTCCGCTTCTGGATCGGCAGCGAGGACGCGAAGGGCTCGATCAAGGCCAAGGCCGAGATCGAGGACGACAAGTGGCACACGCATGCCGAGGTACCAACCCCTCTGCCCGCCGGCAGCAAGCTGTGGGTGGAGCTCGAGACGCAAAAGGGCGAGAAGAGCGTGCTCAGCTTCGACCTGAAGAACTGAGCCCCTGCTCGCATCGCGCTGGCTCGCGTGGCTGTGGCGACTCGCCACCGAGCGGAGTGGGTGGCGACAACGCCGCGGGCGGCGCGCAGTGATGGACGACCGCGGCGCGCGCCTCAGGTTCGCACCCGGCGTGCTGGCGACCGGCAACCCGGATTGCGAAGCTTGCGCCATCGCTCCACCGGCGCGGCTCGCCATGCGCCTCGCCCCCATGGAACCGCTCGCGACATGCCGCGCCCGCAACCCCCGAACGACCGCGATCCGCCTTGCGCCACCGGCCGCGGCGCCGCCGCCGCCCGCGGGGCGGTGATCGACGACCTCGCGCACGAACTGCAGCAGGCGCTGGCGGTCGGCACCACCCGCGAGCAGGTGAACGAACTGCTCGGCGGCGCCCTGCAGGCATTCGGGCGGCTGGTGCCGTTCGACCTCGCCGCGGTCCTCGAGCTCGACGGCGACGAACTCCGCGTGCGCGTCGCGAAAGGCGCGCTGGACGGCGCCAAAGTCCGCGCCCACCGCCTGCGTCTCGCCGACTTCCCGGACATCCGCGATGCCCTGAAGAGCGGTCGCGCCGTCGCCTTCGGCGCCGGCGACCACGCGCACGGCGACGGCGATCCCTACGACGGCGTGCTCGACCTGCCGCACGGCCATCACTGCATGGTGGTGCCGCTGCAGGCCGGCACGGCGACCCTCGGCGCGATGACCTTCGACCGTGCGCAGTGCGGCACCTATCCGCCCGGCCTGGTCGAGCTGGCCGAGATCTTCGGCCGCCTGTTCGCGCTGGCAATGAGCTTCGGCGAGCAGACCGCCGCGCTCACCCGCCTCCGCCAGCAGCTGCTCGACGTGCCGCCGAGCACGCTGCGCAGCCGGATGGAGAAGCTCGGTCTCGGCGGCGCGCGCGATTTCCAGAAACGCCAGAGCGAACCGACGTGAGCGACGCCCCGCGCCTGCGCGAGGTGGTGCCGGCGGAGCGGGTGCGCGCGCGCATCGTCGAACTGGCAGCGGAGATAGCGACGGTGCTGGGCACCGACGCGCCGGCGAGCCGTGCGCCGCCGCTGTTCATCGTCATCGCCGAAGGGGCGCGGCGCTTCGCCGAGGCGCTGCTCGGCGAGACGGCGAGACGCGGTGTCCCGGCCGATTCGATGGTGGTCCGCGCGCGTCGCACCGTGGGACAGCAGCTGGTCGCCGTCGAGCTCGAGGCGTTCGACGCCGACCGCTGCGCCGGCCGCAGCGTGGTGATCGTCGACGACATCGCCGACGAGGGGCGCACGCTGGCGGCGGTGCTCGCGCGCGTCGCCGCCGCCGCGCCGGCCCGCGTCCGCACGGCGGTGCTGGTCAGCAAGCTGGCGCGGCGCGCGGTGACGCTGTCGCTCGACTGGATCGGCTTCGAGCTCGCCGATGGCTGGCTGGTCGGCTTCGGCATGGACCTCGACGGCCGGCTGCGCGAGCTCGACGGACTGTTCGTCGTCGAAGGCTGAGCCGAGGGGACTACGATCCCTCACCGGGAGTTCGGGCAACCGACCTGCGCGGTCACTTCCCGCGCCGACCACCGCGGTCGGGGAGCGCCTTCT
>Ga0194128_10004762_pt1 | contig 19623 bp, 20 predicted proteins | sample TA2KigCa65mmetaG_FD_148650 | JGI IMG/M metagenome (GOLD analysis project Ga0194128, IMG submission 148650) | Freshwater microbial communities from Lake Tanganyika, Tanzania - TA2015037 Kigoma Deep Cast 65m | ecosystem: Environmental > Aquatic > Freshwater > Lake | place: Tanzania: Lake... | reverse complement strand
GCAGTACCGGTGTAGAAGGCAAAGGCCACGCTGCCCGTGGGAGTCATACGCGGGTCGGCACTGGTGACCGTGGCTAGGTCATGCACCACTGACTTGTTGGGCGCCACCTGTCCCAAACAGTCCTGGGCCGCACAGGGCGCGGGAGTATGGTCAGCCAGATGCACCTGGGTGGTGATGCTTGCCGCAGAGGTCTGGGCATATGCGGAAGCGCCCGCCCCGGCAACGCCCAGCGCCAGGGCTAGCCCTAGAGCCGCCACCCAGAGCCGCTGCCGCCGCTGAAAGATTTCCGAAAACCTGTCAAATTTCATGCGCCCCAACTCCTTCTAGTCCAATCCCCAAAGTCCGGTGATTTCTCACAAGCCATTCCCAATATCAAACAGCCCCACAAATGGGCAGTGCATCAGGCAGCCACTCATCATGCCGCCTCCCGCTAAAATCCAGTGGGGTAAAAACCCGTATTACATCTGGACACCGGCGTTCGGACGCATCCGTGGCAAACCTTTTAGGGCGCCACTCATGCAGACTATTCCACCAAAGTAACACGTTAGGGATAATGAAATGTCCCAAATGACATCCAAAAAGTGCCAATGCGGCACGAGCCTGCTAACAACCGAGGCTATGGCCTTCTCAGCCCCGGCAAAGTATGCCAATCTGCCACGATGATTGCAGAACGGCTGCCCATGCCGTAAAGTGTGCGCTGCCGCTAAAACTTAACAGGCCTGGCGGGCCAAAGGGCACGTCGCTACACCAGAGCAAGAGTCTTGGCGGCCAATTGAGCCTTGCAGCCACCTGGAGGAGTCAAAATGAAGATTTCCAGCGTTCAGGCCATTTGCTTAAGGATTCCTGTCCAGGTGCCGGTGTCCGGCAAGGCTGACACCGTGGGGCTGGCGCTGGTGCAAGTGCAGACCGATGAAGGCATCACCGGCATTGGAATATTCAGGGAGCTGGAGATGTGGGCCACCAAAGGGCTGATTGACCGGGAACTGGCCCCCTTCCTGGCGGGCCGCGACCCCCTGGCCATTGAGCGGGTCTGGCTGGATGCGCCTTGGGAGGCCGGTCCATCTTACAAAGTGGGCGGCGGCGTAGTTACCCGCGCGGTAAGCGCCATTGACCAGGCACTGTGGGACATAAAAGGCAAGTATTTAGGCCAGCCCATCCACAAGCTGCTGGGAGGAGCGTCGGAATCGTCGGTGGCCTGCTACATCACCTTTGGCTTGGCATCCCTCAGCCTGGAGGACCTGGTGCAGGCGGCGCGGCAAGTAGTGGGGCAAGGCCATGACCGCATCAAGTACCAGGTAGTGGCCGCGGACCGGGGCCAGGACATTTCCGAGGACGTACAACGCCTGGGGGCGGTACGGGAGGCCATCGGCGACTCGGTAATGCTCATCGTAGATGGCAACGCTAGATACGACTACAACCACGCCAGAGAACTGCTGCGGCGCATCCAGCCCCTGAACATCGGCTGTTTCGACCACCCGGTGGTGTTGCGCGACCTGCATCTGATGAAAGAGTTGCGCCGGGAGACCAGCATTCCCCTGGCGGCCCGCGCCTACAGCGGCAGCCAGTGGGACAACCGGGACATGATTCTGGCTGGGGCCGTGGACGTGATGCATTCCAACGTGCTGGACAGCGGCGGCTACACCGGCGGCTGGAAGGTGGCCCACATGGCCGAGTTGTTCCACCTGCCTATGGCCACTGGCGGGGCCTTCCACTCCCAAAATGCCCACCTGATTGGCGGCGTGCCCAATGGGTGGATGACCGAGTACCATTTGCTGCTGGCCCAGGCCACCGAAGCGATTTTTATTGACCCGCCAAAGCCGGTGGCGGGACGCTTGGCCCTACCGCAGGGGCCGGGATTCGGCATAGAGCTGAACCAGGCGGCAGTGCAGGCGTACACCGAAGCATAGGGCGCATTTGGCTCCGCGGTGAAGCTCCGACAGGCCAAACGTCCCGGGGCACCCCTTTAAGTGCCTATCCTAAAAACTCACCGCTGAGTACGCGGAGACCGCTGAGATAAAAGGAATCCAATACAAACTCTCTGCGTTCTTTGCGCTCTCTGCGGTTATTTAGGACAGGCTCTAAGTGCCGGGCACGTACCGCTGCAAAAGCCTGGTCAGGGCGGCCCCGCCTGCCGCCAACAGGGCAACGCCGTGCTGTCCCTGACCGGCAATTAACGCTGCGTCCAGCAGGGAAATCCCTGCTATCAGCGTGCTCACCGCCAGCGGGAAGTTGGGTTTGGGCCGCTTCATCAGTTGGTACAAAGCGAACCCCACCCACACCAAAAAGGCCGCATAAAGTCCCGCCGTCACCGGACTTTTCAGGGCTAAAGGCGCCAAATACGCAAATGGCAGCGCCAAGAACCCCACAGGCCACAGGTTCTTGACCCGCGCCAGTTGCTCTTGCTTGGCGGCGTAGGTAAGCCCCACCAGGTACGCCAGCAGCAGTGCAGCGCCCAGCAAAAGCTCTGTAGGCAGGTCCGGCGCTGCCGCCGTACCGGCAATCAGGTACACCAGCCCACGGCATACGCCCATGACCACCGGGCTGAAGGGGTTGGTCTTGTGGTGGCAATCGTAATAGACGATGGCCGCAGCCAGGGCCAGCCCCCAAAGGGCGGGACGCCATTCCAGCACAGACTCCTGGGAAAGGCCCAGCCCTATCAGCAGCGCCTCGCCCAGCGCCAGCATCCCAAACCCAGCCAGAAAAACTGTGAAGGCCCTAACACGACCCGCCGGAATGGGGCGCTGGGGGCGTTCCCTGGCGTCCCAATGCCGGTCAAAGGCATCGTTGAGGTACATGCCGCCCACGTAAAATAGGGACAGGGCCAGCAGCAGCGCAGCCAGGGCCACTGGCTCCAGATTGCCGCCAGCCAGCACTACGCCCGCCGCCACGTTGGTCCACACCGTGGGCAAATTGGAGACCCGCCCCAGCGCCGGGGCAGTGCGCCAGGCAGGGCGTGCTGGGACGGCCGGAGAAGTGTTCAAGGGGCGGCAGGAGCGGCAAAGGCCTCGTTGAGGCGTTGCATCTGGGATGCGGTCAAGCGCCAACCGGAAGCTCCACAGTTTTCCTCCGTCCTGGCCACGCTGTCGGACTTGGGAATGGCGATGACGCGCGGGTGGGCGGTGCACCAGTTAAGAGTCACCTGAGCCTGGGTCTTGCCGGTCTCGGCAGCCACCTGGGCCAGAACTGCCAGCGCCGGGTCCTTGGGACCGCCCTGTCCTGGACGGCGGCGTCCCCGCTGGCCGGTTCCCGCCAGTTCGCCGTCGTTCAAGGGAGTGTAGGCCAGCACGGTGACGCCGTGCTGCTGGCAGTAGGGCAGCAGGTCATGCTCAATCTCTCGCCAGCGCAGGTTGTAAAGCACCTGATTGGACACTATGGGGCTGTGACGCAGGGCGGCCTGGGCCGCCTGCATCTCGCTAATGGAAAAGTTGCTGACGCCGATGTAGCGCACCAGCTTGCGGTCCACCAGTTCTTCCAGGGCGCCCATGGTTTCCTTGATGGGCACGTTGGGATCGGGCCAGTGGATCTGGTAGAGGTCAATTACGTCCACACCCAACTGGCGCAGGCTGCCTTCCGCAGCCCGCAGCACCTGGCTGCGGCGCAGGTGGCTGCCCAGCACCTTGGTGGCGATGAACACCTGTTCCCGGATGGGGCGCACCGCGTGGCCCACCGCATCTTCTGTGCGGTACATCTCGGCGGTGTCAATCAGGAATGCCCCAAGCTGGATGCCCCGGCGCAGCGGTTCCGGCCCGCCCCCGTACTTCCAGGTGCCCAGGCCAATTTCCGGAAGCATTACGCCGGTGCGGCCCAATTCCACCAGTTCCATATTTGCCATTGTCCCCGCCCTTGAGCTTTTCTACAGCGGCAACGACAGCGTAGCCTCGGCCATGCAGACCAGTTCGTTGCGCTGATTCATGCCCCGCACCTGGCAGTCCACCAATCCCCGTTTGCCATCGGCGCGCTTGCCGGTGATTTCCCCCAGGAAAGTGACCCGGTCCCCGGAACGGAAGGGGGTAACCGCCCGCATCAGCAGTCTGCCGCCTTCATAAAAGGCCTGGAGGGGGAAGGAGCGGCCCAGCATCTGGTCCACGTAGGACATGGTGGCTGGGCCGGAGTTCACAGTACCCCCAAAGATGTTGCGGCGGGCAAACTCCTCATCGGTGTGAATGTTGCTGGCGCTGGGCTTGCCGGCCAGGCGAAAGTCGTTGCGGCGGTTAATAATTTCCTGGCTTTCGGAAATCTCCAGGGTAGTCAGCTCATCCCCCACTGAGAGCTTGCTGAACTCCAGGAACCGCTCGGGCGCTGTGGTGGAACCGGGACTGAGCCGCTGCAAGCCGGAGCGGGCATTTTCCCCAGTGGGGGGAACTTCGCGCTTGCCGCCCACATACTCAAAGATGCAGGTGTAATCGTAATAAGCTACCTGCTCACCCTGCTGGTTGGCGGCTTCCACGCGGAAGGTCACAAACTTGCTGCCCCGGCGTTCGTACTTCTCCAGCACCCGGCGGGTGGCAGTGATTACGTCCCCAGCTTTGACCGGCTTAAACCAGCGGATTTCGCACTTGGCGAAGGGCGTCTGGCGGCGGGCGGTGACCGACTTTTCCAGCGCCACCAGGCCGTTGGCTTCGGCGATGTCGTCCCGCAACAGGGGGGCGTAGCTCAAGAGCATGGAGGGCATGGGGACCCACGCGCCGCCATATTCCACGTTCACTCCAGCCTTGTGATAGCGGGGGTCCATGTTCTGGGATATCTTGGCGTACTGGGCAATGTTTTCTGGAGTCAGCGCCACCTCGGTCCGGCTACCTGCCTGCCCAGGCTGCACCGCATCGTAGTCCCAGAGCCTTTCCCGTTGTTCAACCATCGCAGCTACACCTCAGTATGTTTGAAGGCCAGCTTGCCCTGCCGCGTTGCGCAGGGTGGCGATAAAACTGCCGGACCGGGCATAATCCACCCGCCACCACCGCTCCTCCTGCGGGGCGAGACCCCAGCCAGAAATCTGGTAATAGCCCGGACGCCCTTTGCCGCCATAGACCAGAAGCGCCACGCCCAGGCCAATGGCCAGCACCCCGGTAATTAGCAAGAATGTTACCAGGTAAGCGCCCACGATTGTGATGGCGGCGCCGGCCAGCATCATGGGGTGATTATTCCTATGCACCAGCTTGACTTCGCTGAGGGCATGGTAGGGAATCTCCCTTAGCTGGGGTTGCCGCCCTGGCGCGGCGTCCGGCTCCAGGCGGATGACCCGCTGCGAGGTGGCGTAAAAGGGCTGGCAGATGCTCAGTAGCGTCTCAGCAGGCCCCAGATAGTCCTGAATACTCAAGGCTCCGGCGTCCTCCCGGCAAATCAGCTTCACTAATTCTACTGCAAACGAAGTTGATGCCCAAGCCCGTGGGGGACAATTTCTCATTTTCTTCCAAAAATGTTACGCAAGTGGGGCGTAGTCCCAGCGGACCAGGACGCCTCCACTGAGAATGCAACAACTCTGTTTCCCACACAGGGCAATCGCATCTTGTTTGTGCGCAGACAAAAATCCCCCTGGCCCCCCTTTATAAAAGGGGCGTTGGGGGGATTTCTCCAATGAAGGTCTTCAGCCTTGTCCTGCGATTCAAGGAAGCCAATATGAGATGCAACAAACCTGCTTTCTGCCACCCATCCCCTTGCTATGGTAGTGTATCAATTAGCCCTTCGTCATTCCGGCTTCCGCCGGAATCCAGGGGAGAACTGTATCTATTCTTTATCTGGACACGGCTTTGCCCAAAATGTCATTCTGAGTCCCGATTGCATCGGGACTCAGGGTGACAATAATTGTATGCAAAACGTTACTAACTATCGAAATCCATACTTTTTGGGCAAGGCCATCTGGACACCGGCTTTCGCCGGTGTGACGAGTTGAGTCCTTAAGCAAATTGATACACTACTCTTGCTATGGGAACCTTGCGCCGCCATAATGTGGGCACTTCAGCCTGGAGGCAGATGGGACATGAAAGTGGGATTCATTGGCCTGGGCACCATGGGCGGCAGCATGGCCTACAACACTTTGCAGGGCGGCCACGAACTGGTGGTGCACGACATCCGCCGCGAGTCCGCCACCCGGCACCTGGAAGCCGGGGCTACCTGGGCCGACTCCCCCAAAGCGGTGGCTGAGGCGTCGGACATAGTGCTGACTTCACTGCCGGGGCCAGTGGAAGTGGAGGCGGTGGCGCTGAAAGAGGATGGCATCCTGGAGGGTATGAGCGCGGGCAAGGTGTACATGGACCTGAGCACCAGTTCACCGACACTGATACGCCGCATTCACGAAATCTACGCCGCCAGGGGCGTTCACGTCCTGGACGCGCCGGTCAGCGGCGGCCCGAGGGGTGCACGCAGCCGCCGCCTGGCGGTGTGGGTAGGCGGCGATAAAGAAGTCTTTGACCGCTGCAAGCCCGCCTTGGACGCCATTGGCGACCAGGTGTACTACGTCGGCCCCATTGGCTGCGGCTCCATTGCCAAGCTGGTGCACAACTGCGCTGGCTACATTATCCAGTGCGGCCTGGCGGAAGTGTTCACCATGGGGGTCAAGGCAGGGGTGGAGCCGCTGGCCCTGTGGCAGGCGGTGCGCCGGGGCGCCCAGGGCCGACGGGGCGTGTTTGAGGGGCTGGCCGAGCACCTGCTGCCCGGCCACTTTGACCCGCCGGACTTTGCCCTGCGCCTGGCCCGCAAGGACGTGGACCTGGCGGTGTCTGTGGGCCGGGAGTACGAGGTGCCTATGCGTCTTGCCAACCTGGCCCTGGCCGAGATGACGGAGGCCATTAACCGGGGCTGGGGCAACCTGGACTCCCGCGTTGCCATGCTGCTGCAAGAGGAGCGGGCCGGCGTGGAGGTGCGGGTGGCGCAAGACGTGCTCAAGGCGGCCCTGGAGCAGGAGCGGAAGGGCGGGGGCGGGTGAGAGCAAGTTGTGAAGATAGGGCGTTGACCTTTGAGAGGCCCAACAGGTACAGTGGGATTAGCAGTTGAACCCAAGGTAATGGCATGGCTACAGTAAAAAGCCTTAAGACCCGCAAGCCCACCCGAAGGAAAGGCCAAACCCTCTCCACTGAGGAGTTGCGCCAAAAACGTAGCGAAAGGGTGCGCACGGCGGCTAAATTGGTCATTGAGCTGCATAGAGGCGCCCTGAAGGAGTTGGCACGTCACTAGACGACGATACTGGTTCCTCTCTGTTGAAGACATTGAGGATGTTATATATCAATTAGCAGCGGATGCTTACCCTGACTATCCCGACCCGATGCCAGCATTTCAGTATTTGGGTGGCGATTATGGGAAGGGCTTGCTGGCATCCGCTCTGGCTCAACCCTCACAGACCTTTGGCGGCCGCTTCCTGTATAGGACAATCTTCGACAAGGCGGCCGTTTTATTGTGCTCTATTATCAAGAATCATTCATTGGTGGACGGCAATAAGCGAACCGCACTAACCACCATGGGAGTCTTCCTTGCCCTGAACGGGTATCTCTTCTATGCTTCGCAGGACGAAGCAGTCCAGCGTTGCCTCTCTATCGCCAGAGCGAAGGGCAGTGTGGATTTGAGAGAGACTGCTAGGTGGATACGGTCATGGTCAATAAACTCCAGGGTCTACCAATCGTTGACTGAGGAGCGACTAAGGAGCTTAGTGAGACTCTCCGAGGTTAATTGGTCATACGTGACGGGTATGTTTGATGTCGCCTTCAAAGATGACGAGGTGTATCGGGCTGTGCGCCGAGAACTCCGCAAATAACCTGGAAAGGGTTCAAGGCACTCTAGGGCCGCCACCTCAAATCCGGCTGTCTGGCGGCCCGGGCTTCGTCCAGCCGAGTTACCGGCGTAGTGTGGGGGGCCTGCCGCACCTGTTCCGGGTTGTCGGCAATCTCCCGGTCAATGTCCCGCAGGGCCTGGATGAAGGCGTCCAGGGTCTCCCGCGTCTCCGACTCCGTAGGCTCAATCATCAGGGCTTCGGGGACAATTAGCGGGAAATACATGGTAGGCGCATAGAAACCGTAGTCCAGCAGCCGCTTGGCAATCTCCAGGCCGCTGACGCCCCGCGCCTTATGCCAGTCGGCGGAGAACACCACCTCGTGCATACAGCGCCGGTCGTAGGGCAGGTGGTAGATGTCCTTGAGCTTCTCCAGGATGTAGTTGGCGTTGAGCACCGCGTTGCCGCTGATGGCGCGGATGCCTGCCTCGCCCAGGGTGCGGATGTAGGTGTAGGCCCGCACCAGCACGCCAAAGTTGCCGTGGAAGCCGCTGACCTTGCCAATGCTGTGCTCCGGCGCGGTCAGACGGTAGGTGCCGTCACTGTCCTGAACCACCACGGGCGCGGCCAGGTAGGGCAGTAAAGTTTCGCCGCAGCACACCGGCCCAGCGCCGGGGCCGCCGCCGCCGTGGGGAGTGCTGAAGGTCTTGTGAAGGTTCAGGTGCACCACGTCAAAGCCCAGGTGGCCCAGCTTGGCGCGGCCTACCAGGGCGTTCATGTTTGCCCCGTCGCCGTAGACCAGGCCGCCCGCCTGGTGAACCACCCGGCAAACTTCCACAATCTGGGTGTCAAACAGCCCCAGGGTGCTGGGCAGGGTAATCATCACCCCCGCCAGGTCCGGCCCGGCCAACTCGTGCAGGGCGTTCAGGTCCACGTTGCCCGACGCGTCTGACCGCAGGGTTACTACCTCGAACCCCGCCATGGCCGCCGAAGCCGGATTGGTGCCGTGGGCGCTGTCGGGGATGGCCATCTTGCGGCGGGCCGTATCGCCCCGGGCCTGGTGGTAAGCCCTCATCATCAAGACACCAGCCAGTTCGCCATGCGCCCCTGCCAGGGTGGCCAGGCTGGTCCCGGCCATGCCGGTGATTTCCCGCAAAAACTCCTGGAGCCGGTACAGCAGCTCCAGCGCCCCCTGGGAAACCTCGGCGGGCTGCAACGGGTGGATGCCCGCAAAGCCGGGCAAGAAAGACACCTCGTCGTTAATCTTGGGGTTGTACTTCATGGTGCAACTGCCCAGGGGGTAGAAGTGGGTGTCTATGGAATAGTTGAGCTGGCTGAGGCCGGTGAAATACTGGACCACTTCCGGCTCGGAGACTTCGGGCAGGGGCAGGTCGTCCCGCAGCAGGGCAGCAGCGGGCAAGGGATGCGGCGGCACGTCCAGGCCGGGCAGCACCGAACCCATCCGGCCGGGCACGCTGCGCTCCATGAGCAGTTTAGCTGTGTTGCGGTTGCCGCCTTTAATGGCCATTACTTGAACTCCCCCAAACTTGGATACCCCCTCTGTATCTCCCCCTTAGCAAGGGGGAAGGGCAGGATGGGGGTCTCTACGCCACCCGCCCCAACCCCTCTACCAGCGCGTCAATGTCCGCTCGGCTGTTCATCTCGGTGACACACAGCAGCATCCCCCGGTCCACCGCTGGGGGCAGCAGCGGACGGTAGGGAGGCCCACTGAGGTCCAGGCCACCCAGGATGTTCCGCTCCAGCAGCCGCCGGTTAATCTCCGCGGGCGGCGCGGGGCACTGCACCACAAACTCCTGGAAGAAGTCGCCCCGCTGGAAGGGCAGGGAGTAGCCGGGCAGCTGGGCAATCCGGGACGCGGCGTAATGGGCCTTGTGGTAGCAAAGCTCCGCCACCTGGCGCAGCCCCTGCTTGCCCAGGGCTGCCAAGTAGATGGTGGCAGCCAGGGCAAAGAGGGCCTCGTTGGTGCAGATGTTGCTGGTGGCCCGTTCCCGCCGGATGTGCTGCTCCCTGGTCTGGAGGGTCAGCACGTAGCCGGTGCGGCCCAGGCGGTCCACGGTGCGCCCCACCAGGCGGCTGGGCATTTGCCGGATGTATTCCTGCTTGGCAGTGAACAGGCCCAGGTAAGGTCCGCCAAAGCTAGTCGGGATGCCCAGGGGCTGGCCTTCGCCGGTGACAATGTCAGCCCCATAGTGGCCCGGCGACTGGAACAGGGCCATGGCAGTGGGGTCGGCAGACAGCACCAGCAGCGCGCCTTGCCCATGGGCCGCGGCGGCCATCGCCGGCATGTCCTCAATATACCCGTAGAAGTTGGGATACTGCACTACCAGGCAGGCGGTCTGGCCAGTCACCTGGGGGTCCCAGTGGCGCGCCCCCACTATTTCAATGCCCTGGGGCTGGCAGTAGGTGCGGATAACGTTCAGGTAGGCGGGCGACACGGTGTCGGACACTACCGCCTGGCTGCGGCGGGTCACCCGGCAGGCCATGAGCACCCCTTCGGCCAGGCTGGTGGCGCCGTCGTACATGCCGGCGTTGGCCACCTCCATGCCGTAAAGGTTGCTGATGAGGGTCTGGAACTCGTAGATGACCTGCAGGGTGCCCTGGCTGGCTTCCGGCTGATAGGGAGTATAGGCGGTGATGAACTCGCCGCGGGTCATCAGCGCCTTGACGATGGCTGGGATGAAATGGTGGTAGGAACCTGCGCCCAGAAAAGACGGGCCGCTGCCCAGGGGCCGGTTGCGGGCAGCCATCCGCCCCAGTTCCTGCTGGATTTCCAGCTCCGACATGGGCGGCGGCAGGTCCAGGGACGGGTTGCGGAACTGGGCGGGTATGTCCTGGAATAACTCGTCAATGGAAGTCAGGCCCAGCGCCGCCAGCATCTCCGCCTGTTCTTGCGGCGTGTTGGGAATGTAATGGGACTGGAAATAGGTATCAACCATCTCAACCAACCGAAATCGCCCCTCGCCCCCCTGTGCAAAGGGGGGACGGTCTAAGCCCAGCCGTATGGGCGAACATCTTAGCCCCCCTTTGGTAAAGGGGGGTTGGGGGGATTTTTGCAATGGCAGTTTCACTTCAGTCCACCCACAAAGGCATCGTACTCTTGGGCGGACATGAGCTTGTCCAGCTCGGCGGCGCTGGCGATTTGCACCCGCAGCAGCCAGCCCGCGCCGAAAGGGTCCTGGTTGGCCAACTCTGGATGGGCCGCCAGCTCCGGGTTAGTCTCCACCACTTGCCCGGTAACTGGGGAGAACAGGTCTGACACCGCCTTGACCGATTCTACCTCGCCCATTTTCTGGAGCTGCTTCAGGGCAGCGCCAGGCTTGGGCAGGTCAAAGAATACGATGTCGCCAAGCTGGTCCTGGGCGTAGTGGGTGATGCCGACCAGAGCACGCCGGGAAGCGGCGTCCTCCAGTTGCACCCACTCATGCTCTTTGGTGTACTTGCGGTCTTGGGGACTCAACTTTCGTGGCACCTCGCTTTGACTGGCTCAGGAACCCTGCTTGGGCCGCGTGTAAAATGGCAACTGAGTCACCTGGGCCTGGGCAGGCCGCCCCCGGATGTCCACTTCCAGCACTTGTCCCAGCGCGGCGCAGCGCACCAAAACGTAGCCCATAGCAATGCTGGTGTCAAGGGTTGGGGAATAGCTGCCGCTGGTGATGCGGCCCACTTCCTGCCCGTGATCCAGGATGGGATAGCCGGCCCGGGGGGCGCTGCGCCCGGGAAGGGAAAGCCCCACCAGCTTGCGGGCCACGCCCTCCCGCATCTGACGTTGCAGAGGTCCCGCGCCGAGGTATTCGCCCTCTTGGCGCACAAACCGCTCCAAGCCCGCCTCAATGGGCGTAGTCTCCGGGTCAATCTCATGCCCATGCAGGGGCAGTCCCGCCTCCAGTCGCAGCACATCCCTGGCTCCCAGGCCGCAGGGCAATGCGCCCAGCTCCATAAGAGTTTTCCACACGAATTCGGTGTCCTGCGAGTCGGTGACCAACTCAAAGCCGTCCTCGCCAGTGTAGCCGGTGCGGCCCATAAACACCGGTTTGCCCTGCAGAGTGCCCCGGCCCCAGGCAAAGGGACGCAGAGAGGACGGGGTATGGCCGTCCTCCAGTTGGCAGGCCTGGTCCATGAGGCGCACGGCCCGCGGCCCCTGCAGCGCCATCAGCCCAGTGCGCATGGTGCGGTCGTCAATAGCCACCCCACTGCGGAACTTGCGGCCAATCCAGTCCTCAAACCAGGCCAGCACCGCCAGGCAGTTGCCTGCGTTGGGGATTAGCAGGTACTCCTGCTCCGCCAGCCGGTAGAAGATGGTGTCGTCAATAACGCCGCCCCTTTCGTTGCAGATGAGGCAATACCTGGCCCGGCCCGCCCGCAGGGTGGAGGCGGCGGCGGTGAGCATCCAGTCCAGGAAGGCGGTGCTGTCCCGGCCGGAGATATAGAGGCGGCCCATATGGGAGACGTCAAACAGACCGGCAGCAGTGCGCACCGCCTTGACCTCGGCCAGGATGCCCGAGTACTGCACCGGCATGTCCCAGCCACCGAAGGGCACCATGCGCGCCCCCAGGGATAGGTGGGTGGAGTAAAGGCCCGTCCGCAGGTTAGTTTGGGTCAATGGAGAGTCCTTTGTTTGGCCGGGCAGTCAAGCCGGAAAGTTATTTCGCCGCCAAGCGCATCATCATTTGGGCACTAGCATGATAATGGGAAGGGCGCTGAAGGCGCAAGGAGATTCCATGTTCAACCAGGCACGAGTGGCGGAGCCTGAGTATCACCTGACTGGCCGAGTCGCGGCCAGCAAGGGCTATAATATGTCAAGCCGGGCGGACTGCATGGCCCCGGCCATACCTGCCAAGCAGAAGCTTGAAGAACCCAGGGGGTTGGTTATGTTTTGCACCCAGTGCGGCGCCCGTCTGCCCGAGAGAGCTGCTTTCTGCGCGCAATGCGGCGTGCGGGTGGCTGCTCCGCCAGCCGGAGGCGCATCAATTCCCAGCCCCGCTTCGGCCCCCCATCCAGTGGGGCCTCCCCCGGAAGCTCCCTTTACACCTCCAGCCGCCGGCCAGGGGTTTACACGCCCCACTCCCGCGGACCTGGCCAGCCTGTGGCAAAGATTTGGCTCCTGGATAATTGACATGGTCGTTGGGGCCATACCTTTAGTCAACTGGGCTGTGGTCATTGGCAACTTGATTGCCTACCGCCGCGGCATGACCCTGGGGCTAACCATTGTGGGGGCGCGCATTGTCCGGGGCAACGGCCAGATATCGGGGTTTTACCACACGGCCGTCCGGGGCATGGCCGCCGTTTTGAGTTTCATCCCGTTGGGCCTGGGTTACTGGTGGGCCTTCTGGGACCCTTACAAGCAGACCTGGCACGACAAAATCATGGACACTTACGTGGTGCGGAACACCGAAGAAATGTCGCGGCGGCCCGGCACCAGCGCCAGGGCAGCGGTGATTATCTTTTGGATCCTGCTGGCAGCGTCCATAATCATTGCGTTTCTAGTAGCAATGGCCATCGCTGCGGCCGCGGCTTGGGGTGAATTTTTATAGGCGGGCCAGGTTAGCGTGGGCTGGTCCCTGGCCGTGGCGAAGCATAACCCACCAGCTCCACAAACCCCTTGCCGCCTACGACTACGCCTTCCCGCGTGCCGGTTGCCTGCACCGCGCCCTCCCAATACGGCAGTCCTATGTATGTGCCGCCAGTAAATTCGGAATTGGGCATTATTGGCGTAAGGTTCATCACCAGGGACAGCGGCAATACTCCCAGCGTCCACCCACTGGGGTAGACCGCCCCGTTGGATGGACTGGTCCAGATGCCCGCGGATTTCAGCACCAGGTCATTGCCCGTCAAGTGGCGCGTGGAACCATCAGGGGCAATGTAAGTCCCATAGGTCGCCACTGGCTGGTGCGTAGCCATGTCCCACACAAAGGAGGCCATCACGTCTGAACCGTCGCTGAGTTGCAGACAGAGCCAGTCCCAGCCCACAGCAGTCTTGCCGGGAGCGCCCACCGGGCTAAATGCGCCCCACTGGTGGTCCATCCAAATGGTCGCGGTAACCTGCCGGGTCGCCGTACCCACCTTAAGCGTGCCTGTCCCTTCCAGGCGAGTCTGCGAGTAGTAATAGGTCAGGCCCGCGGCACCCAGGTCCACCAGCCCAGTACCCTGGTGGAGCGCCGCAGGCTTGCGGGAAACGGCCCGCAGCAAGAGGAAGTATTCACCAGTTTGGAAAGCCAGCAGGTAGTCGTGGCCGTCGCCAGTCATGCGCCAGTCTTCGGCCTGGACATTGAAGCTCCCAGGGGCCGAGGCCAAAGCGAGGGACAGTTTTCCCGCCACCAAATGCCAGCCCCGGTAATGGTCGCTGAAACTGGCTTGCAGCACCTGGGGCGCCACCCCTTCCGGCGTGGTGCGCTGGAAAGTCACAAAGTGAAAGCTGTAACTGCCGCCCTGGTCGTCAGCCACATGCCCGTTGAAGTACCACCACTCAACGGGCGAAAAATGGGGGCCTTCATCCCCCGGGAGGACCACCACTTTGGGAAGTGCAGTGGCCGTGGGAGTAACCGGCGCCGCAGGACGGGGTGTTGAAGTTGCAGTTGGGCCAAGAACAGGCGTCGGCGCAGTCGCTGGGGCCGGAGCCAGCGTGGGCGATGGGCTGGCGGTGGGCGCACGGCTGGACCGCCCGCAGGCAACTAGGAATAACAGCAGAGTCAGGGTTGCCAACAGTATGGCGGGCCAGCGGCAAAAGTATTTCATAGCACACTGATTATCTCATATTCTTCCCCGGAGGAAAGCTGTACTATATTGGCTAGGCAGGTGATGCGACGATGCCCAAGATGACTCGGCAGGAAATTGAGGCGTTCATGGCGGAGCCGCACGTGGGCCACCTGACCACGCTGCGTCCCGACGGGCAGCCCCATGTGACGCCAGTCTGGTTCCTGTGGAAAGACAACCATGTACTGGTCATGACCGGAGCAGACTCTCTCAAGGCCCGTCACATTGCCAGGAACCCGGCGGTGGCCCTGTCCATTGCCGCCGGCCAGCAGCCGTACCGGTACGTTGTTGTAGAGGGACTGGCTAGCCTCACCTGGGACAACCTGCTGGACACGGTGCGGGACCTGTGCATCCGCTACAATGGACCGGAGCGCGGCACGGCTTCGGCAGTGGAACTGATGGCGGACCGGGACACCGTGCTGATAATTGACATTGCCATTAAACGAGTAATCTCGCGGAAGTTTGAACGGATGTAAGGCGAGAGGGAAAGCCAGCGTGAGAAACAGCGCCGACGTGGTCATTGTGGGCGGAGGGGTCATGGGATGCAGCATGTTGTACTATTTGGCAAATCTGGGCGTGGCCCGCACCCTACTGCTGGAACGGGACGTGCTGGGTTCCGGCTCCACGGGCCGGTCCCAGGCCATTTGCCGGATGCATTATTCCAACCCCGTTACAGCATCCCTGGCGTGGGAGAGCCTTCAGGTCTTCACCAACTTTGACCAGATGGTGGGCGGCGGCTCCGGCTTCGTCAAGACCGGCTACCTGGTGATTGTGGAACCCGTGGACCGGCAGGGGCTGGCGCAGAACGTGGCCATGCAGCTGGAGTTGGGCATCGCCACGCGGCTGGTCAGCGCCGCCGAGCTGCGGGATCTGGCTCCGGCAGTGCAAATCTTTCCAGAGGAGGGCCTGGCCTGGGAGCCGGAGTCGGGCTACGCCGACCCGTACCAGGTGACCACCTCTTACGCCGCCCGCGCCAGGGAACGGGGCGCCGAGATTGCCCTGCGCACTTCCGTTACGGGCATAGAAGTCGCCAACGGCCGGGTGCAGGGCGTGGTTACGGAACAAGGCAAAGTGGCGGCGGGAACGGTGGTAGTGGCCGCCGGCCCCTGGTCCCGGCGGGTGCTGGAGGGCGTTGGAGTTGATGTGCCCTTAGTGCCGGTACGCCACCAGATAATGCTGGTCACCCGGCCTGTGGAGGCGGTGCCCGCGCACCCCACGGTGGGAGATATTGCCCAGTCCTTGTCCTTCCGGCCCGATGGGTCAAACCTGACCATGATTGGCTTTGGCGAGGACGAAGCAGATGTGGACACCTATAACCAGGGGGTGGATATGCTCGCGGCGGCGGAGGTTATGGGGCGGCTGGTGCGCCGGGTGCCCGGCATGGCCGACGCCTACTTCCGGGGCGGCTGGTCCGGGCTGTTCACCGTGACTCCCGACTGGCACCCCATTCTGGACAAGGTTCCCGGCATTGAGGGCCTGTACTGCGCCGTGGGGTTCAGCGGCCACGGCTTCAAGCTTTCCCCCATGATTGGGCTAACCATGGCGGAGCTAATCGTCAAGGGCCGGGCCAGTTCCGTGGACATCACCCCTTTGCGGTTCAGCCGCTTTGCTGAAGGAGCGCTGCTTTCCTCCCGCTACCGCTACCGGGTGCTGGCGTAGTCGAGGTATGAAATCTGCCAGGGTCGTTGCATTCTCGGCCCGATTGTAGGGGTGCACCTGCGTGTGCTCCCCTAGCCCTTGACCCAGGGGCAGACACATAGGTCTGCCCCTACCACTATTGAGAATGAAACGACCTTGGAAATCATCCAACCCCCTTTGCAAAAAGGGGTTTCTCACTGCCTCGGAGGGGCGTACTGCTGCTGGGCCAGGGTGGTGTAGGTCACGGGGGTGGTCATGGCCAGGCCGGCGTCCACAGACAGTACCACGCCGCTGACCCACCGGGCCTCCTCGCTGGCCAGATACACCGCGGCCCAGGCCACGTCCCAGGCGGTGCCTTCCGTGCCCAGGGGCGCGGCCTTGCGCCGCTGCTCCCGCAGCACATCGTCCATGCGCGGCGCCACCATGGGCGTGTAGGGCAGGCCGGGGGCAATGCAGTTGACCCGGATGTTGTCCCGCCCGTGGTCGGCGGCCATGGAGAAGGTCAGGCCAATGACCGCCGCCTTAGAGGCAGTGTAGGGCGTGCTGCTGTGGGCGCGCAGTCCGGCAATGGAGGAGATGTTGATGATGGCGCCTCCGCCGCCTTTGACCATCTGGGGGATGGCGTATTTGCTGCACAGCACAATGCTCTTGACGTTCACCGCCATCACGTGGTCCCAGTCCTCCTCCTTCACCTCCACCACGGTGCCCCGGCGGGAGATGCCCACGTTGTTGTCCAGAATGTCCAGCCGCCCGTAGCGCTCCACCGCCGTTTCCACCATGCGGCGGCAGTCATCGGCCTTGATTACATTGGCGGCAAAGACCGAGGCCTCACCGCCCTCTTCCCTAATCATGGCCAGGGTTTCCGCCGCCCGCTCCTCCACCGAGTCCACCAGCAGCACTTTGGCTCCCTCCCGGGCGAAGAGCACTGCGGTAGCTTTGCCATTGCCTACGCCGGGGCCGCTGGACCCCGCCCCCGTGACGATGGCAACCTTGCCTTCCAGCCTGGGCCGACGCTCTGCCATTGACTGCACCTTCCTCTCTCAACCTATCTTCAAGACACCGGTAACATCCGACAAACCCAGCCAGTTGTCAAGGGCCGCAGCGACCCATGCCACCGTCATTGCAAAATACGCCGTTCGCAGGGCTGCTCCAACCTTGCTCCTTCATCCCAAGGGCGGGTATCGTGGATGTGGGAGGCCGCCAATGCGAAAGAACAACAAAGTAATGGTTGTCACCCTGCTGATGGCCCTGGCTGTCATCGCCGTGACCATCCTGGTGCTGCTAATACCCCTTTTCAATCCTCAACTGGCCGTTTATGTCACCATCATGGCCCTGGCGTCCATGGTGGCGCTGCAAAAGTACGTGGCATCCTTAGCCGCCTTTTTCGTGCTGCGTTTTTCCAAGTTGTTTGAAGTAAACGACAGGGTGCGCATCGGCACGCTGAAGGGCGACGTCAGCCACATTGGCCTGCTGCACTTCCTGCTGGATGAAGTGGGTGAAGGCGAGAAGTTCGGCGGGGAGCTGACAGGCCGCATTTTACACATCCCCAACCACATGGTGCTGGACCAGCCAGTGCTCAACTTCTCCCAGAACTTTACGGTCAAGGGCCAATTCCTGGCCTGCGGCTACATGTTTGACGAAGTACGGTTGCAGGTCTCTGCCAACACGCCCTTGCGCAAGGCTCAGTCGCTGCTGGAGGACATTCTGCGCCAGGAGGACAAGAACTTCCGGCAGCAGGCCAGGAAACTGTACGTTCTGGATGCACCTACCTTTCTGGACGAAGCAGATGAGGCCCCCAGGGTGATGGTCTTTGCCGAAGGGGAGAAGGTGTTCTTGGTGGGAAAGTTTGTGGCTCCAGTGCGGGGCCGCAACAACATGAAAAGCGCCATTACCCTGCGCTTTCTGGAGGAGGTGGTGCATCTGAAGGAGACGGCGGGGCTTTCAGAATTGAAGCAGTCCCAAGAGCAGCCCATCAAGACCGCCTGATTGCGCCTGACCCAACCTTGGGGCATAATTCCCCCCAAGTCTAGAGTCCGTCAGGAGCATCAGCCATGCCAGCCAAAATCCCCGCCGAAAGTGAAGTGCTGGGCTACTTTAAGTCCCTGTCCAACTGGGGCCGCTGGGGCCAGGACGACCAACTGGGCACCTTGAACCTCATCAACGCCGACAAGACCCGCCGGGCGGTGGCCACCGTCCGGGAGGGCGTCACCGTATCCCTCTCCCGCACCGTGCGCTTTGAGCCGTCCGCCGACGCCCCGATCCCGCCGGTGCACTACATGGTAGAGAGCGGCGAGGGCTGGGCCACCGGCCAGAAGGTCACCTCCCGGCCCAACGCCGCCGCCACCGACTTCTTTGGCATGATTTTCCACGGGGCTACCATCACCCACGTGGACAGCCTGGCCCACTTCTTCTGGGAGGGCAAGACCTACAACGGCAAACCGGCCCACATGGTCTCCACCAACCTGGGGGCCACGGTGTGCTCGGTGGAGCAGGCCAAGAACGGCATCATGACCCGGGGCGTGCTGGTGGACGTGCCCATGATCCGGGGCAACAACTGGGTGGAGCGCGGGGAAGGCGTATCTCCCGAAGACATCCTGGCGGCGGAGCAGCGCTGCGGGTTCAAGGTGGAGGAAGGCGATGTGCTGCTGGTGCGCACGGGCCAGCTCCACCGCCGCAACGTGGAAGGCCCGGTGGACCGCTCAGCCGGCTCCACCGCCTGCCAGGCCGCTTGCCTGCCCTTGTTCCACCAGCGAGGCATCGCCATGCTGGGCTCGGACACGGGCAACGATGTCAGCCCCTCGCAGTACTCCAAAGTGCTCCAGCCCATCCACCAGGTGGGCATCACGGCTATGGGCCTGTGGATCCTGGACAACGCCAACCTGGATGACGTGGCAGAAGCCTGCCGCCAGCGCAACCGCTGGGAGTTCCTGCTGTCCATTGGCCCCCTGCGGCTGCACAACACCACCGGCTCGCCAGTGAACCCCATTGCGGTGTTCTGAAGAACGAAAAACCCCCATCCCAGCCTTCCCCCTTGACAAGGGGGAAGGAGTTTTGTCCCCTCCTCCTTAAACAAGGGAGAGGGCCAGGATGGGGGTAATAGGAGACATTCCTATGCCTGCACCAGAACCCATTCCCATCACTTTGGAGGAGTTCAGCATCCTGTTCCGCCGGGCTGGGCTGGACCTGACCAAGGCGGAGCTGGAGAAGCTGCTGCCCATCTACCAGGAGTTCACCAAGCAGCTGGCCATGCTCCACGACCCCAGCCTGCCTTTGGATGAGCCAGTAATGGTCTTTCCGGCAGAGTGGCACGCGCGGTAACCAGAGGGGTTGTAGGAGTCTGGCAGAGTTTGATCCCGTGCAACACTAAGAGGGTGTGTGACAATTCCCGCTCGTGGTGAGTCCCGACGTATCGGGATCCCGACCAGGTCGGGGCTTGTCGAACCATGAGCGGGCTAAAAGCTACTCGTCCTTCGACAAGCTCAGGATGAGCGGGCTGGGTAGACGGCATTTCTCACACA
>Ga0194128_10004760_pt1 | contig 19630 bp, 18 predicted proteins | sample TA2KigCa65mmetaG_FD_148650 | JGI IMG/M metagenome (GOLD analysis project Ga0194128, IMG submission 148650) | Freshwater microbial communities from Lake Tanganyika, Tanzania - TA2015037 Kigoma Deep Cast 65m | ecosystem: Environmental > Aquatic > Freshwater > Lake | place: Tanzania: Lake... | reverse complement strand
GGGATCAACGTGAGCGCCGACGGCGCGCGCCTGTACGTCGCCGAGTCGCACACGGGCCTCGTGTCCATCCACGACATCCAGCCCGATGGCTCGGTGGCCCACAGCCGGCTGCTGTGCGACGTCCGCGAGGGCCAGGAGAACTGGTGGGCGCCGGACGGCATGTGTTTGGACGTGGCGGGGAACCTGTACGTCGCGGTGATCGCCTGCGGCCGCGTGCGGCGCGTGCGGCCCGATGGGGTGATCGACCTGGACATCCCCGTGCCGGGACAGTTCCCCACGAACTGCTGCTTTGGCGGCCCCGCCAACGATGACCTCTACATCACCGAGGGTCGCCGCGGCGAGGTGTACAAAGTCCATATCGGAATACCTGGACTGGAACTATATGGGCCACGGGGCTGGCGGGCGGGCTGAGCGCCGCTGGTGCGGAACGAGGAAGCCCGACCTGGAGGGTCGGGGCACGTCGTCACGGGCATCCCGACCTGCGGACAGGTCGGGGCACGGGGTCGTGGGGGTCCCGACCTGCGGACAGGTCGGGGCACGGGGTCGTGGGGGTCCCGACCTGCGGACAGGTCGGGGCACGGGGTCGTGGGGGTCCCGACCTGCGGACAGGTCGGGGCACATGGACCCGCCCCTACCTCGATGACTCGGCGGGCCGCTTACGCGGCCAGACGGCGTCGAGCAGGGCGACCAGGATTCCGCCGCCGATGGCCAGGTCGGCCAGGTTGAGGTACCCGACGAACGGGGTGATGTTCAGGTAGTCGAATACGGCGCCCAACCGGACGCGGTCGATCAGATTGCCCGCGCCGCCACCCAGCAGCAACCCAAAGCCGAGCGCAGACCACCAGGACCGCGGCGGGCGCCAAACGACATAGAGCAGGAATCCAGCCCCGATGAGAACGCTGGCAACCAGCACCGGCGCGGGATGCTCGCGGAGCACGCCGAAGTTGATGCCCGGGTTGTAGACGCGCTGAAAATCGAACAGTCGAAATACCCGTGCCCCCCCGACCGGCAGCAGGGCGTCGATGGTGACCTTGAGAACCTGATCCAGGGCCATCACCGCGACCGCCAGGGCGAAGGTCCAACGGCGTCCCGCCCGCATGCGCTGTGCGCCGGGCGGCGGCAGCGTCGACGCGGGCGGCGCGGCCGGATCCGGCGATGCTGGGGCGTCCACGGTCATAGGACCCCGCCGTAGGGTCGGCTAGCGCTCGCGGATCTCAACCGTCAGGATGCGCACGTCTTCCAGGGGCTTGGAGGTCTCGCCGGACGCGCTGGGGCCCACTTTCACTGCCTCGATCTTGGCCAGTGTCGCCTCGCCGTCGATCATCTGACCGAACAGCGTGTAGTCCGGCGACAGGCGGCCCAACTCGCTGAGGCGGTCGAACGCGATGAAGAACTGCGCGCCGTTGGAATTGGGAATGCCCTTGTTGGCCATGGCCAGGCTGCCGCGCACGTACGGCCGCTTGGGCGGTTCGATCGCGAACGAATAGCCCGGACCGCCCGTTCCGGTGCCGGTGGGGTCGCCGCTCTGGGCCATGAACGTGGGAATAATGCGGTGGAATCCGACGTTGGTGTAGTACCCGTCGCGCGCCAGCGCCACGAAGTTGTTGGTGGCCACGGGCGCATCGCCCGGCAGCAGCTCAAACGTCAGGTCACCGAAATTGGTTCTGATCACCGCAACGTACTGCTTGTTGACGTCGATCGCCATCGCGGGGGGCGCGCTATAGGACTTCGGACCTGCCGGGGCGACTGGGGCGCCGGTCGTTGCGGTGGAGAACGGTGGCACGGATTGCGCCGCGCCGCACGCGGCCAGGATCAGCCCCAGCAGCGCGATTCCGGTCAGCACTCCCCGCACAACGGACTCCTTCCCGAGATCGGCGCCGCCTTGCCGCGGACGGCCGGCGCGCGGTTTGACGCGCCCACCGAAGCCATTGCGCCTAACGGTTGGACCGAGCGAGGCACCGCGTGCGGCATTCTAGCTGTCCGCGCCTACGTGACCGTCGCGGCCGACCAGCGCTCTTCGCGCAAGATGCCGCGCTGGAAGCTGAGGTACTCGGCTTTGGTCATGCGCGGCCTGTACCCGTCCAGGATGCGCGTGGCCTCGGCGGCGCCGCCGGCCAGCAGATCCACGGCCATCCAGGCCAGGGCTTTGGCCGGCTCCACGTAGCCCATCTGGGGATCCGCGATCTGCCAGTCCACCGCATGCCCGTCGCCACTGGCGCCCGCCATGCTGGGATGGAGCGCTGGCATGAGGTAGGAGACGTCGCCCATGTCCGTGCTGCCCGTGCGGTGGCCCAGTTGCCGGCATTGGTCCGCGCCGCGCAGCGGCGTCTGATTCGCCAGGAAGAGCTTGCCCAGCTCGGGATCGTTGGCCAGCGGGAAATAGCCCGGCAGGGTGGTGATCTCGACCTCCGCACCCAGCGCCAGCGCGCCCGCCTTCAACGCGCGATCCACCTTGGTGTTGGCCGCGGCAATGGCCTCGGCCGTCTTCCCGCGCACGTAGGTCTCCAGCGTCACGTCCGCGGGGATCACGTTCACCAGGTCGCCGCCCTTGGTGATGATGGGATGCACGCGGATCGCGTCCGCGTCGCGGAAGGTCTCGCGCAGGGCATTGATGCCCGCCAGTCCGATCTGTGCGGCGTACAGCGCGTTGATGCCACGTTCGGGCGCGGCGCCGGCGTGGGCCGCTTTACCCAGGTAGCGCACGCGCTTGATGACGCACCCGTTGTTTGAGGCGGTGATCGCGGCCAGTCCATTCTCCTGCGGGCGGCTATGCGTGTGGATCATCATCGCCAGGTCGATGTCGTCGAACTCGCCGCGCGCGATCAGCTCCGACTTGCCGCCCACGAACTGCAGCGTGCCCTGCCGGACCAGGCCGTAGCGATACTCCACCTCCACCGCTTCTTCGGCGGGGACGGCGAAGAACACGATCGAGCCGCTCAGATGCTGGAGCACCTCCGGCGCGGAGAGCGCCGTGGCGGCCCCGATGAGCCCGGCGATCTGGGCGTTGTGCCCGCAGGCGTGCGCCGCCTGGGTCTGCGGATCCGCGAACGGGTGCCCGGGCACGATCAGGGCGTCCAGCTCGCCGATCAGCGCCACGGTCGGGCCCGGCCGGCCGGTGTCGAGGCGTGCCTTCACGCCGGTGATCGCGAGACCGCGGCGGAAATCCAATTCGAGCTCGGCGAACTTGTGCGCGACCAGATCGGCGGTGCGCACTTCCTTGAAGCCCAATTCGGGGGCACGCAGGATCGCCTCGCCTACGGCGATGATCTCGTCGCGATGGGCGTCGACGATCTGGGCGACGCGCGCTTTCACGTCGGCGATGCCGGCCATGTCGGTCTCCGCGTGGCCCCAGGCAGACGTTCATCATGCCATGGACGCGAGCCCGTGACGGCCGTCCTGCCCTCCACGCCTCAGGGACCTGGCAGCGGCCCGGCCGTTGGCCGCCAGGGCGGACCTCCGCCGCCCCGCGGCCCGCTCAACGTGCGGGGACGAACCGCCGCACCACGCGCCCCATCAGCACATTGCCGAGCGCGATCAGCGCCAGCGAGACACCAAAGGCCCAATACGGGCCGCCCGCGAGCAGCACGAGTCCGCCTGCGAATACGCCCACCAGCCCGCGCACGCCGATGAGGACGAAGAACGTCGTGGCGAGCGACGAGGTCTGCTCGGGCGGCGCCATGGACATGAGAGAGGTCTGCCAGCCCAACTCCATGCCCGCCAGGCTGACGCCTTGCGCCACATACGCCACCAGCAGGAGCCACACGTTGCCGATCAGAATGGCGGTGACGAACACCACCGGTACCAGCGCGTGGACGAACGTGATGGCCCATGAGGCGAACGGACCCGAGGTGCGGTCGATCACCCGCCCCCAGCCTGTGAAACCAAAGGCCCAGGCGATCCCTTGCGCCAGCGTAAGCGCTCCCACCGTTGTAAACGACGCGTCGAAGGTGTTGACCAGGACGACGGGGATGGCCGGCGCCATCACGATGACGCCCAACAGAAAGAGGTTGTAGGCGATCGCGTAGGCGAAGAACCCAGGCACGCGCGCCGCCGTGCGCACCAGGCGCAACGGGTTGCGCGGCGATGACGGCGTGACGCCCGGCGGCTGGATGCGCGCGAAGGCGACCGCTCCAAGCGCGCCGGCCACGCCCGCCAGGGCGAACACCGGACCGAAGCCGAAGCGGTCCATGAGGGGTCCCGCGGCGGGCGTCACCGCCAGCGAAAGCACGGCCATCGCGGTGCGCGAGGCGCCCAGCAGGCGACCGCGCATGGCCGCCGGATACGCCCGCTGCATGACCGCCGCGTAGCCGGGCGCCGGGATTGAGGCGACGATCTGGAACGCCACCACCATCGCGGCGTAGGGCGCGGGCGCGCCGACGAACAGCGCCCCTACCCAAAGGAGGCGGCCCAGCCCCCACAGCGCCGCGATGCGGCGCGTGGGGTTTGCGACGTTCAACAGATAGGGCGATAGCACGGAAAGCAAGCTGCCAACGAACGGTCCGGCCAGGATGAAGGCCAGGACGATCTCGCTGGCCCCGAGGCGCCGCGCCACGACGGTGAAGTAGTTGTTGATCACGCCCACGAACACGCCCGTGAGCGCTGCGTGCACCAGATCGCGACGGAAGTTGGCGCGCGCCTCGAGCGGCACTGTCGCGGCGAGCTGGCCATGTCCGATGAGGCCGCCCGGCAGCCCCCGCAGCCACATGGCGGCCACGCGCACGCGTCGCATGTCGAACCTTGAGCCCTCGCGTGGCGCCGGCGCGCGCGACAGATGCCGAAAGCATAGAGGCTCGGCGTCCGGCGAGCCGCGCGCGCAGGCTCCGATGGTTCGGCGGAGCGCCCACGGACGGAAGGCCAGAAGGGACCGGGCGCCGCGCGCCGGTGGGAACGACCAGCCTCGGGCTAATCCGCTGCACCTTGGTACGGTACGAACCGTTGCGCCGCACGCAGCATCAGCAGGTTGCCGACCAGCGCGAAGCCCAGGCTCACGAGGCAGGTGGCGATGGGCCCGGTCGCGACCAGCAGCGCGCCGCCGAGGAACGGTCCGCCCAGCCCGCGCACGCCCACGCTGAGATGAAACGTCATGGCGTAGGCCGTGGTCTCCGACGCGGGTCCCAGCGAGGTAATGGAGGTCTGCCAGCCGAGATCGTTGCCGGCCGCGTCGAGGCCGATCGCCAGCCACGCGAGCAACAGCACCCACACGTTGCCGAGGACGAGCGCCACGATCGTCGCGGCGGGCACGACGGCCTGCGCGAAGGTGCTGAGCCAGGACGTGCGCGGCCCTGACCACCGATCGGCCACACGTCCCCACACCATATAGCCCGCGACCCAGGCCAGCCCCTGCGCGAGCGAGAGCACGCCGACCGTGGCATACGGCGCTTGAAAGTCGTCCACCAGCACGACCGGCAGCACCGGCGCCAGCACGACGCCCCCCATCGCGAAGGTGTTGAAAGCGATGGCGTAGCGACGGAAATGCCGGTTCTGCCACGCCGTCCGTATGAGTCGCAGGGGTTCGGGCCGGGGCGGCTGGGTGGGCGTCAGCACCCGGATGCCGCCGAATGCAAGGGCGCCCAGGGCGCTGATGACCGCCGCGAACGCGAACAGCGGGCCGTAGCCCCAGGCGTCCATGAGGGCGCCTGCGGTGGGCGCCGCGACCAGGGACAGCATGGCCATTGCGGCGCGCACGGCGGCCATCAGGCGTCCCCGCATGCGCCCGGGATAGGCGCCCTGCATCAGCTGCGAGTATCCCGGCAGGGCGAAGTTCCCAACGATCGACACGAACAGCACCATCGCAACGAACGGCGCCGGGGTGGTGATGAACAGGAACGTGCCCCAGGCCAGGCGCGCGGCGACCCAGGTTGCGGCGATGCGCCGGGCCGGCTGATCGCTGGTCAGGAAGTAGGGCGCCAGCAGCGTGAGGATCGATCCGATGAACGCGCCGCTCATCATCAGCGCGAGGTCCAGCTCGCTGGCACCGACGCGCCGGGCGACCACGGGCCAGAAGCCCGCGATGCCGTTGAGCACGCCGGCGGTCGCGGCGTTGACCAGGTCGCGCCGGAAGTTCGCCCGCACGGCGGCGGGCACGGCCGACGCCATCGCCCCGACGCCGGCCAGGTTGCTGGCCAGCGTCACGGCGGCATGGGCCGCGCGCATCGGTCCTACCCGGCGCATGCCCGCATCCCTCCGACGAGCGCGCGCCGTGTGCGCGGTACCGTGGGCCCGTGCCCTACACCCCGGCCGCCACCCTGCGCACCCGCGATGTGGGGCGGGCCGGGCGCCGCTGCGCCGTCGTGGCGCGCACCGATCAGCCCGGCCATCTGGTGGACTCCGAGCTGCGCCTGCTGTTCCGAGCGCTCGAGAGCCCCCCACCGCCGCCGCTCATCGAGCTGCCGTCCTGGGACGCCGGCCTGGCGATGCGCGCGGCCCAGGAATGGCACGCGACCGGGCGCCTTACGGCCCTGCATCTGGGCGCGGCACATAGTTGTATCAATGGCCTTTCAAGCGACGCGTCGTGGGAGGTAGACACCGCTGACCGCCCGCCGCAAATCATGGCGCAATCGGCGGTCGTGCGCATGCCCTTTTGGCTGGGTCGGGCGGGCGCCGAGTGGTGCCTGTGGCGCGCCGCCGAGCGGTTGGTCCCGCACGGCCGGCTGTACCTCGTGGGGGCGCGTGACCGTGGCGTCGACGGCCTGCGGGCGGTCGCGGAACCCGTCGTGGGCCCGCTCCTCTCCAGCGCGGTTGGCGAACACCGCCGCCTCTACGTGTACGAACGAACCGTCAGCGAGCCGCCGCCGCAGGACTTCCCCGGCACGATGGATACCGCCGTGGCCGGCCAGGCGCTGCGCGTCCACTTGCACCCGCTGGTCTTCTCGCCCGAGACCGTGGATTTCGCCACCGAGGCGCTCGCCGAGTGCCTGCCGCCGCGCGGTGGGCGCTGGTTGGACCTCGGCTGCGGCAGCGGCGTGATCGCCACGCTGGCGGCCCGGCGGCGCGACCGCCAGGTCACCGCCTGCGACTGGTCCTACGCGGCGGCGGAAACCACCCGCGCCACGCTGGACGCCAATGGCGTTGGCGCGCAGGTGGTCCTGGCCGACGGTGTGCCGGAAGGTGCGGACCCGTTCGACGTCATCACGCTGTACCCGCCGTTCCACGTCGGCCACCGGGTGGATCACACGCCGTCCGAGCGGCTCCTCGAGGCGGCCCGGGCGGCCCTCGCGCCCCGCGGCGAAGTCGTGGTGGCCCTGACCTCGGCCCAGAGCGAGGCGCGCCTGCTGCGGGGGCGCTTCCGGCACGTCGAAGTGCTGCTTAGCGCGAAGAGCGTGCGGGTCTTCAGCTGCCGGTGAAGGAATAGCGCGCCGACTCTAGCCCGCGCGGCACTCGATCACGACTTTGGCGCCCCGTCCGTCTTTGGCGGTCTTTACGGCCGCAACGGCCTCTCGAAGGGGAAACCGGTGGGTGATGAGGGGCTCCAGATCCAGCGTCGGCAGCAGGTCCAGCGCCCGCTGGAAGGTGTGGAGGCGCGTGTTGCTGCCCACGATGCGCAGCTCATGCGCGAACAGGTCGAACGGCCTGAACTCGAATCTGGTAGCCGGGTTGCCCACGCTTAGCACCAACAGCGTGCCGCTGTCGCGCACGCCGTCCAGGCAGGTCTGGAAGGCCTGGTTGGCGCCGGCCGCCTCGATCGCGATGTCCGCCCCGAATCCGCGCGTGGCCGCGCGGACGCGCGCCCGCACGTCGTCGCGCGCAGGATCGAGCACTTGCGTTACTCCCAGCTCCGTCGCCACGTCGCGGCGGGCCGGGTGCGGTTCGCTTACGAACGTGCGGGCGGCGCCCATGCGCTTGGCCACCTGCAGCGCAAGCAGGCCAATGGGCCCGGCCCCGGCGATGAACACGGCATCGCCCGCGCACGCGGGGATGCGGTCGAACCCGCGCAGCACGCAGGCCAGCGGCTCGACCATGCTCGCCACGGCGGGATCGAGCCCCGACGGCAAAGGGTAGACATTGTGGGCGGATACGACGGCGTACTCCGCCCACGCCCCGCCGCGGTCCATCCAGCATTTACGCTCGCAGAAGTTGTCCAGGCCGCGCGCGCAGGCCCGGCATTCGCCGCAGGCGGTCCACGGGTCGATCACGACCTCGTGGCCAGGGGCGAACTGGTGGACCTCGTCGCCCGTCGCCGCGACCGTGCCGGTGAATTCGTGTCCCAGGATCCACGGCCGGTCGAGGTTGCGCAGCCAGCTATCGAAGCGCCAGCCATCCCAGTAGTGCAGATCGGTGCCGCAGATGCCCACGGTGTGTACGCGCACCGCCACGTCGCTGGGGCCTACCGCCGGCACGGGCCGCTGCTCGACGCGCAGATCACCAGGCCCGTAGAGCACCGCGGCCGTCATCGTTGCGGGAAGCACAGCCCATCCTCCGGCGACCGGACGCCCGAACGTAGCCTGTGCGGCCGCGCCTGACAAGCGGCGACAGGCCGAGCGGCTGCCCTGCGCGTCCGCGGCCGCTGCCGGTCCCGGCCCAAAGGCCGGGCCACCGACCGATTCCCTGCGCGCAGGCGGGCGCCAGTGGGCGAGAATCGTGATGTCCAAGGCGGCCTGCCGGGCGGCCGGCAGCGATGTGCGCCGCCGGCCGGTCCGAGGCGGCGCGCAGACGGGACAGCGACCGTGGCCCGCGCGGGCTGGCCTCACACCGCGGGGGCGCCTTCGCTAAGATGAGGCGGCCAGCGCGGTCGCCGCGCAGCACCAGCATCGCGACGGGTGCGCGGAAGGCGAGGGAGGACGGGCCAGATGTCCGTAGACCGGGGCAAGGCGATCGATTCGGCGATCGCCCAGATCGAGCGGAAATACGGCACGGGCGCTGTCATGCGACTTGGCGGCCGTGCGCCGGAGCCCATCACCGTAATCCCCACCGGGTCACTGTCGCTCGACCTGGCGCTGGGCGTGGGCGGTCTGCCGCGCGGACGCGTGGTGGAGATCTTTGGGCCGGAGGCGTCCGGCAAGACGACCCTGGCCTTGCACGCGGTGGCGGAGGCGCAGCGGGCCGGCGGCACCGCCGTGTACATGGACGTCGAGCACGCGCTGGACCCGACGTACGCCGAACGTGTCGGGGTGAAGATCGGCGATTTGATCATCTCGCAACCGTCCACGGGCGAGGAAGCGCTCGAGATCACGGATGTCTTCGTGCGGAGCAATGCCGTAGACGTGATCGTGGTGGATTCCGTGGCGGCCCTGGTCCCGCGCGCTGAGATTGATGGGGAGATGGGCGAGCCGCAGATGGGCCTGCAGGCCCGCCTGATGTCGCAGGCGCTGCGCAAGCTCACCGCCAACATCAGCCGGTCGAGGTGCATCGTGATCTTCATCAATCAGTTGCGCGAGAAGATCGGCGTGCTGTTCGGTAACCCGGAGACCACGCCGGGCGGACGTGCGCTGAAGTTCTACGCTTCGGTCCGGCTGGACATCCGCCGCATCGGGCAGATCAAGCAGGGTACCGACATCCTCGGCGGGCGCACGCGCGTGCGGGTGGTCAAGAACAAGGTGGCGCCTCCTTTCCGGGTATGTGAGTTCGACATGATCCACGGCACGGGCATCTCCAAGGAGGGCGATTTGCTCGACCTGGGGGTGGAGTATGGCGTGCTCGACAAGAGCGGGGCGCACTATGCTTTTGGCGGCACCCGCCTGGGCATGGGCCGGGAGAACGCCAAGGAGTTCCTGCGCGGCAATCCGGACCTTGCGGCCAAGCTGGATGCGGAGGTTCGGGAGGCGGCACGCACCAGCCCGCCGCCGCGCGGCAGCGGCGGCAATGGCCGGTCGCCCGCCCCCGACGAGCCCCCTGCCGAGTAGGACGGGTCGCGCATGACCGCTGAGGGGCCCGTCATCGCCGCCGTGAGCGGGGGCCACATGGACGCGCCGGTCATCACGGCCGCGGCGCTCTTCGCGCGGCACGAGCGGCGGCCGCTGCTGGTTCTGCACGTGATCGAGGTAGGCCATTCCCAAGCCCTCGGCGCGCGCGATCCCGGCCGGGCGGCCTCCGCCACTCGGATCGTCAGCGAGGCTCAGGCGCTCCTTCCCAGGAATGGCATCTCCGTTCGCTCCGACGTGGTGCAGGCGCGCGCGGCCGGCCCGGCCATCGTGGAGCGGGCCGCCGTGGACGGCGCCGCGGCCATCGTGCTGGGCGCGCACCGCTTCCTGGGTGACGCGGAGTGCGATCTTGGCTTCACCGCCACGTACGTGCTGCGGCACGCCACCATGCCGGTGACGCTGTGCTACGACCCTATCCGCTAGGCCTGGGCTCAGGAGGGAGCCGCTGATGAACGATCACCTGATGGTGTTCGGCGGGCGCTCGCATCCGGAACTGACCCGGGGGATTTGCGCAGCCCTCGGTTGCCAGCCCGGCGCGCTGGAGATCTTCGAATACGGCAACGACAACACGTTCGTACGGATCCTCGAGAACGTGCGCCAGGCGGACGTTTTCGTCGTGCAGACCTCGCGCCGGCCCGTGAACCACTCGGTCATGGAACTCTTCATCCTGATCGACGCCTTGCGGCGGGCCTCGGCCGCGCGCATCACCGCGGTCATGCCGTACTTCCCGTACATGCGTTCGGACAAGAAGGACCAGCCCCGCGTGCCCATTACGGCGCGCCTCATCGCGGATCTGCTGGTGGCGGCCGGGACGCAGCGCGTGCTGACGATGGACCTGCACGCTGAGCAGATCGGCGGCTTCTTCAGCATCCCCGGCGACCACCTCAGCGGCATGCCCTTGCTCACCGAGTACTTCAGCAAGGTCGGCCATGACGACCTCGTCGTCGTGGGCGACACCGGGCGGATCAAAGCCGCCAGTGAGTGCGCGCGCCGGCTCCAGGCGCCCCTGGCCGTGCTGGACAAGTTCCGGGATCCTATGACCGCCAAGGTCTCGATGCGCGGCCTGGTGGGCGACGTGACCGGCCGGACGGTGCTCTACGTCGAGGATGAGGTCGCCACCGGACAATCCATCCGCATGGGCATGGCGGAAATCGAAAAACACCGCCCGCGCGCCATCTACGCCGCCTGCGTGCATCCCGTTTTCTTGGAGCAGGCCTACGAGATCGTCGAGAATTCGCCCCTCGTGGAGATGGTGGTGACCGACAGCATCGCTCTCGAACCTGGCCGGCCGGTGAGCAAGATCAAGGTCGTCTCGGTGGCGTCGCTGCTGGCCGAGGCCATCCGGCGCATTCACACCGGCGAATCGATCAGCGCCCTGTTTGCCGAGCGGGTCGAAGCCTGATGCCGCGTACCGCAGAAGTCCCTCCCGAGACGGCGGGCGGGCGTCCAGGGCTGCTTCGGCGCGCCGCACCCATGGGATGGCACGGGCACGCGCTGCGGGAACGAACTGCCGGGTGGTCGTTGGTCCCGGCGCCGCGGGTGCACGGCTAGGTGAACGCGGCCGCATCGGACGGTACGCACACGACGCTTCGCCTTGACAAGACGGAGGCGGTAGCTGGGCGAGGGATGGTTGCCAGCAAGCACCGGGCAGCCAGCAAGGCAGGCCTGGAAATGTTGCAGGCCGGAGGAAATGCCGTCGACGCAGCGGTCGCCGCCGCCCTGGCGGTGGGCGTGGTCGAACCTTTTTCGAGCGGCATCGGCGGCGGCGGGTACGCTGTGGCGGCGACCGGGGGCACGGTGGAGGTCGTCGCCTTCCCCATGCAGGCGTGCGCCCTGGCCACGCCCGCGCGGTATCCGCTGGATGGGCGCGCCAACGTCACGAACTTCTTGTGGCAGGGCGTGGTGAACGACGCCAACGTCTACGGCTACGACGCCATGGCGATTCCCGGCGCGGTGGCGGGGCTGAGCCTGTTGCTGCGGCGGCGCGGCCTGCTCCCCTGGCGGGAGGTGCTGCAGCCGGCCATCCGGCTCGCGCGCGACGGGTGCGCCGTGGAGTGGTACACGGCCTTCGCCCTGGGCCGCTACGCCGCCGCGGCGGCGCGCGCGAAGGACCTCGCGCGGATCTTCTACCCCGGGGGCGTGGCCCCGCAGCCCGAACACTTCGAGCCGCCGGTGCTGCGGCAGCCGGAGCTGGCGGGCACGCTGGATACGCTGGCGCGCGACGGGCCCGACGCTTTCTATCGGGGCGACATCGCCCAGGCCGTGGCGGACGATTGCGCCGCCCACGGGGGCGTGCTGCGGCGCGATGACCTCGCGCAGTACGAGGCCCGTATCGCCGAGCCGCTGCGGACCGCCTATCGGGGCGCCGCGGTGTACACGACCGGGCCAGGCAGCGCGGGTCCCACCACCGCGCAGACGCTGCGCCTGTATGAACGCCTGGTCGCGCCCGGCGCGGCGCACGGCGCGCCGGAACGTCTGCACGCGTTCCTGTGGGCCGCGCGCCTGGCGCAGGCCGACCGCTTCGCCTACATGGCGGACCCGGAACGCCAGCCCGCCCCGTGGGCGGGCCTCGTGTCCGACGCCTATGCCGCCGAACGCGCCCGCCGCTTCGATCCGGCCGCAGCGCCGTCCGAGGACACGCCAGGTGATGCGTGGGCCTTCGCCGGCGACGTGCGCTCCGAGCGCCAGGGGAAGGGACCGGCCAGCACCACCCATCTCTGCGCCGCCGACCGCGAGGGCGGCATGGTCGCGCTCACCAATACCCTGATGAGCGCCTGGGGTTCGGAGGTGGTCCCGCAGGGCACGGGCATCGTCTGGAACAACGGGATGCTGTGGTTCGATCCTGTGCCGGGTCGCCCGGCCTCCATCGCTCCCCGCGCGCGAGGCCTGAACAATATGAGCCCCCTCATCGTGCTCGGCGAGCGCGGTCCCCGCGCCGGGTTGGGCGCGTCCGGTGGGCGGCGCATCACGAATTGCGTCTGCCAGCTGATCGTGCACCTGCAGGACTTTGGCCTGGGCATGCAGGCGGCCATCGCCGCGCCACGCGTCGATGCCAGCACCCCCTGGATCACCGTGGATGCGCGCTTCGGCGACGCCGTCGTGGCGGCTTTGCGGAACAGGGGCTGGGACGTGCGCGTGCCGCCTTTCCCTGAGCAGTCCGCCTTCGCCAGCCCCGTGGGCATCGTGCGAGATCTCGACGGCACGCTGCACGGCGGCGTCGACGTGTTCCATTCAGCCGAGGCCTGGGGATGGTGACCCGGCCCCTGGGGGCGGGTCTCGTATGCGCCTGGCCCGGTCGCGCCGAACCGCGGCGGGCCGGTTTCAGACCAGCCCCTCCCAGGGCGTCCGACGATGACCCGCCACCCGCGGTCGCCGCCGTCCTGGCTGCGGCGGCGGCGCAGATGGCCCGCGACGGCGGTGGCCTGCGGCTGCAGGGACGTACGCGGGACGGCTATCTGCGCCTGGAGCTTACCGGCGCGTGCGCACGCTGCCCCCGTGCGATGATGACGCTCGACCTCGCCATCGAGTCCCCGCTACGCGCCACGGGCACCGGCCTGCGCGGCGTCGAGCTGGTGTAGTGGGGCAGGGCGCCTGCGGCGCAGGGCGAGGCGTGCCGCGCCCGGAACGATCCAGGTCGGGCATGCGGCCCGGCACGCGGCCGGCCCTCAGCGGGTAAAGATCGTGCCGCGCACGAAAGCGGCATCGTCAGACGCGAGAAAGGCCAGGACTTTGGCCACGCCGTCGGGATCGGCCAGGCCGCGCCTGGCCGCCGCGAGCTGGGCAGCGCTCAGCCCGCGCGCGCGGGCGGCGTCCTCCACGTTCCTGATCTTCAATGGAGTGGCGATGTTGCCCGGGCACACGATGTTCACGCGCAGCGCCGTGCCGTCCTTGTTCGCCTGCAGCACGCGGCCCAGGCCGTGGACGGCGGCCTTGCTCGTCCCATAGGCGTACGACGAGCTGCCACCGATCACGCCTGCGCCGGAGGCGATCAAGAGGATCGTCCCGCCGCGCGGGCTCATGGCGCGGGCGGCGTGCTTGACGCTCAGAAACATCCCTCGCACGTTGACGTCCAGCACGTGCTGGAATACTTCGTCGTCGAAGTCTGCGATGTCGACGAAGGCGCCCTGTAGGATGCCGGCGCAGGCGATCAAAACGTCCAGGCGCCCAAAGGCGTCCGTGGCCGCGCCCATCAGACGTGCGCACTCGGCCTCTACGGTTACGTCGACGGGGACGAACGTCACGCCCAGCCCGCGCGCGTGCAACCCGCCCGCCACCGCCGCGCCGTCCGAGCTGGCCAGATCGCCGAAGACGACGGCCGCGCCTTGGGCCGCGCATCGTTCAACCGCGGCGCGGCCGATGCCCGATGCGCCGCCCGTCACCACGATCACCTTGCCCGAGAGGTTGCCGCCGGATGGCCCGGTCATCGGCGGTCGTCCCAGCGCAGGCCTGCCTGGCGCAACGCGAGGTCGAGCGCGGCCTTGGCGGCGGGAATCCGCTCAGGCGGCAGGTGTTCGATCAAGACCCAGGTGGCGGGCTGGACGGCGTGCAACTGCCCGAGCCAGCGGGCGTGGTCGATCACGCCTTGTCCCAGCGGGACCTCGGCGATGTGCACGACGTGGCGGTCCTCAACCGTGTAGTCCTTCCAGTGGGCCGACACGATGTGGGGCGCGGTCTGGCCCAGCAGGCGGTCAAAGACCGGCTGTGGACGCCAGGCGTCCCAAATACTGCCGATGAGATTCACCGGGTCCAGGTTAACGCGCAGGGCGGGGGAGCCTACCGCGCGTACGGCCGCGCCGTAGCGCTCGGGCGTATCCAGCACGGAGACGGCGTGCGCCTCCAGCGCGAGCGTCACGCCCTCGCCTTCGGCGGCCCGCGCCACAGCCCGCAAACTCTCGACCAGCCGGTCGAAAGCCTCTTGGCCGTGGTGCGCCGGGTGCGGCCACCACGGTCCGCCAGGGTTCAGTCCGCCAGGTCGCACGTACAACGTCTCGGCGTGCAGGAAGCGCGCGCTGGCCATGTGCGCCACCAGCCCTGCGATGCCGGCCCGGCGAAGCGCAGGATCGGCGGACACTAGCGAGGGGTACTGCCCATTGATCTGCGCCACGGTAAGGCCCCCGTCGACCACCGTCTGAGACACGCGACGCAGCACGGCTGGGCCGACCGTGCCCGGCTGGCCGACCACGACGCTGACGCCCTGAAAGCCGAGCGAACGCACGTGCGCGATCGCGCCGGCGTCGACCTGCGTAAGATCGCTGGGAATCAGCCCCACGACGCCCACCCGCACGGGTAGTCGCTCCTCTCCCGCCCGATCGAACACCCGCGCGCTGCCAGGACGGAGCGGCGGGAGCGCTCGCCCGCGATGGTAATACGGTAGGCGAGTGAGGGTAGGCAGCCGCCGTGCCACGGTGGAGTTGCGAGCCATGGACGATGGCGGGAGGCGCATCCGGCCCGGTCACCCAAGGGAGGTCGAGCGTGCCGCGCGGCGGGCGCGACGCCCGGACCCCGCGATCGAAACGCACCTGGCGCGCCGCCGGCGCTGGGCGTGGCGCCTGGTCGCGATCCTCAATTGCGGTTGCCTCGGCTGTCGCCGTGCTGCGTTTCCAGCGGCTGCCGTGAAGTCTCGGAGGTCCGGGTAGGCCGTGCGCGGAACGCCGGCGGGGTAGGCATAGGCAAAGGACGTGCTGACGGCCGTCCCGCTGCCCGGGCGGGTGCGCACGGCGTGGGGCGGACCTCTCCCGCGTGCCGCTCGTCCGGCGTCGGGGCTGCGGTACCATCCGTGCGCCCGCGCAGCGTGGAGTCCGACCAATCCCAGCTACCGTCGACACGCCCACGCGCGCGTAGCTCCGCGCCGCAGCCGAGCGCAGCCTCGATTTCCTTGCGGCTCAGTACGAGCCAGACGGCCGGCATCGCACCATGCCCGTGAACCCGGCGGTGCACTACAAGGCCGTGTACGTGTTCAACTACGGGGGAAGGCGGGATCTCGCCCTCCGCGCCCTGGAATACCTCGAATCGACGCTGATGGACGGCGATGGCGGCTTCCGGGATGCGGCCTTCACGGGGCGATCATCGCCCTATCTGTACGCCCGGGGGCTGGCTGGCTTGGGGGGCGGCCGCCCTGGGACGCTTTGACGTCGCCCGCCGCGTGGCGCGTCGTCTGCAGCGGGATCAGGACCCGCAGTGGGGCGGATTCTGGAACGACAACGAGCTGGGCCACGTGCAATACGTGCTCAACAGCTCAGCGGCCGTGGCCGGCTGCGCGGCGGCGGGCGAACTCGCCGCGGCCGAGGCCGGAGGGCGGATGCTGGCGCGCGCGCTCGACCGCCAACCCGACCAAGGGGTTCTACTTTTCGATCAACGCTGCGGGAGAGGTGGTACAGGCGCTGGGCAGCTATCCGGGCTACCACTTCTACGACTTGAAGAGCTGGGCGCACCCCTCGATGTTCGCGACCGCCATCGCCGGACTCACCTGGACCGGCCGTCAGACCGGCGACCCGCGGCACCTCGCCCAAGCGCGCCGCTACGCAGACGTCATGCTGGCGCACCACGCGCCAGCGCGGATGTCGTTCGTATCCAAGACCGGTTGGGCGGTGCTGCAACACCAGACGCACCAACCTGACGCCAAAGTGCTGTCGTTCGCCCAGGGGGTCTGCCGCCGGTTCCTGGAGTTGCAGCAGTCCGACGGAAGTATCGATGTCTCCTCGTTCCCTGGCCTCGCGGGTGGCGTACCGGCGACCACGACGCTCGCCACGACCTACGACTGGACGCTGTCGGCACTGGCGCTCGCCAATGGGGGGGCGTAGGGCGGCGCAGTCCGCCGGGGCAGGCACAGGGGGTGGCCTCCACGCTGAGCGGCCCGCGGGCGCACGCCGGGCGCACCTGCCTCCGGACGGCGTGACTCGGACGCCCCCGCGCCCGCCCGCCGGGACGGGCACGGAGGTCAGATCTCGCACGTGGCGGCGAACCTATGGCGCGCCCGGCCGCGCCGGATCGAGTCGGGCCTGCAAGGCGGCGTGGAGGCGCTCCACCTCCGCCACCACCTCGGCGCGGGGGGCGTGGCGGCGATCGTCCGCCGTGCGCAGCTTCAGCTCGACGTCGCCTGAGGCCAGCGTGCGCCGGCTCACGGTCAGGCGCAGCGGGATGCCCAGGAGATCGGCGTCGTTGAACTTTACGCCGGCGCTTTCCTCCCGGTCATCCAAGAGCACACTGAGGCCCGTCGCCTCCAGCTCGCTGGCCAGCGCCTCCCCGTCGGTGCTGATGTCGCCCACGCCGAGCGCCACCAGGTGCACGTCATACGGCGCTACGCTGACCGGCCAGCAGATGCCCTTTTCGTCGTGATGGCGCTCGACGATCGCCGCCACGAGGCGGCCGAGGCCGATGCCGTACGAGCCCATCACGAGGGGTCGCGCAATCCCATCCACGCCGAGAAAAGCGCCCCCAATCTTTTCGGCGTAATACGATCCCAACTTGAAGGTGTTGCCGATCTCGATGCCCGCGCGCAGGGCCAGGGGCGCGCCATCCACCACGCAGGCGTCGCCCGCGCGCACGGAGGCGATGTCGCCGACCAGATCCGCCGTGAAGTCGCGCGGGAAGTTGACGTTGGTGAGGTGGAAGCCGGGCTCGTTGGCGCCCGCCACGAGGTTGCTGGCCTGCGGCACCGAGTCGTCCACGACGAGCGTCACGTGGCGCAGGCCGATGGGTGAGGCATAGCCCGCGACCAGCCCCGCGGTCGCCAGCTCCTGATCAGCGGCGAGCCGCAGGTTAGGCGCCTTCAGCAGCCGGCGCAACTTGGCCTCGTTGACCTCGAGGTCGCCCCGGATGGCAGCGAAGGCAATGCCGCGGCCGGTCCAGTAGAACACCGCCTTGAGGGTCTGGTGCGTCGGGATCCCGAGATAGGCCGCGACCGCCTGGATCGTCTCCTGCCCTGGGGTAGCGACCTTCGCGACGGCTAAGGGCGGCCCGTGGTCGTACACGGCCTTGCGGGCCACCGCGACCTCCAGATTCGCGGCGTAGTCCCGCTGGGGACAGGCCACGATGGTGTCTTCGCCCGCCGAGGTCATGAGATGGAACTCGTGCGCCTGTGACCCGCCCATGACGCCCGTATCGGATTCCACCACGACCGGTTCGATCCCCACCCGCCGGAAGGTGCGCACGTACGCGTTCACCATGGACGGGTAGAAAGCGTCCAAATCTGCGGCATCGGCGTGAAAGCTGTAGGCGTCCTTCATGGTGAATTCGCGCACGCGCAGGAGCCCGCCGCGCGGCCGCGGCTCGTCACGAAATTTGGTCTGGAATTGATAGATGCTGAACGGAAGCTGGCGATACGAGCTGGTGAACCAGGCCGCCAGATCGGTGGCGACTTCTTCGTGGGTAAAGGCCAGCACCATGTCGCGCCCCCCGCGGTCCTTGAAGCGCACCAGCTCGTTGCCGACCGAGAAGAAGCGCCCCGTCTTCTCCCAGACGTCGGAGGGGTGGACGACCGGCATCTCCATCTCTTGGGCGCCGAGGCGGTCCATCTCCTCGCGAATGATCTGCTCCACGCGCCGCAGGGTGCGCCAGCCGAGGGGCAGCACGCTGTAGATGCCGGACCCCAACAGGCGCACGCAGCCCGCGCGCAGCAACAGCCGGTGGGACGGCAGCGTAGCCTCGGACGGATCATCGCGGAGGGTCCGCCCGAACAAACGGGACATGCGCTGCATGGACTGATCCTTGGTCGAATGCACGACCCTCGCCCTAATCCCCTCCCTGTATGCGGGGAGAGGGGACATCGGTGACCCAACGCGACCGTCACAGAAGGCCGACAGGACAGTGTAGGGGCGTTCAATTGAACGCCCCTACGGAGGACTTCCTGCAGCGGCCCGCTCAGATGCTGTAGGTGATGTCGTCGCTGCTGAGTTCGAGCTGGTGCACGGGCTGCTGATCGACCTTCTGGCCTGACTTCACCAGGTAGGTCGCCCGCGGTCCCACCACGACCGATTCCGGCGGCACGTCTTCGGTCACGATCGCCAGCGCGCCGATGCGGGTGTTGGCCCCGATGGTGATCGGGCCCAAGATGCTCGCGCCCACGCCAATGGTCACCCCGTTCTCGATCTTCGGATGGCGGCGTCTGGCATTGCGCCCGCTGGGCTGATTGGCGTGCCGCCACCAGCCCGTGGCCCCGATGGTCACCTGGTGGTACAGCATCACGTCATCACCGATGATCGAGGTCTCGCCGATGACCACGCCGGCGCCATGGTCGATGAAGAAGCGCTTGCCGATCTGGGCGCCGGGGTGGATTTCGACGCCGCCCGTGACGAAGCGCGCCGTTTGCGAAATGAAGCGCGGCAGCACCGGGACGCCCACGCGGTACAACGCGTGCGCGATGCGGTGGAAGAAGAGCGCGTGCACGCTGGGGTAGAGCAGCACCTCGAGCATGTTCCTGGCGGCCGGGTCCTTGTCGAGCACCACCTGGATGAAGTCGGGCCAGCGCCAGCGACGGCCAGCCTGCGCGGCGCTGCGCGGCGTTCCCTGCGGCCGGGCCGAAGCGTCGGTGGCATCCGCTTCAGCCATCCCCGGCTCCGAGGCGATCCGGCTGGTCATAGCTCCCATCCAACGAAAAAGGGCGCCGTCTCCATGGACGAGCGCCCTCGCGATTCCACCGTGGTTGCCGTCGGCTCGCGCCGTGCGGCCCCTCAGGGGTGTTCCGACCACCCCTGCCTGCTAACGGAGGCAATCCGGCGCGGCCTACCCCGGAGGGCTCAGCCCGCGGCTCCCGAGCGCACTTCACCGCCTGCGAA
>Ga0194128_10004756_pt1 | contig 19639 bp, 15 predicted proteins | sample TA2KigCa65mmetaG_FD_148650 | JGI IMG/M metagenome (GOLD analysis project Ga0194128, IMG submission 148650) | Freshwater microbial communities from Lake Tanganyika, Tanzania - TA2015037 Kigoma Deep Cast 65m | ecosystem: Environmental > Aquatic > Freshwater > Lake | place: Tanzania: Lake... | reverse complement strand
GCATCCGCCTACATGACCGGTTCGACGATCACCGTCGACGGCGGCATCACGCTCGGATCGAACTGACGGGTCGTCGACGAGCATGTCGCGAGGCCGCTGCACCGTTGGCCTGTCAGACCCTACGCTAGCGGATGGAAACGCCGTCCGGCTGCAGCCATTGCCCTCAGGCCCGGCGGAACCGTGAAACGCGGACCGTAGCTCGCGGCCAGTCGATCGCACTCGGTGCAGAATTCACCAACGCCGATCGCATCGATCATGCTGAAGGGTCCGCCAGTCTGCGCGCTGAATCCCCAGCCCAGTATGGCGCCAAGGTCGCCATCAGCCGGTTTGGCAATGACACCGTCCTCCAGACAGCGGGCCGCTTCCAGGGCCTGCCGATACATGATGCGCTTCTGCACTTCCTGCAGCGACGGCTGCTGCGCTGCGGGCGGATACAGGTCGCGCAGACCCGGCCACAACCGTTTGCGATCCTGCGGCGGATAGTCATAGAAGCCCTTGTTAGCCTTGCGACCGATGCGGCCCAGTTCGACGGCAAAGCGGTCTATGGTCGCATCCGCTGGATCAGGCCGGTAGGCCGCGCCGAGGTCCGCCTTTTCCTGCTCACGCACCTTGTAGATGAGCTCGATGCTGACTTCGTCCGCCACGGACAACGGGCCGACCGGCATGCCGGCCATCCGGGCCGCGTTCTCGATCAATGCCGGCTCCACGCCCTCCTGCAGCAGTGTCATGCCCTCGCGCGGGAACACCGCGAAGCAGCGGCTTGTGTAAAAGCCGCGGCTGTCACGAACGACGATTGGCGTCTTGCGGATCTGCTTAACGAAGTCGAGTGTGCGCGCGAGCGTCGCGTCCTGCGTCTGCTTGCCGAGAATCACCTCGACCAGTGGCATGCGATCCACCGGCGAGAAGAAATGCAGCCCGATGAAATCCTGCGGCCTGCTGAACGTTGCCGCCAGCCCGGTAATCGGCAGCGTCGAGGTGTTCGACGCAAAGATCGCCGTGCGCGGCATCGTCGCTTCGGCGCGGCGCGTGACATCGGCCTTGATGTCACGGGCTTCGAACACTGCCTCGATGACCAGATCGCAGCGGGCGAGCTTCGCATAGTCCGCAGTCGGCAGTATGCGATCGAGGATTTGGGCCGACTCCGCGGCATCGCGCTTGGCAGTTTGCAGCAGCCGTCGGGAATAGTCCTTGCCGCTGGCGGCATATTCCTCGCTGCGATCGAGCAGCACGACGTCGATGCCGGCCACTGCCGCGCAGTATGCGATCGCCTGCCCCATCATGCCGGCACCCAGTATCCCCACGCTGCGCACCGCAGACTGGGGCACGCTGGCCGGGCGCGCCTCGAGCTTGTCGGCGGCCTGCTTGTTGACGAACATGGTGCGAATCGTCGCCGCGGTGACAGGGTCACGCAGCAGCCTGACGAATTGACGACTCTCGATCGCGAGCCCGGCATCGATCGGCACCTGGGTCCCACCATAGACCGCGCGCAATATCGCTTGCGGGGCCGGGAAATTGCGCCAGTTCTTTTTCTGCAGCGACGCGGTCGCCGCCATGAAGAAACTCGCGGCTTCGTCGCTTTTCAGGCCGACGAATCCCGGCATGCGAAAATCCGGGCGATCCCAGGACTGCACCGCGCTGGGTGACTTGCGCAGCCAGTCACGGCAGGCGCCGATCAGCTCCTGCGGCGGCACCACGGCGTCGACCAGCCCCAGTTGCTTCGCATCCTGCGGGGACAGGCTGCGGCCTTCGAGAAGCAGCGGCATCGCCGCTGCGATTCCGACCATGCGCGGCACCCGCTGAGTACCGCCGGCGCCCGGCAGCAATCCCACCTTGACTTCCGGCAGCCCGATCTGCGAGCCCGGTGCGTCAGCGGCGATGCGAGCGTGGCAGGCCAGGCAGATCTCGAATCCGCCGCCCAGCGCCGTGCCATTGATTGCCGCGACCACGGGCTTGCCGCAGGTCTCCAGCCGGCGCAGCAGCTGTGAGAAGGAGCTGTGCTCCTGGAGCAGCTGTTTGGCGGGCGCCGCCTTGGCGCGTTCCGCAACAACCAGCATCTTGCGCAAGTCGGCTCCTGCGAGGAAGGCTTTTTTTCCGGACGTGATGATCGCGCCCGAGATGGCGGCATCGGTCTTGATGCGATCGACGGCTGCAGCAAATTCCCGATGCATTTCATCGGAGACGACGTTCATGGAACGCCCAGGCACGTCGATGGTCAGCAGTGCGATGCCCGCGGCGTCGACTTCGATGCGAATAGTCTGCGTCATGTTGCAAGGTTTCCAGTTACAGGCGTTCGACGATCAGCGCCGTACCCATGCCGGCACCGACGCACAGCACCACCAGCGCCGTACCCAGGCCGCGGCGCTCGAGTTCGTCCACGGCAATCCCGAGAATGATTGCCCCGGTCGCACCCAGCGGATGCCCCATCGCTATCGAGCCGCCGTTGACATTGACCCGGTCCTCGGGGATGCCCATCTTTTCGATGAACAGCATGACGACCGAGGCGAAGGCCTCGTTGATCTCCCACAGATCGATGTCGCGAGCCGACATGCCGGCCTTGCGCAGCACTTTCTCCGCCGCGAACGAGGGTCCCGTCAGCATGATGGCCGGTTCGGATCCGACCGACGCAAAGGCACGAATACGTGCGCGCGGCTTGATGCCGATACGCGCGCCCACGTCCCGGTTGCCGATCAACATCGCGGCCGCGCCATCGACGATACCGCTCGAGTTGCCGGCGTGGTGGACATGTTCGATACGCTCCACGTGCGGATAGCGCTGCAGGATCACGCTGTCGAAGCCGATCTTCTCGCCCGGCGTGACGAACGAAGGTTTCAGCTTGCCAAGGCTCTCCAGCGTGGTGTCGGGACGCACGAGTTCATCGCGTGACAGCAGCGCAAGCCCCAGTTCGTCGACCACGGGCACGACGGAGCGCGAGAACCGGCCCGCTTCCCAGGCGGCGTGCGCGAGCTGCTGGCTGCGCACGGCCCAGCCATCGACGGCCGCGCGCGAATAGCCGTGCAGTGTCGCAATCATGTCGGCGCCGATGCCCTGCGGCGTGAAATACGTGTGGTAGGCAACCTGCGGGTCCGAGGGCCACGCGCCACGATCCGAACTCATTGCCACGCGGGACATCGACTCCAGTCCGCCGCCGATCACGAGGTCGGCCGCTCCTGCCTGAACCTTGGCCGCGCCCATGCACACGGCCTCGAGGCCAGATGCGCAAAAGCGGTTGATCTGCACGCCGGGCACCGACTCCGCGTAATCGGCATTCAGTACCGCGGTACGCGCGACATTGGCGCCCTGCTCCTCGTGCGGGGTCACGCAGCCTATCACCACGTCGTCGAGCAGCGCGGTGTCGAGCGTGTTGCGCTCGCGCAGGCTGACCAGAGCTTGCGTCAGCAGTTCGATCGGCGCAACGGCGTGCAGTGAACCATTGGGTCGGCCGCGCCCGCGCGGCGTGCGCAGGTGATCGTAAATGAGTGCTTGAGTCACGTTGTTTCCCGTCTTGTATCAGGCCGCAAAGCCATTGCGCTGGATCCAATCGGCGCAGACGCGCGCCGCTTCCTGCGCCTTGTCCGGTTGCCCAAAATAGTAGTGATTGGCACCCGCGATGGTCACGAGCTGCTTGCGATCATGGCGTATCGCGTCAAACATCATCTGGTTGTGGCTCGGCGGGCAGCCATCGTCGGCTGAATTGGCGATGATGAGCACGGGGACCTTCAGTCGCGACGCGCAGCGCGGACCGTGGGCATTCGAGTCGTCGTAGCTCCACTGCGACAACCAGCTGCGCAGTGAGCAGAAACGGGCCAATCCGACCGGACTCATGTTCACGACCTGCGGATCGCCGAGAAAGCACCAGCGCGGCTTGCGGTCGTTGGGTTCGAGCGACGGATCGAGCCAACGCGGATCCGCCATCGTGCCATGCACCACGAAGCCGAACTCCTGGTTCATCAAACCGCGCGCACGATAGTCGGCCAGCTTGTCGCGCACCCACGCGGTGATGCGCCGATTGCGTGCGATCTGCGCCGCGCGATAACGTGCGACGAAATCCGGCGCGTACGGAGGGCCCTGCGCGCCGGCGCCATACAGGTCCAGCGTCGGATCGCGCATCGTGGGATCGCGTTCATCGAGGATCGACGCATCGAGCCACTCCGTCAGCGTGATGTTGCGCGCCGCATGCGCGGCCAGCAGCATCACCCCATCTGCCGGAATCAGGCCGCGCGCAACCAGGTCCGGCGGATCGCCCGCCGGCGTGGCGCGCACTCGCGGATCTTCAGCCTCCGCCTGATAGAACAGCGACAAGGAGCCCCCGCCGCTCCAGCCGCCCAGCAGCACCTTGTCGTAACCCAGGCGCTCGCGCGCGTCCCGGACGCAGGCGCCCAGATCGACGGCGACCCTCTCCATGGTCAGGGAGTAGTCGATGCCCCGGTAGCGGCTGTTGCAATAGATGACATGCAGGCCCTGGCGCGCCAGCGCGTTGATCATCGGCAGGTACTGACCGCCACCGATCGGGTGCATGAATATCGCTACGGTCTTCGACGGCGCTCCCTTGGGTTTCAGCAGATGCGCCTCGAGCACCACACGGTCGATCTCGCCGGCGTAGGTGTCCTTGAAGGGCGCCTTGTCCTCGAATCGCACCAGATACGGTATCCGTTCGTATTCGTAACCCTGCCGACTGGATCTCTCGCTCATGGTCACCGTCCATTGAACCGTTATTAGACGATTCTAGGTTGACCTTAGCACTCTCGGCAAGCCAAATTGGCGCGTCAACTACGGGAGATCAGGCTACGGGAGATCAGGCAGATGCTGCAATTGCCCGCGCTGGCCACGGCAATGGTCGGCAGTTATCCACAGCCGGAGTGGCTCATCGACCGTGCCAGCCTCGGCAAGCGCTTGCCGCCGCGCGTGCGCGCCGCGGAGATCTGGCGCGTGCCGGGTCCTTTGTTGCAGGGCGCTCAGGACGACGCGACACGGCTGGCCATACGCGACCAGGAGCTGGCCGGGCTCGACATCATCGGCGACGGCGAGATGCGCCGCGAAAGCTATTCGAATGCGTTCGCCAACTCGCTCGGTGGCATCGATCACGACAATCCGGGCACCGCACTCGACCGCACCGGCAAACCGAACAGCGTGCCCAGGGTCATCGGACCGATCGTACGGCACACATCGACGCTGGTCGATGAAGCCCGCTTCCTGCGGCAGTGTACCGCGCGACCGACCAAGATCACGCTGCCTGGGCCCTTTACTCTGGCGCAACAGGCACAGAACGATTTCTACGTGAACCCGCGCGAGCTCGCGCTGGCCTACGCAGATGCAGTAAACGTGGAAATCCGCGAGCTGCATGCCGCAGGCATCGACATCGTGCAAATCGACGAACCCTATCTGCAGGCCCGGCCCGAGCAGGCCGCCGAGTTCGGACTCGAGGCCGTGAATCGCGCGGTTCGCGGCGTCGCCGGCATGACCGCGCTGCACATCTGCTTCGGCTACGCGCATGTGCACAACTATGCCGCCAAACCCAACGGCTACTCGTTCCTGCCGGAGCTTGAAGCGAGCACGGTCGACATCCTGTCGATCGAGGCGGCGCAACCGCAGCTGGACCTGTCGATCCTGCGTCGCCTGCCGTCGCGCCGGATCATGCTTGGCGTCATCTCGCTTGGCGACCTGAACGTCGAATCTCCCGACACGGTCGCACGACGCATCGACGCCGCTCTGGTGCACGTGCCCGCCGAACGCCTGCTGGCGGCGCCGGACTGCGGATTGAAGTACGTGTCGGGCGAGATCGCGATGGGCAAGCTGCGCGCGATGGTCGACGGTGTCGCACTGGTTCGCGGCCGCCGCCGCTGAGCGTTGGCCGTGGCGCTCGGAAACCTGCTGCAAACGCTTCCGCTGCTGCCCACCATGCTGGTGGGCAGCTACGTACAACCGGACTGGCTCATCGACCGCCACGCCTTGAGCCGACGTGCGCCGCCGAGAGTCCCGGCACCAGACTTGTGGTGCGTGCCGCCCGCGCAGTTCGAGGCCGCAGCGGACGACGCCACGCTCCTCGCCATCGATGAACAGGAACGCATCGGACTGGATGTCATCGGCGATGGCGAGATCCGGCGCGAGAGCTACTCTTGCACGTTCGTTGCCGCACTGGGCGGTATCGATTCGCAGCACAGCGGAACAGCGGTCGACCGACGCGGCAAATCGGCGCCGGTGCCCAGGGTCGTCGGCCCGATCACCTGGACCCGATCGGTGCTCGCCCACGACGTCGCGCTGCTGCGCAGCCGGACATCGCGCCCGATCAAGATCACGCTGCCGGGACCGTTCACGCTGTCACAGCTCGCCGAGGACCATGTCTATGACTCGCCGGGCGCGCTCGCCATGGCGTTCGCCGAGGCCGTCAATGCGGAGGTGCGCGCCCTGCACGCGGCCGGCGCCGACATCGTGCAGCTCGACGAACCCTATCTGGAGGCCCGTCGTGATGCGGCGCACGAATATGCCATGGCGGCTGTCACGCGCGCACTCGCCGGTGCCGCGGGCGCGACCGCACTGCACCTGTGCTTCGGCTACGGCCCGATCGACCGTGGCCACAGCAAATCCGGGCGCTACGCATTGCTGCCGGAGCTCGAACGCACGCCAGTCGATATCGTATCGCTGGAAGCCGCCCAGCCCGGTGTCGATGCGGCCGTCCTGCGCGATCTGCCTTCCAAGCTCATCCTCTGGGGGTGCCTGGATCTCGGCACGACTCAGGTGGACACGCAGGAGGTCGTGCTGCAGCGCATCCGGGCGGCGATCAACGTTGCGGGCGCGCAACAAGTGATGCTGGGACCGGACTGCGGCATGAAATACCTGCCGCGGGCCGTCGCCGAGGCCAAGTTGCGCGTACTGGTTTCCTGCGCACGGATTGCGCGCGGGTAGACTTGCCGCCGGAACCGAGTCTAATCTATGCTAGAAAAATCGGGCGCCGGTTTAGCCGTGGCTCCACCACATCGCCGGGCACCGAAGTCGTTTCCGCAATCCTTCAGAGGGGAACAGATCGATGAAAACGCTCGACAAGAAAATGCACTTCAGCCCGAGAGTCCTGGTCGGTTTCGTTCTGGCAGGCACTAGCGTCGGCGCTTGGGCCCAGACGACCAGCGCCAGCGACAACGCAAATGCTTTGGACGAAGTCGTCGTCACCGCGACCAAGCGCGCGGAGACTCTGCAGGATGTTCCCATCTCGGTGGGCGTGGTTTCGGGCGCAACGGTCGAGAAGTTCGGCTTGATGGGTTTTGAGGACCTGCAGAACCACGTCCCCAACCTGCTGGTTCAGGAAACCCTCGGTAGCTATCAGGTGCGCATTCGTGGCCTCGGGTCCGGCGCTGGCCAGTTGTCGTTCGTCAGCGCGGTCGGCAACTTCGTCGACGGCGTCTACTGTGGCCGTCCGCGCTGCTTCCAGGAGCCGCTGTTCGACGTCGAGCGTGTCGAAGTGGTGCGGGGTCCGCAAGGTGCGCTGTTCGGCAAGAACACCATCGCCGGCGCGATCAGCATGACTTCGGCTCGGCCGACCGATGAGTTCGAGGGCAAGATCTCGGCCGGTACGGAATTGTCCGAGGGTGGTTACAACGTCAGTGGATATCTGTCGGGCCCGCTGTCCGACACGCTCGGTGTCCGCCTCGCGTTCAAGCGCGAAGACCTCGATGGATTCATCAAGAACATCACGACCGGCAAGGAAGAGAACGCGATCGAGACGATGCTGGTGCGCGGTACGCTGCAGTGGAAGCCAAGCGAGAATTTCTCGCTGGTGGTCAAGGCCGAAAAGGGCCAGAAGGATATCGACGGCTATACGGTGCAGTCGATCGCCCTCGGCGGTTACGGCACGCCGCGCCCGTTCTCACAGCCCGAACGGCTCGACGATGAGACCTCGACTCGGTCGATTTTCCCGGAAGGCCAGTTCGACGGCACCGACACGGGCAGTTATTTGCTGAACATGGACTGGAACATCGGCGAGTACACGCTGACGTCGATCACGGGCCTGCAGGAGTTCGACTTCCTGAGGCGCTCATCGGCAACCGCGTACACTGAACTGTTTGTCGACACGCAGATCAGCGAAGACTATGAGCAGAAGAGCCAGGAGTTCCGGCTGACTTCGCCGAAGGGCGAGTTTTTCGATTTCGTGGCCGGCCTCTATTACTCCGAGGACGATTCGCGCATTCGTCAGTTTTCGCCGTTCGTCACGGCGACCGCCGGCCTTTATTCAACCTCGATCCGCGACTACGTCGGCGGCAGTGAATCGAAGTCCGCCTATTTCTCGGGCACCTTTCACTTCGCCGGTGACCGGGCGCGTGCCACCGTCGGTCTGCGCTACGGCGAAGACGACTTGAACGGCAATGCGTGGGCGACGCATGCGAGCTTCACGTCCGCGACCAACGCCCTGACCCCTGTCCCGACGGACCTGACGTATCCGCTGCCGGGCGCCGGGTACTCACCCTTCAACCCGGCAACGGGAGGCGGCACGCCGGAATTCAATTTCATCAGCGACCGCAAGGAAGACTACTTCGACCCGTCGGTCAACCTGCAGTTCGATGTCAATGACGACATCATGGTCTACGCCTCGTATGCCAAGGGCTTCAAGGCCGGCGGCTTCATCGCCAATGATGGCACGCTCGGCGGCCAGATCCTGCAGCGCATCGTGCTGACGACCCCAGGCGGCGCAGCCGGCTACGCGGCGGGCGCCACGAGCACCTTTGCGCAGACCTACGCGGGTGTGAATACGCTGACCGTCGCGCAGCTCGCCGCGGCGTCGACGTTGCAGCAGCCGATCCGGCTGCAACCCCACAACGGAGTCTTCGACTTCCAGCCCGAGGAGGCGAAGAGCGTGGAACTGGGAGCCAAGATGAAGTTCCTGGATGGCGCCATCCGCTGGAATATCGCCCTGTTCAAGACGGACTTCACGAACCTGCAGACCTCGCAGTTCGACGGCGTGCGCTTCATCACCCGCAATGCAGCTTCGGCGATCAGCCGCGGCATCGAGAGCGAGTTCGATTGGCGCATCAACCGCAACTTCACTCTCAGTCTGGACGCCGCGTATCTGGATGCCTACTACGACCGCTACACGAATACCTTCTGCAAGGTGATCACTATCCAGGGAACACTGGCCGATCCGCTCTGCACGACGACCAATGGTCGTGGCGACCTGTCGGGCGAGCAGCTCGAGCGCGCGCCGAAGTTCGAGGCCACCCTGAGCGCGAACTGGGAAAGCAACTTGATGGAAAAATTGCGGCTGCGTATCAATGGCTCCATTTACCACTCTGACGATTACTACATCCAGGCGAACGTGTCGCCGCTCTATGTCCAGCCTGCGTTCCAGAAGTACGACCTGCGAGTCGCCGTCGCGCAGGCCGAGGACAAGTGGGAAGTGGCACTCGTCGGCCGCAATCTCAGTGACGAGCTGACGATCCAGCACGCGTTCCAGGTCGGCGTGTACCACGCCGCCTCCGTCTCGACACCCCGCTATCTCACGCTGCAGGGCACCTGGCGGTTCTGAGGCGAAACCGGGCGGGTCGGCTTGCGGGCGCTGGTCTGCCGTGATTTCGGCCCGCTCGACACCTTGCGTGTCGAGCGGGTTGAGCCCGCGCCGTTGGCCGAGGGGCAGCTGCGCATTGCGGTCGCCGCCTGCGGCATCAACTTTCCCGACGTGTTGCTGGTGCAGGGGCTGTATCAGGTAAAGCCGCCCCTGCCATTCTTTCCTGGCGGCGAAGTTTCCGGGACGGTCCAGGAGCTGGGCCCCGGTGTGAGCGGGTTCGAGATCGGACAGGCCGTGATGGCGACGATCTACTGGGGCGGACTCGCGGAATTCGCGACCGCGCCCGCCGCCGCCGTGCTCCCAGTACCGCCCGGCATGAACCTGCACAGCGCAGCCGTCTTCCAGGGAGGGCATACGACCGTCTACCACGCGCTCGTCCAGCGCGCGGCCTTGCGTCGTGGCGAAACCCTGCTGGTGCTCGGTGCCGCTGGCGGCGTCGGCATGGCGGCGATGCAGATCGGACGCGCGCTGGGCGCGCGCGTCATTGGCGCCGCGGGATCGGCACGCAAGGTGGATGCGCTGCGGGTCGCCGGCTATGGCGATGTCATCAATTACAGCGATGGCAACCTGCGCGAGCAGCTGCGGTCGCTGGCAGGCCCGCAGGGTGTCGACGTCATTCTCGATCCGGTCGGCGGCGATTTGTTCGACCAGGCCTGTCGCTGCGTGCGCAGCGGCTCGCGCGTATTGGTCGTCGGATTCGCCAGCGGTCGCATTCCGCAGTATCCGGCGAACATTGCGCTGCTCAAGGAGAGCGCGTTGATCGGCGTGAACTACCAGCAGTTCCACGCTCGCGAGCCGGATCTCGCCCGCCGCAACTTCGCGGAGCTGGCGCGCCTTTATGCCGATGGCCTGATTGCACCGCACATCGATCGGGTATTCAGCCTAACAGACGCCGCTTCAGCGCTCGCGGCGATGGCCGACCGGTCCGTCATCGGCAAGATTCTGGTCGCGGTCCGCCCGTGAACGTTGGCAAAAGCGACGCCTGTACACTTCGAGTTGCACTCGAATCGACGCTGCGTTGGAACTCGCGGCGCGAGCTGGTCGTCGACGGCGGCCAGAGCTACGATGGAGCGCGACTTGCAAGTGAAAGCGACGCCGTCGCAAACGCGCTGCTGGAACTGGGCATTCGGCCTGGTAACCGGGTCGCCTTCCTCGGCAGCAACAGCGCACGCTTCGTCGTTGCGTTCCTGGGTGCGCAGCGATTGGGCGTCGTCACCTGCAACATCAACCCGCGCGAATCAGGCTCCTTCCTGCAGCGGACACTGTTGCGGCTCGAGGTGCAGGCCGTGATCTGCGATCCTCCCCAGGTGCCGAGGATCGTCGACATTGCGCCGCAACTGCCGGTACCGCCCCGAGTGATCTGCCTGGGCGACGACCGCATGCCCGGTGCCGATCTGAGCTATCAGCAGATCCTGCAACGGAAGTCGCAGCGCCATCTGAGCGAGGCCCTGCTGGGTACGGCCGTGCAGAGTGACGACCCGGCGATCATCATCCTGTCGTCGGGATCGACTGGCGACCCAAAGGGCATCCGGCACAGCCAGGGCAATTTCGTTCGCTGGCTCCGGGCTGCACCCGCACTTTTCTACCATGTCGAACCCGCAACGCGTTTCCTGGTCGTCGTCGGTACCTCGTTTGCTGCCTGGCCGTTCTCGGCGATGTCCGTGCTCTACGCTGGCGGAACCATCGTGCTGATGGACGGATTTACGCCGGAGGGGTTCTGCGAAACCGTGCAGTGCGAGAAAATCACCATGGCAGGTCCGGTCCCGACCATGATCCGCAAGCTCGAGCCGCAAGTGACACAGCACTTCGACTTGAGTTCATTTCGCATGGCGCTGTGCGCCGGCGAACCTCCCTCGGCGAGCGACATCGCGCGCATCCGCAGCTGGGCGGATACTGACATCCGCTGCTTGTATCTCGCGTCAGAGTCGGCACCGGGCGCGGCGACCTTCTGGCAGCTGCGCGATCAACTCGTGCTGGGCAAGCCGGTGTGCGCGGGCCGCCCGGTGCCGGGCGCGGACCTGCGCATTGTCGACCCCGATGGCGGTGTCGACGCTGAGCGAATCGTGGGTCAGACGGGCGAAATTCTGCTGCGCGGCCCGACGCTGTCGCAAGGCTACCTCGGCAACGATGAACTCACGAATCGGCGCTTCGTCGACGGCTGGTGGCGCTCGGGAGATCTCGGACGCCTCGACGAAGACGGGTTCCTGCATGTCGAGGGCCGCACCGACAACACCATCAACACCGGAGGGATCAAGGTGCAAGGGGAGGAAGTGGAACTGTGCCTGCTCGCGCACCCGGATGTGCTGCAGGCCGCCGTGGTAGGCGTCAGCGATCCGCGCTGGGGGCAGCGCATCGAGGCGCATGTGGTCGCGCGACCGGGCACGACAGTCGACGCGCTTGCCGATCACTGCCGTTCGCAACTGGCGGCATTCAAGAATCCCAAGCGCATCGTGCTGCGCGACAGCCTGCCCGCGGGCCCAACCGGCAAGCTCGATCGTGTCAGCCTACGCAGCGAGGTGCAGTCATCATGAGTCGCGTTACGGTCGAACTCGTGGATCGTGTCCTCTGCGTGACGATCGACAATGTACCCAGGAAAAACGCACTGACCATGACGATGTACGACGATCTCAGCGCCGCGCTGGAGCGCGCCGAGGATGATCGCGCGGTTCACGTCGTGCTGCTGACCGGCGCAGGCGGTCAATTCTGCTCCGGCAACGATGTCGGCGGCTTTCCGCCCGATCCTGCGCAGAACGGCCCCACTCCAGTACTCCGTTTCGTGACGGCTCTGGTGCAAGACAGCGTGCCGATTGTGGCGGCGGTCGAAGGCGTCGCCGCAGGACTCGGCGCCACCATGCTGCTGCACCTGGACTCCGTGGTCGCAGCTCGCAATGCGCGCATCGTGTTCCCGTTCGTGAATCTCGCACTGGCTCCCGAGGCGGGGTCCACGCAGCTGCTGCCGCAGCTATTGGGCTACACGCGCGCTGCCGAGCTGATACTGCGCGGCGGCTCCGTGGATGGCGCGGAAGCTCACCGCCTGGGAATCGCTTCGCAGCTCGCTGAACCGGGTGCAGCCCTACATCAGGCACTCGCGATCGCCGGCGAGATGGCGGCCAAGCCGCCGCAGGCCATGCGCCGCGCGAAGCGACTGCTGAAGGGCGACACCGCCGCGATAATGGCGCGAATTCACCTTGAGGAGCGCGCGTTGTTCGACGGGTTCGCCTCGGCCGAAGCCCGCGAGGCCATGCGCGCATTTCGCGAGAAGCGACCGCCCGATTTCTCGAACTGTTAGGTCCCCCATGCCACCGCAATTCAGTTTCCGCGGCCCCTTGTTACCGGACTTCGTGCGGTTGAACGGCCGCTGGTACCCAGGCAAAGCAGCCATTGTTGATGAAGAGAAGTCCCTGAGCTGGGGCGAGCTCGATCGGGCCTCGAATGCGGTCGCCAACGGCCTGCGTGCCCTCGGCGTGCGCAACGGCGATGCGGTCGCGATTCTGCTCGAGAACTGCGGCGAGTACGTCGAGATGCTCTACGGCCTGTGGAAGGCAGGTGCCGTCGCCGTGCCACTGAATCTCGCCGTCAACGAATCCGGTCTGCTGGGCATGCTGCGCGATGCGGGCGCCCGTGCGCTGTTCTGCAGTCCGCAACAGCGGGCGCGCCTCGGCTCCCAGCTCAACGGCGTCAGCAGTCTGCTGGACGGCGCCGTCATCGAGCATGGGCCTACGGCTGGTTATAATCAGTGGAAACGCGCGCAGTCCACAGAGCCGCCCGACGTCGTGATCGGGGACGACGACCCGATCAATATCATCTACAGCTCCGGGACCACCGCCCAGCCCAAGGGCATCAAGCACGTGCATCGGCGGCGACTGCAGTCGCTGTATGAGCTGGCGCTCGGCCATCGTTATCACTATGGCGCAGTTGCCATCTGCCCGATCGGACTCTATTCCAACGTGGCCTGGTCGCCGCTGCTGTGTTCGCTGATCGTCGGCGGCACCTTAATCGTACGGCGCGGCTTCGATGCAGAGTGCTGGGTCCAGGACGTCGCGAAGTATCGCGTGACGCACACGATGATGGTGCCCATCATGTTCCAGCGAGTTCTCGAGGCGCCGAACTTCTCACCGGCGGCGGTGCAGTCGCTGCAGGCCGTGGTCTCGGGTGGCTCCCCGCTGTTCGAGCATCTGAAGCGCCGCATCATGGAAAATTTCCGCTGCGTCGTCATCGAGCTGTACGGCCTGACGGAAGGATTCATGACCATGCTGCAGCCCGACGAGGCCGAGGGCCGCCTGGCCTCAGTTGGCAAACCCGTGCGAGGCAACGACTACCTGCTGCTCGACGAGCACGACCAGCCGCAGCCCTGGGGCGGGACCGGCGAGATCTGCGTGCGCAGCGTGCATGGCATGCTCGAGTATCACAATCGGCCCGATGCGACCCGCGACGCCATGTACATCGACCCGGCTGGACGGCAATGGCTGCGTACCGGCGATGTGGGCCGAACCGATGCGCAGGGGTATCTTTATATCGTCGACCGCAAGAAAGACATGATCCTCAGCGGCGGCCAGAACATTTATCCGGCCGACATCGAATCAGTCATGTCCACGCATCCTCAGGTCGGCGAGGTTGCCGTCATCGGCATACCCGATGAGCGCTGGGGCGAGACACCGGTCGCCGTCGTGGTAGCTCGGGGCCAGGCGGACGCGAACGAAATACGCGACTGGACCAATGAGCGTGTCGGCAAGCCCCAGCGCATCAAGGACGTGCGACTCGTGGCTGCGATGCCACGCAATCCTAACGGCAAGGTACTCAAGCGCGAACTTCGGGCCTGCCAACCGGAATCTCAGTCCGCTTCGGCGCGCCGGACCGGTCCCAGCGACACAAAGTAGCAGAGCGCAGCGAGCGCAAGTGCAATCGGTGCCACGACTGCCAGCGAGTAACGGACACCCTGAGGATCGGTGAACACCCGGTCCGACAGCAGCGCGACCGCGGTGGACCCGAGCCCGATTCCGATGAGGTTGATGACGAACAGGTAGAACGCCGACATCTGGCCGCGAATCTGGGCCGGCACCAGCTCCTGGAGCGCCGCCCCTGCCGCCGATACCGGCAGGATCGAACAGATGTACGCCATGCAGAACAAGCCAACCGCGGCGAGCGGTCCCGACTGCAGCGCGAATACGGCTGCCGCGGGAATTCCCAGCAGCGACGCGTACCCGCTGAGTCGCATCCGGCCCGCAGTACGCTCGCGCAGATGCCAGCGATCCGACAGCCAGCCTCCGCCGGCGAGGCCGATGACGCCACCAACCAGCAACGCCAGTCCGACGGCGAGGCCCGCCTGCGCGATGCCCCAGCCATGGACTCGTACGAGCATGACCGGCATCCACGAAATGATTGCGAAGGAAGCCAGCACCGAAAAGGCGACGCCGAGATGATGCGGCGTCAGCGCTGAACGCCGACCCCATGCGTAGCTCACTACCTCGCGCACCGTCATTGTCGCGGTGGCACGAGTCGATGCAGCGCGTTGCTTGGACTCAGGGATCCACAAGAACATCAACGCGACCAAGAGACCTGGCAGACCGAGGTAGAAAAAGGTCTGCTGCCATGGCCGGATGACGCCCAACAGGGGAATGACGACTGGATACTGGCTGCTGGAGAATTGCACGATGGCGCCACCCAGGATCATTGCCAGTCCGGCACCGATCGAAGTGCCGAAGTTGTAAATGCCAAGCGCGGTGCCGAGGCGACGCCGATCGAACAGATCGGCGAACAGCGAATACGCGGCCGGCGACAATGTCGCTTCGCCGATCCCAACGCCCATCCGCGCGAGCAGCAGGTGCACATAGTTTTGGGCCAGGCCCGAAAGCGCCGTCATGGCGCTCCACAGCGCGATACCGACTGCCGCGATGCGTGGCCGGTGCATGCGGTCGATTACCCGACCCAGCGGCAGACCCGCCAACGTATAGAAAACTGCGAAGGCCACACCCTGCAGCAGGCTGATCTGGGTATCGGTGAGCAGCAGGTCGCGCTTCAGAGGCTCGACCATCAGGCCGAGGATCATCCGGTCGGCGAACGAGAAGATGTATGCCAGCAGGAACATCGCCACGATCAACCAGTGCTTCCACGAAGCGCTCGAATCCGACCGGCCGACAGGCTCGTTTTGGGCCACCGTATTTCTCCCTACTTGTATTTTTAACCTTCTCCCTACTTGTATTTTTAACCTACATTAGACTATTTTTGGATCCGCAAATATGTTCCGTACCCGCAAGCTGTAGCGAGGAGTATCGCTATGAATGCCTCCGCCGTGCCCCGCATCACCAATGTCCACCATGTTGCCTACCGCTGCTTCGATTCGAACGAGACCCGCCATTTCTACGAAGATCTGCTCGGTTTGCCGCTCGAAGCTGCGCTCAGTTTCGACGAGATCTCGGGCACCGACGTCAAGCTGCGCTATCTGCACCTGTTCTTCAAGCTGGGCGACGGCAGTTTCATCGCGTTCTTCGATGTACCGGACCATGACCGGCCGGATCTGTTCAAGCCTCGTAGTGGATTGAACCGCCACATTGCGGTCGAAGTTGCGACGGCCGCGGAGCAGCAGCAATTCCAGGAACGCCTGGAGCGCGGTGGTTACAAAGTCATGGGGCCGATCAACCATGGTTTCGTGCAATCGATCTACACCGACGACCCCAATGGCATCCAGGTCGAGGTGACGACACGCCTGCCCGATTACGACGCCGTCATGGCCCATGAACGCAGCATCGTCGATCAGGTCATGACGCAATGGAATGCGGAAACGCGAGATCGCAAGGACGCGATGCGCGCCAAGATCGCCAAGTCGCCACTGGCCGCCTCCTAGCGACCATGGGCAGCCGCTGACGTGGCCTGTCAGTCGCCCGCATCGATCGCGCGGGCGACGACCTCTTTCATGATCTCCGAAGTGCCGCCGTAGATGCGCTGGATGCGCGCATCGGCGTACATGCGCGCTATCGGATACTCGAGCATGTAGCCATACCCGCCGAACATCTGCAGGCAAGTATCGACGACGCGGCATTGCAACTCGGATGTCCAGAGCTTCGCCGCCGCCGCCTGCGGCACCGTCAGCTTGCCGTTCGCATGGCTCTCGATGCAACGATCCAGCAGGCACCACGCCGCGAGCAGATCCGACTGAATCTCGGCCAACTTGAAGCGCGTATTCTGGAAGTCCAGGATGCGCTGCCCGAAGGCCTTGCGCCGCCGCGTGTATTCAACGGCGAGATCGAAGGCGCGCTGGCTCGTCGCGACCGCCAGCACCGCGATCGCCAGTCGCTCGCGCGGCAACTCGCCCATCAGATACTTGAAACCCGCGCCTTCCTCGCCCAGCAAGGCGTCCCGCGGCAAAGCGACATCGTCGAACACCAGCTCGGCCGTATCCTGGCCCTTCAGGCCGAGCTTCTGCAGGCTCCTGCCTTTCTGGAATCCCGGCAGTACGGCATCGACCAGGAACAAGCTGATGCCTTTGGATCCAGGTATCCCGCCGGTACGTGCCGCCACGATGCACATATCGCAGTTGGCCCCGCCGGTGATGAACGTCTTGGCACCGCGCAGTCGATAGCCGTCGGCCGACCGCTCGGCCACTGTGCGAATGGCCTGCAAATCGCTGCCCGTATCGGGCTCTGTCATCGCGATCGAGACCAGCGCCGTCCCAGCGACCATCGCGGGCAACCAGCGCTGCTTCTGAGCCTCGCTGCCATAGTGCAACACGTAACTGGCACAGATGTCCGCGTGCACGGCGAAATTCGCCGCCGTAATACCGGCGCGTGCCAGTTCCTCGCCGAGGACCGCGAGGAAGCGATAGTCGCCGCCCGCACCGCCATAGGATTCCGGTACGTGCGGACAGAGCAGCCCTTCCTGCCCGGCGCGCAGCCAGAACGAGCGCGGCGTGATGCCCGCATGCTCCCAGCCATCGTGCTCGGGAACCGCCTCGCACTCGAGGAAGCGGCGTACAGTGCCGCGAAACAACTCGTGTGTTTCGTCGTAGATCGTGCGCGGCAGGGTTAACGGCGCCACGACCGGCCTAACGCGACTGCAGGCCCTGATTCGCAAGGCCCACGAAGGCCTTGGCAATCTGATCGATCGAACTGCGGTGGCCACCGGGGTGGTACCACTTCGGCACCCAGTTGAGCGAACCCATGATCGCGGCGCAGGTCAGTTCCGGATCACAAGCGCGCACCGACCCGTCCTCGATGCCCGTACGGATAAATCCGGCGAGCCGCCGGCTGTCCGCCCGCGCGCGCTGCAGCAGGGTTTCGCGATGGGAGGCCTTCAGCGACGGGATCTCGCTGAGGATGGCTACTGGTCCCTGCGGCCCGCAGAGCGCATCGAGCTGCAGGCGGATGTAATGCTCGACTTTCTCGAGGCCAGTCGTGCCGCGGGAATCTGCCTCCGACAGGGCCTGCTCGCCCAGATCCAGCGCGCGCTGATAGCAGAGGAACACCAGGTTCTCCTTGCTGCTGACGTAGTAATAGAGGGCTGCGTCCGTGATCATGAGCTTGGCCGCGACGTCCTTCAGCGACGTCCCGCTGAAGCCCTTCTGGTTGAAGCTTTCGGCCGCCACCTTGAGCAGCCGCTCGAGCCGCTGTTGGAACTGATGATCGCGATCGAATTCGCGCGCTGCTGTTTCCATGGAAGTCAAATCCGATCGACGCTGGCAACCCGCCAGCCTCCATGACGCAGTATAGCAGCGCGGCTCAGAAGCAGACTAGAACAATTGAGTGCAGACTCAATCGCGAAACTGCGGAAGCTCTGCACAGGCGCACGCCGGCGGCCGACGTAGCGCGCGCCTGGGTGCGCGCGGCGCAGCGCAACGGCGCCGATGGTGTCAAATTCCTGGGTGCCGACCCCGACGTCTTCGCGGCGGCGATCGACGAGGTCAACAGGCTGGGCATGGGCTCGGCGTATCACCACGCGCAGTTGGCGGTGACGCAGCAGCATGCGCTGCGCAGCGCCGAACTCGGCCTGCGGAGCATCGAGCACTGGTACGGCATTCCCGAAGCCATGTTCGAGGATCGCCGGGTCCAGTCCTACCCGTCCGACTACAACTACAACGACGAGCAGGACCGCTTTGGGCAGGCCGGGCGCTTGTGGCAACAGACCGCGGCGCCGGGCAGCCCGATCTGGAAGGAGACGATCGCGAAGCTCGTCAAGCTCGACGTCACGCTGAACCCGACGATGGTCATATACGAAGCCTCGCGAGACCTGCAGCGCGCGCAGCGCCTCGAATGGCACGCCGAGTATTCGATGCCCTACATGCTCAAATCCTGGGAGGCGAATCCGCGCGTACACGGCTCCTTTTTCTTCGACTGGACCAGTGAGGACGAGATCGCCTGGCGTAGGAACTATCAGCTCTGGATGCGCTTTCTCAATGACTTCAAGAATGCCGGCGGACGCGTCGGTGTCGGCGCCGACAGCGGCTTCATTCTCAATACCTACGGCTTCGGATACATCCGCGAGTTCGAGCTGCTGCTGGAAGCGGGCTTTCACCCCCTGGAAGTACTACGGGCCGCCACGCTGAACGGCGCGCAGCTGCTGCGCATGGACCGCGACATCGGCACGATCGCCGTCGGCAAGAAAGCCGATCTCGTGCTCGTCCAGGAGAATCCCGTGCGCAACTTCAAAGTGCTCTACGGTACGGGCCATCGCATCGTGGATCGCAAGACGGGCAAGAGCGAGTCGAGCGTCGGCATCCGCTACACCATCAAAGATGGCGTCGTGTACGACGCGAAGCAGCTCTTGCAGCAGGTCCGGGACCTCGTCGCGGCAAAGAAAAAGCCCACATAGACATGCGTCAATCCCACGTGCTCTCGCGACGGCGCTTGCTGGCCGCAGCTCCGGTAGCGCTCGCAGCCGCCTGCGCCGGAACCGGCGAGGGCGGAATGGATCGCCCCGCCGTGAGAGTCCAGCTCGACACGGCCCAGGGGCTCATCGAAATCGAGGTCCAGCAGGACCGCGTACCCAAGGTGGCGGCCTGGTTCTTTGGTCTCGTGGCCACGGGCTCGTTCGACGAGACACAATTTTTTCGCGTCGGCCATCTGGCTGGGCAGCCCGATCGGCCGCGATTCATCGAAGGCG
>Ga0194128_10004753_pt1 | contig 19645 bp, 21 predicted proteins | sample TA2KigCa65mmetaG_FD_148650 | JGI IMG/M metagenome (GOLD analysis project Ga0194128, IMG submission 148650) | Freshwater microbial communities from Lake Tanganyika, Tanzania - TA2015037 Kigoma Deep Cast 65m | ecosystem: Environmental > Aquatic > Freshwater > Lake | place: Tanzania: Lake... | reverse complement strand
GAGAGCGTCGTGCCGGCAGGCGGACCGCTCGTCGAGATCGGCGACCCCGCCAGACTGGAAATCGTCACCGACCTGCTGTCGACCGATGCCGCGCGCATCCGCGAGGGGGCGCGCGCCCGCGTCGAGCTGAGCGGCCAGCCGCTCGTCGAGGCGGTCGTCCGCCGGATCGAGCCGTCCGGGTTCACCAAGGTGTCGGCGCTCGGCGTCGAGGAACAACGGGTGAACGTCGTGCTCGACATTCCCGACGGCGCGGGCGGAGAGGACGTGACGCTCGGCGACGCGTACCGCGTCGACGTGCGCATCGTCGTCTGGGAGGCCCCCGATGTGGTCAAGGTGCCGACGAGTGCGCTGTTCCGCGAGGGCGAGCAGTGGGCGGTCTATCGCGTAGACGCAGGACGGGCGCGCCGCGTCGTGGTGGCGCTCGGTCGCCGGAACGGCCGCGAGGCGGAGGTGCTCGCGGGCCTCGCCGCTGGCGCACGCGTCGTCATTCATCCGGGCGACGCGCTCGTGGACGGATCGCGCGTCAGAGCGTCAGAGGCGTCGTCCTGACGGCCGCCGCGGAGCCTGCCGAGAGTCGCCCCTCGCCTCGCGGAGTATTCGGGGCGGGATGCGGGTTTCTTCACTTGACCCATTGCCGTTCGCCGTGGGTGTCTGCGGTACTCGAGTTCTCTGCGCTCTGCCGACGCTGACCTTACGAGGTACCTCCCTTGCTGTATCGAGGACCGTAAGGAGCGTACGCCATGTTGAGAATACGAATAGCTGCAGTGGCGCTCGCGGCGTTGCTGCCGGCCGCTGTCGCGACGGCGCAGGCGCCGGAAACCGCCGGACCGGGCGGAACAGTTGCGTTCCTCGGCGGCGGTGCGGCCACCACGTCGACGGCTGGTCCGCTCGCGGGTGCGACGGTCGTGTACGACGTCAACGAGTGGTTTTCGCTCGAAGGGCAAGGCGCGTGGCTGGGGCGGGGCTCGGGCGCCGACGCGTTCAGCCTCACCGGGAACGTGCTCGTCAACCTGGTGCCGCTCGGGAGGCGCGTCGTGCCGTACGCCGGGGCCGGCGGCGGGCTGTATCGCGCGTCGTTCGATCTCGGCCATCAGCGCCTGCTGGGCGCCATCGCCGCGCCCTTCGGACCAGGCGCGGAGTTCTGTCCATCTGCCGGCACCGGCTACATGCGGAGCGCCGGCATGGGCTCGGGCGCCGTCTTCGGCGACTGTACCGCTCCCGGCGGCTTCTGGGGCGTGGGCGAGATGCCGCGCTTCTACGGCGAGCGGCTCGGCAGGATGATGGTTCCGGCCACCGGTGCCTGGGGCACGCGGGCGTTCAACGACCCGGCGCTGAGCTTCGGAGGCGGTCTCCGTCTGAACCTCGCGCAGCATCTCGAGGTACGGCCTGACGCGCGCGCGATCGTCGTGTTCGGCGGGGGCAGCAGCCACACGGTCGGCGTCTTTGGCGTGAATCTCGGATATCGGTTCTGATCGGCAGCACAGGCGCCGCCGGCCGGACGGGGAGAGGGTCCAGGCCGGCGCGCCGACCGCGTGACGTGCGAAGAATGCGGCGGCGGGCGCGAAGAAATTCGCAGTCGGACGCGCGGCGTTCACCGATCCCACCCAATGGCCCTGGCACGGCGCGTGCGTTTGGACACAAGCGTGTTGCAGATCGCCAACGTGCTCTGTCCGGTCGATTTCTCGGAATTCTCCCAGCGCGCAGTCGACCACGCGGCGGCGATCGCGCGCTGGTACGGCGCGCGCCTCGTGCTCCTGCACGTCTTCCAGACGCGGCCGAACGTCGACCTTCCCTCCACGACGATGAGCGAGAGCGAGCGCCAGCGGACGATCGCGGACCTGCGGCGCATGGCGACGCACGTGCCCGTCGACGTGCCGGTCGATCTCCGCGTCACCGAGGCAGGCGACGTGCACCGGGAGATCCTCACACAGGCCGACCTGGTGTCGGCCGATCTGCTGGTGCTCGGCACGCACGGACGCTCGGGATTCGAGCGTCTGATGCTCGGCTCGGTCGCCGAGCGGATCGTTCGGAAGGCCGCGTGTCCCGTCCTGATCGTCCCGCGGCACGCGGCCGACACCGCCCCGGACGAGCCGGTCCGGTTTCGCCGCATTCTCTGCCCCGTCGACTTCTCCGACGGGTCCGAGCGCGCGGTCCGCTACGCCACGAGCCTCGCGGAAGAGGCTCGAGCGCAATTGATCCTGCTGCACGTGCTCGAGGTGCCGGCGGAGATCATGACGGCGCCGACCTCCGCCGCCATGGACCTCGACCGGATCCGCGCGGCCGCTGTCGCCGAAGCGGGCCGGCTGCTGCCGGCTCTCGTACCGAATCCACATCCGAACTGGACGCTGAAGCCGGTCGTGCGCGAGGGCGTGGTCTATCGCGAGATTCTGGCGGTCGCCGACGAGCGCCGCGCGGATCTCCTCGTGATGAGCGTGCAGGGCCGCGGGGCGATCGACCTTGCGGTGTTCGGGTCGAACACGGCGCGGGTCATGCGCGCCGTGGCCTGCCCGGTGCTCGTTCTTCCTCCGCGTGAGGTGCGGAATGGCGCCTGACGATGCCACGGTTGATAACGGCGCGGCGCGGGCGTCTGCGGAGCGGGTGCGGAGGGGGACGCCGCTCGTGGTCGTCGCCGTCGGCGGCAACTCGCTCCTGCGCAGCCACGAGCTGGCCACCCTGGATCGCGGGCGGACCCGCGTCGACGAGACGTGCCGCGCGCTCGCGGAGGTCGCGGCAGCCGGTGTCCGCCTCCTCGTCACCCATGGCAACGGCCCCCAGGTCGGCGCCGCGCTTCGCCGCACCGAGCTCGCGCGCGACGAGGTGTACCCGCTGCCGCTCGACCTGTGCGTCGCGAGCACGCAGGGAGAGATGGGCGTGCTGCTGCAGCAGGCGCTGGCGGCCGCGCTGGCGGACCGAGGCATCGACGCACCGGTCGCCGCGCTGGTCTCGCAGGCCGTCGTCGGCCGCGGCGACCCTGCGTTTCGCCATCCCACGAAGCCGATCGGCCTCGCCGGCGCGCGGCGGGTCGTGCCGTCGCCCGAGCCGCTCGAGATCGTGGAGCAGCCCGTCGTCCGCGCGCTCCTCGATGCGGGCGTCATCGTGATCGCGCTTGGCGGCGGCGGCGTGCCGGTCATCCGATGCGGCTCGCGCGTCGAAGGGATCGAGGCGGTCGTCGACAAGGACCTGGCCTCGGCGCTCCTCGCCATCCGGCTCGGCGCCGACCTGCTCGTGCTGGTGACCGACGTCGACGGCGTCTATCTCGATTTCGCGACGCCTGCCGCGCGGCGGCTGGGCGAGGTCACCCCGCGTCAGCTCCGGCGGTACGCCGAGGACGGCCACTTTCCGCCCGGCAGCATGGGCCCGAAGGTCGAGGCCGCTCTGCGGTTCGCGACGGCCACGGGCGGCGAGGCGGTTGTGACCTCCGTCGACCGGCTGTCGGCGGCGCTCGCGGGCGAGGCAGGTACGCGCGTGGTGCACGAGACGGGGGCCGGGTGGAGGTGGCGCTCCGCGACGAGTGCGCGGAGTGCGTGAGGGTCATCATGCTGGTCAGAGACTTCGTCGATCTCGAAGAGCGGTACGGGGCGCGCAACTACGAACCGCTCGACGTCGTGCTCGAGCGCGGCGAGGGGTGCTGGGTCTGGGACATCCTGGGGCGCCGGTATCTCGACTGCCTCGCCGGGTATTCGGCCGTGAGTCAGGGACACTGCCATCCGCGGATTCTGGAGGCGGCGATCGCCCAGGCGCAGCGCCTGACATTGACCTCGCGCGCGTTCAGGACCGATCAGCTGGGGCCGCTGTACGAGCAGCTTCACGAGCTGACCGGCATGGAGATGGCGCTGCTCATGAACTCGGGCGCCGAAGCGGTCGAGACCGCCATCAAGGCGGCGCGGAAGTGGGGCTGTCGCGTGAAGGGCATTCCGCCAGGGCAGGCGGAGATCATCGCCTGCGCGAACAACTTCCACGGACGAACCCTGACGCTGGTGAGCCTGTCGACCGTGCCCCACTATCGCGACGGCTTCGGGCCGTTCACGCCGGGCTTTCGCCTCGTTCCCTTTGGCGACGCCGACGCGCTCGAGGACGCGATCGGGCCGCGGACCTGCGCATTTCTCGTCGAGCCCATTCAGGGCGAGGCCGGTGTGATCATTCCGCCCGCCGGATATCTCACCGACGTGGCGCGCATCTGCCGGCAGCGCGGCGTGCTGTTCATGGCCGACGAGATTCAATCCGGCTTCGGCCGGACCGGCCGGCTCTTCGGCTACATGCATGACGCGCACGCGCGGCCCGACGTGCTGATCGTCGGCAAAGCGCTGTCGGGCGGCTTCTATCCCGTGTCGGCCGTCCTCGCGTCGCGGGAGGTCCTGGGAGTATTCGGCCCGGGCGACCACGGCAGCACGTTCGGGGGCAACCCGCTGGCGTGCGCCATCGCGCGCGCCGCGCTCGACGTCATTCAGGACGAAAAGCTGCCTCGGCGGGCCGAGCAGCTCGGCCCGTACTTCCTGAACCACCTGGAGCGCGTCCGCGCGCCGATCGTGCGCGATCTGCGGGGCCGCGGGCTGTGGATCGGCATCGAGCTGGACCGGCCGGCACGCCCGCTCTGCGAGGCGCTCCAGCGCCGCGGGCTGCTGTGCAAGGAGACGCACGAACGCGTCATCCGGCTGTCGCCGCCGCTCGTCATCACGAGCGAACAGATCGATTGGGCGGTGGACCAGCTCGAGGAGGTGCTGTGGAACGCATCCGTACACTGATCCTCGGCGCCGCCGGGCGCGACTTCCACAACTTCAATGTCGTCTACCGCGACGACGCGCGCTACGACGTTGTCGGGTTCACCGCGGCGCAGATTCCCAACATCGCCGGGCGGCGCTACCCGGCTGGGCTCGCCGGGGCGCTCTACCCAGATGGCATTCCGATCTTCCCGGAGGAGGAGCTGCCTCGGCTCGTCGATCGGCTCGCCGTGCGCCAGGCGGTGTTCTCGTACAGCGACGTGCCGTACCCGTACGTGATGCACCGGGCCGCAATCGCCCACGCGGCCGGGGCCGACTTCGTGCTGCTCGGACCGCGGGCGACGATGCTCGAGAGCCCCGTGCCGGTGGTGGCGGTCTGCGCCGTCCGGACCGGCGCGGGCAAGAGCCAGACGAGCCGCGCCATCGTGCCGATCGTGCGCGAACACCACCTGCGGGTCGCGGTCGTCCGGCACCCGATGCCGTACGGCGACCTCGTGGCGCAGCGGATACAGCGGTTCGCGACGCTCGCCGATCTCGACCGGCATCACTGCACGATTGAGGAGATGGAGGAGTACGAGCCGCATCTGGTCCGCGGGTCGATCGTCTACGCGGGCGTCGACTATGCCGACATCCTCGCGGCGGCGTCGTCCGAAGCGGACGTGATCCTGTGGGACGGCGGCAACAACGACCTGCCGTTCTACCGGCCGGCGCTGCACATCGTCGTGGCCGACCCGCTGCGGCTCGGCAACGAGCTGGCCTACCACCCGGGCGAGGCGAACCTGCGGATGGCCGACGTCGTCGTGATCAACAAGGTGGACACCGCCGACCTGGCGGCCACCGAGCAGTTGCGCGATCACATCCGCGCGGCCAACCCGCGCGCGCGCGTCATCGACGCGGCCTCGCCCGTGGCGGTCGACCGTCCCGACCTGATCATCGGGCGCAGGGTGCTCGTCGTGGAAGACGGTCCGACGTTGACGCACGGAGAGATGCGCTTTGGCGCCGGAACGGTGGCGGCGCGGAGGTGCGGCGCCGCCGAGATCGTCGATCCGCGGCCGTTCGCGGTCGGGAGCATCGCCGAAACGTACCGCACCTATCCCGCGATCGGGCCGCTGCTGCCGGCGATGGGGTACGGCGGCGTGCAGATGCGGGAACTCGAGGCGACGATCGCGCAGGTTCCGTGCGACGTGGTCGTCGTCGGCACACCGATCGACCTGAGCCGCCTACTGACCATCACACAGCCGCTCGTGCACGCGCGCTACGAGCTGCAGGAGATCGGACACCCGAACCTGCGCGACGCGCTCGAACCATTCCTCCGGCGCGTCAAGCCCACGGCGCGCCTGGTCGCCGCCGGGTAAGACGCGGGTTCAGGCGGCGGTCTTCGTATCCGTCCTCTTGGTCGAGATGCCGAACAGTGTGTACGACGGGCACCACCCGGCCAGCGCCGTCACCATCGCGATCGCCGCGACGATCACGAACGCCATCGCCCACGCGCCGGGCCACATCGCCCAGGCCGCGATCGCGAACCCCATGGCGACGAACAGCCGGACGATCCGATCCAGGCCGCTTTCATTCGTAAATGTCATCTTCGCCTCCCGCGATCAGGGTGCAACATCGACGCCGCTGGCCAGAGAGACCAGGACTGCGGCGATGTCTCCCGCGTGCGTCCATCGGGCTCGAATAGTCCGAAGCAGGCGCGAAATGTTCCGCAGCTCGATAGCCATCGCGGGCGGTGTCTGGTGCCGAGATTGCACGATCGATCCCGCTGGAGGCGATGGATGGTCAACCCGACGCAGACGCTGGGATGGTCCGTCTGGACCATCGTGCTCATCGTGATCGCGCTGATTGTCGCCGCGGGCTTGCTGTACCTGGCGTACTGACGTCGTCAGCGCGTTGGAGGCGGCGGGTGGGGGACGTCGATCCCGCGAGCGAACGCTGTCGCGGCGCGCCATGGCGGGGCGCGTCGAATCCGTGCTGCCCGACCACCAGCACCGGCGTGCCGGAAACGCTGCGTCCCTTCACGATTCGAGCCCCCATCCAGTGCTCCACGTGTAGTGCCAGATGGCATCGCGCGCGAGGCGGCGGTCCGCTTGGTGTGTTGGCGTTTGAGCGGCGGGCCCGACACGCGATCGAATTTCGGGAACACCGTTTGCTCGTAGGTTCGCGGTCGGCCAGGCGCCATCGCGAAGGCGCGGATCGCGGATCGAAGCGGCACGCCACCCGGAATATCCCGTGTGCTGCGAGGAAATCCGCGCGGTGCGCCCGATGACCGCGGCGACGAGGGACGAGGGGGCATGAGACGTCATCACGAGGAGCTGGCGACCGTGCCGGCCATGCTGTCGGCGCTGTCGCTCCTCCTGCCGTTTGCCGGCGCGCTGTGGCTGCGGATTCGCGCCGGCGGCAAGCGGGAGTAGCCACGGCCGCAGCCGCAGAAAGCGCAGGTGGCACATGAACGCGCGAACGGGGTGGCTCGGCAGCGAGCTCGAACGCCGCGGCATCTCACGGCGCGAGTTCATCGGGTTCTGCAGCACGATGGCGGCCGCGCTGGCGCTGCCCAAGGCGGCGGCCGCGCAGATCGCGCGCGCCGTCGGGAGTGCGCAGAAGCCGATCCTCATCTGGCTCGAGTTTCAGGATTGCGCTGGCAACACCGAGTCGTTCCTGCGCGCGAGCCGCCCGACGGCGGCCGACGTGATCCTCGACGTGCTGTCGCTCGATTACCACGAGACGGTCATGGCGGCGGCTGGCGAGCAGTCGCGCGCGAACCGCGATCGGCCGGTGACCGAGCGTCCCGGCGAGTACATCGCAGTCGTGGAGGGCTCGATTCCGACGGGCGCCAACGGCGCGTACTGCACGATCGGCGGAGAGTCCGCCGTCGACATCGCCCGCAGGGTGTGCGGCAACGCCGCGGCGACGATTGCCATCGGCACCTGCGCGACATTCGGCGGGCTGCCGGCCGCCTCGCCCAATCCGACGGGCGCGCTCGGCGTCGCCGACGCGGTGCCCGGCGTCCGGAACCTGATCAATCTGTCGGCCTGCCCGGCGAACGTCGAGAACCTGACGGCGCTGATCGTCCATTACCTCACGTTCAAGGCGTGGCCGCCGCTCGACCACTACCGGCGCCCGCTGTTCGCGTACGGCAAGTCGATCCACGACAACTGCGAACGCCGCGCGCACTACGACGCCGGCCAGTACGTCGAGGCGTGGGGCGACGCCGGCCACCGGGCCGGGTACTGCCTCTACAAGATGGGATGCAAGGGGCCCGCGACGTTCCAGAACTGCCCGAACGTGCGCTGGAACGGCGGCACGAACTGGCCGATCGGCTGCGGGCATCCGTGCATCGGCTGCGCCGAGCCCGACTTCTGGGACCGTATGACGCCGTTCTATCAGCACCTGACCGGGGTGCCCGGGTTCGGAGCGGCCTCCAACATCGATGCGATCGGCGGGCTGGCGGTGCTCGGCGTCGGCGCCGCCTTCGCCGGCCACGGGCTGATTCAGATCATGAAGCGCGCGGGCGAGCGGGTCGAGCCCGTGACGCCGAGGACGCCGCCGACGCCGCCGAAGGGAGATGCGTAATGGCTCGCGTGGTTGTCGATCCGGTGACGCGCATCGAAGGGCACCTGCGGATCGAAGCCGAGGTCGACGGCGGCGCCGTGCGCGACGCCTGGTCCTCGTCGACGATGTTCCGCGGGATCGAGATCATCCTGAAGGGGCGCGATCCGCGCGACGCCTGGGCGTTCACGCAGCGGATCTGCGGCGTCTGCACCACCGTGCACGCCATCGCCTCGATCCGCGCGGTCGAGAACGCGATTGGCGCCGCGCCGCCCCCGAACGCGCGGCTGCTCCGCAACCTGATCATCGCGGCCCAGGCCGTGCAGGACCACGTCATCCACTTCTACCACCTGCACGCGCTCGACTGGGTCGACATCGTGTCGGCGCTCTCGGCCGATCCGGCGAAGACCGCGTCGCTCGCCGAATCAATCTCCGACTGGCCGCTCTCGAGCCCGAAGTACTTCACGGGCATCCGCGACCGGGTCAAGGGGTTCGTCGATCGCGGTCAGCTCGGGCCGTTCGCCAACGCCTACTGGGGGCACCCGGCGTACCGGCTGCCGCCCGAGGCGAACCTGATGGCGGTGGCGCACTATCTCGAGGCGCTCGACTGGCAGCGGGAGTTCATCCAAATGCACGCCGTGCTCGGCGGCAAGAACCCCCACCTCCAGAGCTTCCTGGTGGGCGGCATGGCGACGCCGGTCGATCCGAACAGCCAGGCCGCGCTCAACGCGGGCACGATTGCCGAGCTGAAGCGATTGGTGGCGACGGCGCGCGACTTCGTCCGGCGCGTCTACCTCCCCGACCTGCTCGCCGTGGCCTCCTTCTACAAGGACTGGGCCGGGCACGGCCGCGGCGTGGGCAACTACCTCGCCTACGGCGAGTATCCGGATGACGACACCGCGACGCCGGCGCTCTTCCTGCCGCGCGGCGTCATTCGCGCGCGCGACCTGTCGAGGGTGGAGCCGTTCGATCCCGCCAAGGTCACCGAGTACGTCGCGCACTCCTGGTACCGGTACCGGGAGGGCGACGCCACCGCGCTGCATCCGTTCCAGGGTGAAACGGCGCCCGAGTACACCGGCCCGACGCCGCCGTACACACGGCTCGGGCTCGACGCCGACACGGACAGGAAGTACTCGTGGCTCAAGTCGCCGCGGTACGACGGTCTGCCGATGGAGGTCGGCCCGTTGTCGCGGATGCTCGTCGCCTACGCGTCGGGGCATGCGCGCGTGAAGGAACTGGTCGGCGGGGCGCTCACGCAACTCGACGTGGGCCCCGAGGCGCTCTTCTCCACCCTCGGCCGGGTCGCGGCGCGCGGCATCGAGACGCTCGTGCTCGCCGAGAAGATCGAGGACTGGGTGGACGGACTCGCCGCCAACATGGCGGCGGGGGATCTGCGGATCCACGACAACTCGAAATGGGATCCCGGGTCGTGGCCGGCCGAGGCGATGGGCGCGGGCTTCCACGAGGCGCCGCGCGGCGCGCTCGGGCACTGGGTGTCGATTCGCGACGGCGTCATCGAGAATTACCAGTGCGTGGTGCCGAGCACGTGGAACGCGGGGCCGCGCGACGCGAAGGGACAGCGGGGGCCGTACGAGGAGGCGCTCATCGGCACGCCCGTGGCCGACTTGCAGCGTCCCGTCGAGATCCTGCGCACGGTTCATTCCTTCGACCCGTGCATGGCGTGCGGCGTGCACGTCGTCGACGCACAGCGCCGCGAGGTGGCGCGCGTGAGGGCCGTATGAGCACCGTTGCCGTCCCCGCTGCCGGCGGGGCGCCGTCCGATCTCGTGCGGGTGTACGTCTGGGAGACGCCCGTCCGCATCACGCACTGGCTGATTGCGCTCTCGATCGTCGTCCTGTCCGTGACCGGGTTCTACATCGGCTATCCCTTCATCACCGTATCCGGGCCGGCCGGCGACCACTTCGTGATGGGGTGGATGAAGGTGATCCACGGGTGGACGGCGTACGTGTTCATGGGCGCCGTCCTCGCGCGGATCATCTGGATGTTCACCGGCAACACGTACGCGCACTGGGACAAGTTCATCCCGGTCCACCGGCGGCGCCGGCACGGCGTCTGGCCGACGCTCAAGTTCTATCTCTTCGCGCTGCGGAAGCCGCCCGGGTTCGTCGGGCACAACCCGCTCGCGGGGCTGACCTACGCCCTGGTGTTCGGCCTGTACTTCCTGGCGATTGCCACCGGTCTGGTGATGCGCGGCGCGAGCGCCGACGTCGAGTCGCCGCTGCGCTGGTTCGCCGCGTGGGCGCCGCTCTTCGGCGGCCTGCAGATCGCGCGCTGGATCCATCACGCGGTGATGTGGCTGCTGCTCGGCTTCGCCGTCCATCACGTCTACAGCAGCGTGCTGATGTCGACGATCGAGGCGAACGGGACCGTCGAGTCGATCTTCTCGGGCTACAAGTTCGTCCGCCGCGAGGATCTGCAGCACTCGGGCTACCGCTTCATCAACCGCAAGGGCCAGGTCGATGAGTGATCGTGCGCCGCTCCTCGTGCTCGGGCTCGGCAACGTCCTGCTCGAGGACGACGGCGCCGGGGCAGCGGCGGTCGCGCGGCTCGTCGACGACTTCGAGCCGCCGCCGGGCGCGCGCGTGCTCGACGGCGGCACGCTCGGCCTGTCGCTCCTGCCGTATCTCGGGGAGGCCGACACGGTCCTCCTCGTCGACGCCGTCCACACCGACGATGCCCCGGGCACGCTCGTCCGACTGGAGGGCGACGAGGTGCCGCCGGCAGTCGCCACACGCCTCTCGCCGCACCAGGTGGGCGTGGCCGATCTGCTCGACGGGGCGCGGCTCGTCGGCCGGTACCCGCGCCGGGTCGTGCTGCACGGCGTGGTTCCCGCGTCGATCGAGCTCGGAGTCGGCCTGACGCCGGCGGTGCAGGCCGCGCTGCCCGCATTGGTCGAGCGTGTGGTGGAGGAGGCGCGCGCGTGCGGGTTCGTGTTCGCGCGCCGGGACGCCGATGAGACGCCTGTGGGTGGCCGCACTCTCGATGTGGTTCGTGCTGCCGGGGTGCGGTGACATGGATCGGGATCTGCCGCGGGCCTACCGGCGACTGGTGGTCCCGGCCGCACGGCTCGACTCGCCCGACGCACGGGCACGGGGCCGGGAGCTGTTCCTGCAGCACTGCGCCCTCTGCCACGGCGACCGCGGCGACGGACGCGGCCCGCGGCGGGAGGGCCTGACGCGGTCGCCGCGTGACTTCACCGTGGCCTCGTGGCGTCACTCCACCTCCGCACGCCGCGTGTTCTTTGCCGTTCGGGAGGGGCTGCAGGGGACGCCGATGCCGAACTGGAAGGCGTTGAGCGAAGGGGACGCCTGGGACATGACGGCCTTCGTGCTGTCGCTGGGGGAAGCCCGGTGAGGACCTCGGGGCGGCACATCGAGATCCGCGGCGTGGTGCAGGGTGTCGGCTTCCGCCCGTGGGTCTATCGGCTGGCGACCGAACGAGGGCTGGCCGGCCGCGTGCGCAACGACGCCGCCGGCGTGACGATCGAGGCCTTCGGCTCGGACGACGCGCTCGATCTGTTCCTGCGCGGCCTGGAGGAGTCGCCGCCCCCGGCCGCCGTGATCACCAGCGTGCGGTCGTGGGCGATTCCCGTCGAGCCGGTCGGCGGCTTCTCCATCGTGCAGAGCGGGCAGGCCGCCGAACCGCGCGTCTCGATCCCGCCCGACCTCGCCACGTGCCCGGCCTGTCTCGCCGAGACGCGCGATCCGGCCGATCGCCGGTACCGCTATGCGTTCACCAACTGCACCAACTGCGGCCCGCGCTTCACGATCACGCGCGACGTGCCGTACGACCGCCCGGCGACCACGATGGCGGCATTCGTGATGTGCCCGGCCTGCCGGCGTGAGTACGACGACCCAGTCGATCGCCGCTTTCACGCGCAGCCGAACGCGTGCCCGGTCTGCGGCCCGCGCCTCGTGGTCGTGACGCCGGGTGGCAAAGTGCTGCCGTGCGACGATGCGATCGCGCGTGTCGCGGACGAGCTGCGGTCCGGGCGGATCGTCGCGGTCAAGGGGCTGGGCGGGTTTCATCTGGCGTGCGACGCCACCTCGTCGGATGCGGTCCGCCGGCTCCGGCAGCGCAAGCGCCGCGACGAGAAGCCGTTTGCCGTGATGGTCGCGGATGACGCAGCAGCGGCGCGGCTTGCCGACCTTGGCGAGGCGGAGCGCCGTCTGCTGGCGTCGGTCGAGCGGCCGATCGTGCTGGCCGTGCGCCGGCCGGACGGCGGCCTGGCGCCCGAGGTCGCGCCGGACACGCCGCTCGTGGGGGTGATGCTGCCGTACACCCCGCTGCATCACCTCCTCGCGCGCGACGCGGCGCGGCCGCTCGTGATGACCTCGGGCAACCTGTCGGAGGAGCCGCTGGCGTATCGCAACGACGAGGCGCTCGCACGGCTCGGCCGCATCGCGGACCTCTTCCTGCTGCACGACCGCGAGATCGAGACCCGCACTGACGACTCGGTGGCGCGCGTGATCGCCGGACGGCCGGTCGTCCTGCGCCGATCGCGCGGATACGTGGCGCGATCGATCGCGGCCTCGCCGTCCTTCGAGGCGCCGGTGCTCGCGTGCGGCGCCCTGCTGAAGAATACGTTCTGCATCGGCGCCGGCGACGCGGCCTACCTGGGTCCTCACATCGGCGACCTCGAGAACCTCGAGACGGCGCGCTCGTTCGAGGAGTCGATTGCGCGGATGGAGAGGTTCCTCCGTGTGGCGCCGGCCATCATCGCCTACGACCTGCACCCCGGCTACGTCTCGACGGCGTACGCGCTGGCGCGGCCCGAGCCGATCAAGATCGGCGTGCAGCACCATCACGCGCACGTCGCCAGCGCGATGGCCGAGCACGCCCTGGCGGGCCCCGTCATCGGCGTGGCGTACGACGGAACGGGGTACGGCTCCGACGGCGCGGCGTGGGGCGGGGAGGTGCTCGTCGCGCGGTACGACTCGTTCGCCCGCGTGGCCACGCTGCGCCCCGTCGGGCTCGCCGGCGGCGACGCCGCCATCCGCCACCCCTGGCGGATTGCGCTCGCCCTGCTCGAGGACGCCTTCGAGGGCCGGCCGCCGCTCGACGATCTGGCGCTCTTTGGCGCCCTGTCGGCCTCCGACGTCGCGGCCGTGCGGCAGATGCTGGGGGCCCGCTTCCGGTCGCCCGCCGCGCACGGCGCCGGGCGGTACTTCGACGGGATCGGATCACTAGTGCTCGCGCGCCCCGACTCGCGCTACGAGGGGCAGATCGCGCTCGCCTGGAACGGCGTCGCCGATCCGGCCGTGCGGGAGCGCTACGGCTTTGCGACCGACTGGTCGGCGTCGCCCTGGCAGATCGATCTGCGTCCGATGACGCGTGAGGTGGTGCGCGACCTGCGCGCCGGCGTGTCGGCGGCCGTGATCGCCGCGCGGTTCCACAACACGCTGGTGGCCGCGACGGCCGCCGTCGTGCGGGCCGCGGCGCGGATCCACGGGACGCTGCCAGTCGTGCTCACCGGCGGGTGTTTTCAGAACGCGCTGCTCGCCGAGCGACTGGCAGCCGCGCTGACGGCCGAGTATCGCGTGTGCCTGCACCGCGACGTGCCGCCCGGCGACGGGGGGCTCGCGCTGGGGCAGGCGGTGGTCGCGGCCGCGATCGCGCGGCAGCAGGGTCCGTAGGGGTGGCGCCGCCGCGCACGTGAGGACCGCGCGGAAGGGGGATCGACGCGATGTGCTTGGGGGTGCCGGGCAAGGTGATTGAGGTGCGCGACGCGGTCGCGGTGGTCGACTTCTGGGGCGTGCGCCGGCACGTCCGCCTCGACGTCGTCGACGAGCCGGTCGAGCCCGGGGATTACATCCTCAATCACGTGGGGTACGCGATCCGCCGGATTCCGATCGGCGAGATTGAGGCGACGCTGGCGCTCTACGAAGAGCTGCTGGCGCGCGCGGAGGCGGAGGACGACCTTATGGCCGCCGACGTGCGGAACGAAATGCAGGGGACGGGCAATGACTGATGGAAGCGGGGTTACGCGCCGCAGCCCCGGGACGCCCCGCGGCCTGGCGGAGCTGAAGTTCCGCGATCCCACGCGGGCGCGCGCGCTCTCGGAGGCGCTGGCGCACGTGGTGGCCGCGATCGGGCGCGCACCGGTGTCGGTGATGCACGTCTGCGGCAGCCACGAGCAGGCAATCGCCAGGTTTGGGCTGCGGGCCGCGCTGCCGCGCGGCTTGAACGTGATCATGGGGCCTGGCTGCCCGGTCTGCATCACCGACGTGCCGGAGGTCGACGAGGGCGTGGCGCTCGCGCGGCAGGGCGTCCGGATTGCCACCTACGGCGACATGCTGAAGGTGCCCGGGACGGTCATGTCGTTGGCGGACGCGCAGGCCGAGGGGGGCCGCGTCGAGGTCGTCTACAGCGTGGCCCAGGCGGTCGATCTGGCGCGTCGGTGCGACGAGCCGGTCGTCTTCTTCGCCACCGGCTTCGAGACGACCGCCGTCGCCACCGCGGCTGCCGTGCTCCGAGATCCGCCGGCCAACTTCTTCGTGCTCTCGGCGCACAAGTACATTCCGCCGGTGATGGAGATCGTCGCGGAGATGCCGGAGACGCGCGTCGAGGGGTTTCTCGCCGCCGGGCACGCCGCCACCATCACCGGCTGGGGGGTCTTCGAGCCCTTCGTGGCGCGCCATCGGCTGCCGGTCGTGGTGGCGGGCTTCGAGCCGCTCGACATCCTGGCGGGGCTGCTGAAGCTCGCCGAGCTCGTGCGCGACGGCGCGGCGGACGTGGCGAACATGTTTCCGCGCTGCGTGACGAAGGAGGGCAACCGGCGCGCCCAGGAGCAGCTCTGGCGGGTGTTCCGGCCCATTGGCGGGAAGTGGCGCGGCATCGCGCACGTGCCGAACGGCAACCTGCGCCTGCGCGACGAGTGGGCGCATCTCGACGCCCGCCGGCAGTTCGACATCGACCTGCGGCGGCTGTGGGATCACGCGCCGCCCGCGCTCGTCGATGCCTGCATCTGCGGCGACATCATGGCGGGGATCAAGGCGCCGACCGACTGCGGGCTGTTCGGCCGCGAGTGCGTGCCGCACGCCCCGGTGGGCGCGTGCATGGTGAGCAGCGAGGGCACCTGCAAGATCTGGCATCAGTACGGCGGTCACCCCGATCTGGCGCTACCCGCGCAAGGAGGCGACGGTGCGGTCTGCGCTCGATGAACGGATCACGCTGAAGTACGGCGCGGGCGGCGAAGCGATGCGGACGCTCATCCGCCAGGTGTTCCTCGACGGCCTGATTCCCCAGCACCCGAACGGCGACATCGGGCTCGCCGCCATGGACGACGGCGCGGCGCTGCGAGTCGGCGGGCGCTGGCTCGTGGTGACGACCGATTCCCACGTCATCCATCCGATCTTCTTCCCCGGCGGCGATATCGGCCGCCTCGCCGTGTCGGGCACGGTGAACGATCTCGCCATGATGGGCGCGACCGACGTGCTGGCGCTGACCTGCGCCGTCATCATCGAGGACGGGTTTCCACGGGCGGATCTGATCCGGATCCAGCATTCGATCCGGGCCGCGTGCGACGAGGCGGGAGCGACCGTCGTCGCGGGCGACACCAAGGTGATGGGCCGGGGGGAGCTGGACGGCATCGTGCTGAACACCACGGGGATTGCGATGAGCGATCGCGTCGTGCCCGACTCGGGGCTGCGCGCGGGAGACCTGCTGATCGTGACGGGCACCCTCGGCGATCACGGCATGGCCGTGATGGCCGAGCGGCACGGCTTGGCGCTCGATGCCGACCTGCGGTCGGACATGGCGCCGATCAACGGCCTCGTGCGCGCGGCGCTCGCGGCGGCGCCCGGCGCGATCGTGGCCATGAAAGACCCGACGCGCGGCGGCCTCGCGTCCGCGCTGCACGAGATGGCCGGCAAGAGCGGCGTCGGCATCGTGCTCGACGAGGAGGCGCTGCCCGTAACGGCGCCGGTGCGGGCGGCCAGCGAGCTGCTCGGCATCGATCCGCTGCACGTGGCCAACGAGGGGAAGGCAGTGCTCGGCGTCCGCCCCGAGGCCGTCGAGGACGTTCTGGCCGCGCTGCGCGCGCATCCGCTCGGCCGCGAGGCCGCCCTGATCGGGCGCTGCGTCGCGGAACGGGTCGGCGCCATCATCCTCGACACCGGCTTCGGGCGGCGCCTGGTCACTGAGCCCGAGGGAGAGCTGCTGCCGCGGATTTGCTGACGGGGGAGCATGGCATGGAGAGGCTGCGAGTCGGCGTCCTCTGTTCTCATCGCGCGCCGGGGTTGTCGTATCTGCTCGACCGCGACGCCAACCGCGGGCGCCTGTACGACGTGGCGTGCCTGCTCACGAGCGAGGACGCATGTGCCGACGCGGCCGCGGCCGCGGCCCACGGCATCCCGGTGCTGTTCCACTCGATCCGCGAATTCTGCCGCACGCACGGCGTGCGGCTGGCCGATCCGGTCGCACGCGCGTCCTACGACCGGGTGACGGTCGAACGGCTCATGCCCTTCGGCATCGACCTGATCGTGCTGTCCAGCTACCTGCTCGTGCTGTCGGCGCCGATGCTGTCGGCGTTCCGCGATCGCATCATCAACGTGCATCACAGCGATCTGCTGCTGCGCCGCCGAGACGGCACTCCCCAGCTGCCGGGCCTGCGCGCGGTGCGCGACGCCATCATCGGCGGCGCGCGCGTCACGCGCGCCACGGTCCACCTGGTCACCGAGAGGCTCGACGCAGGGGCGCCGTTCCTCCGGTCGCGGCCGTTTCCCGTCTCGCCGCTGGCGGCCGACGCGCGGCGGCACGGGGACATGGACGTGGTGCGGGCCTACGCGTGGGCGCATCAGGAGTGGATGATTCGAGCCACCTGGGGGCCGTTGCTGGCGCGCGCGATCGAGCTGATTGCCGCGCGCCGCGTGAACCTGGCGGCGCTGGCGCGCGTGCCGAACACGGCGCTGCCGCCGCCGTGGGACCTCGACGAGGGGGGCGTCCTCCATGGCGCCGCGCCGATGCCGAGGGATGTCGACGAGGAGATCCATACCGTCGGAGGTGGAGTGTCATGGCAGAAGTGCTGACCGAACACATCCACACGCGCGTCGAGGACGCGGTGGGCGTCATCACGATCGATCGCCCGGCGCGCTTCAATTCGCTGGACGTGCGCACCGCCCAGGACCTGCGCCGCGCCGGCCTCGCGCTGGCGCGCGACGCGCGTGTGCGCGTGGTCGTGCTCACCGGCACGGGTGGCGTGTTCTGCTCGGGCGCCGACTTGAAGTACATCCGCTCCGGCGGGGACGCCGGCGACCTGGCGTATCTCAGCCCAGGAGCCCGTGCGACGCCGGAGGGCTTTGGCGAGCGCTTCAAGCAGATTCTCGAGTACCTCCACAGCACGATTGCCGAGATCCGGCGTGCGCCCAAGCCGTTCATCGCGGCGGTGGACGGCGTCGCGGCCGCCGGCGGATTCGGGCTCGCCATGTGCTGCGATCTCGTCGTGGCCTCCGATCGCGCGGTGTTCGAGTGGGCCTACGCGAAGACCGGCCTCACCGGCGCCGAGAGCTCCACGTTCATGCTGCCGCGGCTCGTCGGCTTCCACCGCGCGATGGAGCTGGTACTGCTCAATCCGCGGCTCGATGCGGCGCAGGCGCACGACCTGGGCCTCGTCAACCGCGTGTACCCGGTGGCGTCCTTCGACGAGGAGGTTCGGCGGGTGGCCCACGCGGTGGCGCAGGGGCCGGCCGAGGCGTTCGCCGTCGCCAAGGGGCTCCTCAACCAGGCGGCCGGGATGGACCGGCTCGACGTCCACCTCGATCGCGAGATCGAGCGTCTGGCCCGCAGCGCCGACGGCGCGGAGTTCGAGGAGGGGATCGAGAGCTTCTTTGCGAAGCGGCCGCCGCAGTTCGGGAAGGGGAATTGAACGCGAACGATCCGAACGATCCGAACGCCCCGAACGATCCGAACGACGATATGCACGAGTATTCGATCGTCCAGGCGCTGATGGAACGAGTGGCCGCGGAGGCGCGCGCCCGGCGGGCCGTGGCCGTGCACCGGCTCTCGATCCAGGTGGGGGAGCTGGCGGGCGTCGACGTGGGACTGCTCGCGACGGCGTACGAGACGTTCCGCGAACGGACGATCTGCGCGCGCGCGGCGCTCGACGTGCAGACGATTCCCGCGCGCTGGGAGTGCCCGGGCTGCCTCCGCGCGATCGCGCGCGGAGAGCGACTGCGCTGTCCGGTGTGCGCGCTGCCCGCGCGGCTCGCCGCAGGGGACGAGTTTGTCCTCGATCGCATCGAGATGGAGGTGCCGTGATGTGCGACACGTGTGGATGCGGCGACCGGGGGATCGTGCCGGTCGACGTACACGAGCGGATTCTCGCCGGCAACGATCGCGCGGCCGCGCACAATCGCCAACACTTCCGCGCCTCCGGCGTGGTCGCGGTCAACCTGATGGGTTCGCCGGGCGCGGGCAAGACGGCGGTGCTCGAGGCGACCGCACGGCGTCTGGCGGGCGGGCGGCGGCTGGGCGCGCTCGCCGGCGATCTGGCCACCGACCACGACGCCGCGCGCCTGCGCGCGTCCGGCATCGAGGCGGCATCGATCACCACCGGCTCGGCCTGTCACCTCGATGCGGACATGGTGCACCACGGGCTGCATCACGTCTCGTGGCGGGAGCTGGACTACCTGTTCATCGAGAACGTCGGCAATCTGGTTTGCCCCGCTATCTACGACCTGGGGCAGGAGGCCAACGTGGTGGCGCTGGCGGTCACCGAAGGCGAGGACAAGCCGCTCAAATACCCGGTGATGTTCCGCAAGGCCGATCTCGTGCTCCTCACGAAGATCGACCTCCTGCCGCACCTCCCCGGTGTGCGCCTCCGGACGATTGTCGAGGCCCTGGGCCGCGTCATGCCGCAGCCGGAGCACATTCCGTTCTCGGCCGTGACGGGAGACGGCGTCGATCGCTGGCTGGCCTGGCTCGAGCGGGTCGAGCTGTTCGGCCGCCTGGGCACCGCGGCGGGGGCGCCCGTTCGCTGATCCCCGAGCACGTTCACGCCAGTTGAGCGCGGGTTTTCGCCCGCCCTGCGGAGGAATTTCCGCAGCCACTCCCGCAGGCTCGACCGAGGCACCCGGCAGAGTCCCAAAAGACGCCGATTTCACCACGTCGGCGCTTGTGCACAAAGGCACGAACCTTGGTGAGTCGATCATGTGGCGCAGATTGACGCCGCGAGTATGTCGCATCAGGCCGACGACGAGCTCGCCACGGTGGCGCGGCTCCGGGCCTACGAGCAGGAGCTGAGTCGCCGTCTGGACGAGGCCCGGGGGGCCGCCGAGGCGCGCGTCTTCGCCGCCCGCGAGGCGGCCGCGCGCGTCGAGGCGCTGGCCGAGGCCGACTGCCGACACGACGTCGCGCGTCTG
>Ga0194128_10004749_pt1 | contig 19662 bp, 17 predicted proteins | sample TA2KigCa65mmetaG_FD_148650 | JGI IMG/M metagenome (GOLD analysis project Ga0194128, IMG submission 148650) | Freshwater microbial communities from Lake Tanganyika, Tanzania - TA2015037 Kigoma Deep Cast 65m | ecosystem: Environmental > Aquatic > Freshwater > Lake | place: Tanzania: Lake... | reverse complement strand
CCTCCGGCCCAATTGATCCACCCCGAACAAGGACGGCTGATCTGGTTTCTGGATCAGGCCGCCGCATCGGAGTTGGCCCTATCGAAGCAAGGGCTGGTCTCGCATGAGGAGTAAATGATACTGGCAGGCGACATCGGTGGAACAAAAACCATCTTAGCGCTCTTCGACTGGAAGGACGAGCGGGTCGAACCGGTACGGGAACGGACGTTCGCCAGCGCCGACTTCAAGTCGCTAGAGGAAGTCATCGACGAGTTCCTGAAACCACCGGAGCCGCCGGCTCCTGCTCCCACGGAAGATGAGCCGGCCATCGAGGCAGCCGAATCCCCTCCACCCGCTCAAGAAGAACCGACTATCATCGACGCCGCCTGCTTCGGGGTCGCGGGCCCGATCATCGAGAACCGCTGCAAGACCACGAATCTCCCCTGGGTCGTGGATGGAACGGCCCTGGCCACATACCTTAAGGTCGGACAAGTCCGGCTCCTGAACGACCTGGAAGCCACGGCCTACGGACTGCTGGTCCTGCGACCGGACGAGTTCGTGGTATTGAATGCGGGCGCGGCGCGCCCGGTTCAGCCCGCGGCGGCGATGGCGCTCATCGCCGCCGGCACAGGTCTCGGCGAAGCCATCCTCTATGGAGACGGCGCCGCATACCATCCCATGCCATCAGAGGGAGGGCATGCGTCCTTCGCGCCGACGAGCGATCTGGAGATCGATCTGCTCCGCCATCTGCGCAGCAGCTACCTGCACGTAAGTTACGAGCGGGTGTTGTCAGGAGCCGGACTGCATGCGATCTATGAATTTCTGCGCGACACCAAACGCAACGAACCGACGTGGCTCGCGGAGCGGATCAAGGTCGGCGACCCGGCGGCCGTAATCGCCGAGGTGGGGCTGGCCGGCCAATCGGAATTATGCCAGCAGGCGCTGGACATGTTCGCCTCCATCTATGGGGCGGAGGCGGGGAACCTGGCCTTGAAGGCCCTGGCCTTGAACGGTCTCTATGTCGGCGGAGGGATTGCGCCCAAGCTGATTCCCAAGCTGAAGGACGGAACCTTCATGCGCGCTTTCAGCGCCAAGGGCCGGTACAAGACCCTGCTCAACTCGATTCCCGTGCGCGTGATCATGAACCCCAAGACCGCGCTGCTGGGCGCCGCTTCGGTGGCGGCCCGGTTACGGCACCCCCAGGCTGCATGACGACCTCCGAGCAAGCCGAACAGCTCAAACGCCGGGCAGCCGAGGCGGCCGTCGGGTACGTCCGCCATGGACAAATCGTCGGGCTGGGCACTGGCTCCACCGCCAAGTACGTGGTACTGACACTGGGAGAAAAAGTCAGGGCCGGTCTGGCCATCAAGGGGGTGCCTACCTCCACCGAGACAGCCGAGCTGGCCAAGCGCCAGGGGATCGCGCTCCTGAACCACGACGAAGCCTGGCAGATCGACGTGGCCATCGACGGAGCGGACCAGGTGGACCCCCAGCTCAACTTGATCAAGGGCGGCGGGGGCGCCTTGCTGCGGGAAAAGATCGTCGCGGCCGCCGCCCGGCAATTTATCGTCGTGGTGGACGCGTCCAAACGCGTACCGGCCCTGGGCGGCGACTTTCCCCTACCCATCGAGGTGGCGGTCTTCGGTTGGCGCAGCACGGAACGTCAAATCCAGACGGTCAGCGATACGTTCGGGTACGGGGGCAAGGTCGTGATTCGAGAAAAAGGCGGCCAGCCCTTCAAGACCGAGGCGGGGAATTACATTCTGGATTTGCATGTCCCGCGCATCGACGATCCGGCCGGATTCGAAACCAAGCTCAACGAGATTCCCGGCGTGGTCGAAACGGGACTGTTCGTAGGCCGGACGGATATCCTGATCGTGGGGACCCAACAAGGAGTCGAGGTTCGGCAAGCAGAGAAAGGGTAACCCCGGCCGCCGGAGCGCAGGATGCTTGAGCGGATCGCCGGCTTGCTAAGCAAGCCCTCTCTCCTGCACCGATCCATCACCCGCCGTCGCGCGCTCGCTTCGCATTCCGCGATCGCCACATCGATCATCAGGCTCGGATGGGCCGGCTTGTTGGTACATTGTCTGGAGCGGAGGCCCAGTCGTTTCTCATCGGACGGCCCCAGGGAGAACCAGGCGAGCCGTTGCCGCTATCCCTGCAGGCAGAAGAAAGGAATCCCGTGGACCAGTATCGCTTGCCGCGCCATGTTATGCCGACCCGCTACGACCTCCGCCTGGAACCGGACCTTGCGGCCTTCACCTTTGCCGGCAACGAGACGGTGACGGTCACGGTCAAGGAGCCGACGGCCGAACTCCTGCTCAATGCCGTCGAGCTGGAGATCACGGAGGCGCAGATCGCGCAGGACTCAGGCCCGGCGCTGGCCGGACGCATCGAGCCGGACGAACGGGCGGAACGGTGCCGGCTCACATTTTCCCAAGCCATCCCCCCGGGCGTCTGGAAGCTGCGCCTCGCGTTCAAGGGCACCCTCAACGACAAGCTGCGCGGGTTCTACCGCAGCACCTACCAGGACCAGGCCGGCCGGACCAAGCCCCTGGCCGCCACGCAGTTCGAAGCCACCGACGCCAGACGCGCCTTTCCCTGCTGGGACGAACCGGACTTCAAGGCCGTCTTCTCCACAACCCTCGTGATCGATCCGACTTTGACCGCCGTCTCGAACGCCAGGGTCCTGTCCGAAATGCGCGAGGGCGGGAAGAAGGTGCTGCGCTTCGCCGACACGATTGCCATGTCCACCTACCTGGTCGCGTTTGTCGTGGGCGAGCTGGAGGCCTCGGAACCAGTGGCCATCGGCGCCACCCAGCTGCGCGTCTGGTCCGTGCCGGGCAAGCAACACCTCGCGCCCTTCGGCCGTGAAATCGGCTCCTTCTCACTCGGTTTCTTCGAGGACTACTACGGCCTCCCCTATCCGGGCGACAAACTGGACCTCCTGGCCATCCCGGACTTCGCCTCCGGCGCGATGGAAAATCTCGGCGCCATCACCTTCCGCGAGACGGCCCTGCTGGTCAACGAACAGGCCGCCACACACACGGAGCTGGAACGGATCGCCGATGTCGTGGCGCACGAGAACGCCCACATGTGGTTCGGCGATCTGGTCACCATGGCCTGGTGGAACGGCCTCTGGCTCAACGAAGCCTTCGCCACCTTCATGGAAGTGCTGGCCGTGGATGCCTGGAAGCCGAAGTGGCAGCGGTGGACCACCTTCAGCGTCTCGCGCGCCGCGGCCTTTGCCGTGGACGGGTTGCGCAGCTCCCGGCCCATCGAATATCCGGTCCGCGCGCCCAAAGACGCGGACGCCATGTTCGACGTGCTGACCTATGAAAAAGGCGCGTCGGTCCTGCGCATGCTGGAGCAGCACATCGGCCCCGACGTCTTCCGCGAGGGCGTCCGCCGGTACCTACGCGCCCATGCCTACAATAACGCCGACACGGGCGATCTCTGGATTGCGCTGGGGCAGGCGGCCCAACGACCGATCCCCGATCTCATGGACGGGTGGATCTTCCAGCCCGGCTATCCCTTGATCAGCGTCACGCTCGACGGGACGCGGCTGCGCTTGACGCAACGGCACTTTACCTATCTCGCCGACCCGGAGCCGGACGCCGCATCCGCCCCCAGAAGATGGCAGGTACCGCTCCAAATCCGTCTCGTCACGAACGGGCAGCGTCAGACCCATCGCCTGCTGTTGACGGACGCGGACACACACCTCGACCTCCCGCCCGGCTTCGAGTCGGTCCTGGTCAACGAAGGGGGGCACGGATTCTACCGGGTGCGCTATGCGCCGGATCTGCTCGCGCGCTTGCTCCAGGCGCCGGAGCAACTGGCGGCAATCGAACGGTTCAACCTGGTCAACGATGCCTGGGCCGCGACCGTCGCCGGGCTGATGCCCCTCCCCGACTACCTGGACCTGACCGCCCGGTTCCGAGGCGAGCGGGACAAAAACGTCTGGGCGGTGCTCATCGACTCGTTCCACCTGTTGAACCGGATCATCCAACCGGCCGACCGGCCAAAGCTGGAATCGCTCGTGCGGGACCGGGTCGGCCAATCGATCGCGGAGCTCGGCTGGGAGCCGCAGCCGGGGGAGAGCGAGCTGACCAAGCAACTGCGCGCCGACCTGCTGCGAGCGGTCGGCACCGTCGGCAACGATCCGGCGGTGCAGAGCCGGGCCTCGGAACTCTATGCAACCTCGCTCGCGCAGCCGACGGCGGTGGACCAAAACCTGCTGCCCAGCCTCATCGCCATCCTGGCTCATGTCGGCGACACGGCCCGCTATGATGACTTCCTCTCACGCTTCCACAAGGCGGCAACGCCGCAAGAAGAACGGCGCTACCTCTACGCACTGGCTTCGTTCAAACCGGCGCCGTTGCTGGAACAGACATTGGCCCGTTCGCTCAGCGGCGAAATTCGCACGCAGGACGCGCCCTTCATCATTCGCTTGGTGTTGACGAACGTCTACGGTCGCGAGTTGGCCTGGGATTTCGTCAAGACGAACTGGGAGCGGATGGACCAACAGTTCCCGAAGCAAGGGCTGCGTAGGATGTTGGAAGGGATTGTCGGGCTGGCCACGCCGGAACTGGAGCAGGATGTCCACCGCTTCATCGCCGATCGGAAGATCGACCTGGGCGGTAAGACGCTGGACCAATACCTCGAACAGCTCCGGATCGCGGTGACGCTGCGGACGCGAGATGGAGACTCACTTTCACGATACCACTGACATATCCCCATCACGTGTCACTCATGTCGCAGGACCGTGAGGGGCCTCTGCCCCAGCAATCTGAACGTGCTTAAGAAGCCGACGGCCAAGGTGAGCAGCAGGGTCAGGACGAAGCCGGCTGCGAGAATGTCCGGGTGGAGGTGCCAGGGCAGGTCGAAGATGAAATAGAGCAGGGCCCAGGAGAGTCCCGTGGAGAGGAGCAAGCCGATGACACCGGCCACGGAGCCGAGCAGGACATATTCGATCGCAAACGCCTGCGCGATCAGTCCGCGGGTCGCCCCCAAGGCCTTCAGGATCACCGACTCGTACAGCCGCCGGTAGCGCGTCGCCGCCAGGGCGGCGCCCATGACGATCCCTCCGGTCAGCACACAAAACAGCGCCACCGCCCGCATCGCCACCGCCAGCCGTTCGAGAATGCGCGCCAGGCTCTCCAGCGCGTCGCCGATGTTGATGGCGGTCACGTTCGGGAAAGCCGCGACGACCGCCTGCTGGAGCGGGACTTCTTCCTCCGGCGACACCTTGATCGTCGCCACATAGGTCATCGGCGCTCCATCCAGCGCCCCGGGGGAGAGGATCATGTAGAAGTTCGTCGAGAAATTACCCCATTCGACCTGCCGGATGCTGCTTACGCTGGCCTCCAACGTCGAGCCCTGGATGTCGAGCGTCACTGTGCTGCCGAGGTCCAGCCCTAGATGCTTGGCCGCATCCTCTTCCATCGAGACCAATGGTTTGGCCGGACGTTCGCCCGGCTGCCACCAGGTCCCCTTGATGATCCGGTTGTCCTTCGGCAACGCCTCCCCTTGCGTGAGCACATATTCCCGCGTAAAATACCAGGTCTTGCGTGCCTGCTTCTCCTTCTCGCGCCTGGCCTCATCCGAGTCGGCGGGTAGCCGCTGTTCCATTGCCTCTTCCGTTTCAACCAGCCGGCCGTTCACCGCATAGAGCCGGGAACGGACGAGCGGCGTGGCTTCGACCCTCGCGGCCGGCATCCGTTGCCGCATCATGGCCAGGAACGAGTCCTTCTGATCCGGCTGGATGTCGATGAAAAAGAAGGAGGGGGAGTCCTTGGGCCGCTGCTCGCCCACCTGGTCCACCAGGGCCCGCTCCAATAACGAGACCGTCACGATGACCATGACGCCAATCCCGATGGACACCATGACCCCGGCCGCTTGATTCCCCGGCCGGTGCAGATTGCCGACCGCGTAGCGGAGGGTCAGCGATCGGACCCTGGAGACAGACCGGAGGCTTCGCACCAGCAACAATGCGGTCAGCCGCAGGAGACAGACGGCGACTATCAAGGCGCCGACGAAAATCAGCCCCACGTTCAGATTCCCGGCCTGCCAGATGGAGAGCCCCGCCAGACAGAGAAGGATGCCCGTTGCCATCGCCACACGCAAGGGATCCAAGCCTCGCAGCCCTTGCCGCCAGGCGGCTGGCTGCAACAGGCCGAGGTACATCCGGTTCCCCCGGCCCGGAGCAGAGGCGTCGGCCGGTTGCGTCACATCGCGCCGAAAGATCAAGGCCGGACGGATGTCGCGGATGCCCAGCAACGGCCAGAGGGCAAAGAGCAGCGTGGTCAGAAGTCCCATGGCCAGGCCCTTGACCAGAGGGAGCGACGATGCGCGTGACAAGCCGGCAGGCACGTCGATGGTGTCGAGGGGCAGAAAGCTGGACAAGATGGCGGGCAGGGCCTGTTGCATGGCGACGCCCAAGGCCAATCCGGCCAGGCTTCCGACCAGACTAAGCAGGAAGGCCTGCGTCAGATACGTGTGCAGGATCGTCCCCGACTCGGCCCCCACCGTCTTGAGGATGGCGATCGTCTGGAGCTTCTCGCGCAAGAAGGCTTGCATCGTGCTGGCCACGCCGATCCCTCCCACGAAGAGCGCGGTCAAGCCGACCAGTCCCAAGTACCGGGTCAGTTGATCGAGAAACCCGCGGAGCTGCGGCTGCGCATCTTGAAAGGGAACTACCCGGGCGGATTCCGACGCCAACCGCCCCCGCAGTTCATGCAGCAACGACGTCACCGGCATCGAGGCGGGGACGCGCAGGAGGTACCGTTCGCGGACGCGGCTGCCCGGCTTGATGAGGTCGGTCCCGGCCAAACCCTCGCGCGAAATGAACACCCGCGGCCCCAAGCTGAACGCCCCTGCTGTCCGATCCGGCTCCTTGCGCACAAGTCCGGTAATCGTAAACGTCGCCTCTCCAACCTTGAGCTGATCGCCCACTTTGAGCCCCATACGAATCAGGAGCGTGTCCTGGACCACCATGCCATGGCAGGAAGCCGGCGCAGGCGGTGCGACGATTTCCGCGGCTTTCTTTCTCGACCGTTTTCTCTTCTGGGTCGCGGCTTGAGGGACCGGCTGAGGGGCGATAGGCTGGACAGAGGGACAGACTCCGGTCGGCGGGTGCAGCAAGTCTTGAAGTGGCACGTTCGGTTCGACCTTGAGCGTCCCATAGAAGGGATAGCCGGTCTCGACGGCTTTGAGTTCGACGATCTGCGAGGCTTGCGCCACGGCGCGCAGCCCGGGGGCAACGGGCGAGGTGACGGCGGGCACCGACGCCATACCCACCAGTTCACTCACGTGCGTCGTCTCGATGCCGCGCGCGCCCAGCGACTTGAGCAGATCTTCGCCGGCCTGACTCATCCGGCGCGAGGTCCGCACTTCGAGATCGCCCGCCATCAGGCTCCTGGCCTCCTTCGACACGGCCCGCTCGACATTGACGCCGAACAGGGCCACGCCGACCAGGGCCGCCACGCCCACGGCGATGCAGGCGAAGAAATAGAGGAAGTGGCGCCAGGCGGCGCGCGTCTCCCGCCACGCCATGCGCAGGGGAAACGAGATCACCCTGGCGCTCCGGAAGACAGCAGGAAGGAATCTTTGAGGCTGTCCGATTCGATACGGCCGTCGCGGAGCGTGATGATGCGTTCGGCGTGAGAGGCGAGGGTCTGGTCATGGGTGACGAGAATGAGCGTGCTGCCCTGGTCGCGGTTCAGCGCCAGGAGCAGGTCGATCACCTGGCGGCCGGTGGCGCTGTCGAGGTTCCCGGTCGGCTCGTCCGCCAGCAGGATGGGCGGGCGGCAGGCGAAGGCGCGGGCGACGGCGACCCGCTGCTGCTCCCCGCCCGAGAGTTGCACCGGGTAATGGTCCTGCCGATCCCGCAAGCCCACGGCGGCCAGCAGCTCGGCCGCGCGCCCGTTGGCGCGTTGGCTGCCGGCCAGTTCCAGCGGCACCGCCACGTTCTCCAGTGCGGTGAGGGTGGGGATCAAATGGAAGGACTGAAAGATGTAGCCGATTTGCTTCCGCCGGTACCGGGCCATCTCGCTTTCGGCCAGGGCCGTGATCTCGATGCCGTCCAACCGGATGGAGCCGGAGGTGGGCTTATCCAGGCCGGCCATCAACCCCAACAGCGTGGACTTGCCGCTGCCGGAGGGGCCGACGATGGCCACCATCTGCTTGTCCGGAATCTCCAGGGAAATGTTGTTGAGGATCGTGACTGGGTGCCCGCCGGCGTTAAGGCACATGAAGAGGTGTTGGACGACGATCATGCCCGCTCCTCGATTCGATGGTGCAAGGGAGGCGTAAAGGCATTATTATACCCTATGCGGTCGTTCACAACGGTCTTCTTCCAAACAGGCAGCGTCTCACTTCACCCTGCCTGCCAGGCCCTGTTCGTGGGCCTGGCTTGTACGGTGGTTCTCGGCTGCGAGCCCTCTTCCGATCCCAACAGGGAAGCGAGCCAGCCGAGCGGCCCCCGCGACGGCTTCGGGCAACGCCTGGGCACCGACGTCACCAGCCAGCCGGGGAGAAGCGGCGCAGAACTGCGAGCCGAGCGTCCGAAGATCGTCGCCTTCGGCGACAGTTTGACGGCTGGGTTCGGGGTATCGCCCGATGAGTCCTATCCGGCCCAGCTCCAGCGTAAGCTCGATCAAGCCGGATACCGGTACCAGGTTATCAATGCCGGAGTCAGCGGGGATACGACCGCAGGTGGGGTGCGGCGCATCGACTGGGTGCTGAAAGGCCGGCCCCGTATCGTGATCGTCGAACTCGGCGCAAATGACGGACTGCGCGGCCTGGACCTCAAAGAGACCGGCTCCAATCTCGAGCAGATTCTCCAGCGGCTCCAGGAGGCCAGCGTGCCGGTGGTGTTGGCCGGGATGAAATTACCTCCCAACTACGGCGCCGACTATACGGGACGGTTTACGGCTCTCTATGGGGACTTGGCGAAAAAATACCGTGCCATCTATCTGCCGTTTTTCCTGGAAGGGGTGGCGGCCCATCCGGCGCTCAACCAAGCCGATGGCATTCACCCGACGAGCGAGGGATACCGCCTGGTCGTGGATCACTTGCTGCCGGTCTTGGAACCGCTGCTGGAGAAACCCCGGCCGACCCCTTCATAAGGCGACGCACCGGGGAGTGGAAAGCACAGGCAGAGTACGTGCATGGCCGGACCGTACGCCCGGCCATGCACGCTGCGATAAAGGTACGGAAGCAGACCTGAAGGAATCAGGACTTCTTCAAGAAGGTATCGTAGACGCCGTAGGCGAGGATCAAGCCTATCAGCGTATAGTATATGCTGGAGATGCCGCTGTAATCGGGCGGATGGTCGCCGGACGGCGCATTGGCCATCGCCAGGGACGCACTCAACAGCACCGACCCACACGCGCTCAGGACGCCTGCCAATTTTCTGTTCATGGGAACCCCTCCTGTGTGACCCACCCCTCCCGCCAGACGCGAGACGGCAAACGGGGCGAATTCTACAGAATTGTCAGGGGTGGACGCAAGGGGGATGTACCAGGCCTGGTTGACCCACTCAAAAACCGGCCTGCTTACGCAGCAAACATGTATTCCAGCAGTCGCTCCTGATCGTGGCTCCCGATGGCCGTGAACTGCATACTGACCGAGGACCCCTCCTTCGCCTTCCCCTGGACGCGGACGACCTTGGCCTGCGCCGGCACGATCCCGCTCGGCAACCCTATCCGGAGCGAAACTGTGTCCCCCACTGTCAGGGGTCGCTCCGAGACAAACCGCATCCCGCTTCCGGAGATATTCACAGGCGTCAGGTTGAGCTTGGTCTGGACATGGTCGGCCTCGCGCCAGTAGGCTACCGGCAAGGCTACGTCAACCCTGAAGTAATCACGTCGTTCTACATCGACTTTACATGTAGCCATAGTCTCCTCCCCCGTTGACATTGGCTATTCTGCCAATCAACACCCTCCTGCCCCCATCGCGAGGAGGCCGGCACAATAATACCCTCGTCTCTTCTCTTCTTATATCGTCCGTTTTCATCGAAACTTTACCTACCCAAATCCAAGATTGGTACTCAGACGAGGGCCTTCAAGGTCTCTTGTCGAAAACCTCCCTCCTCGAAAACGTGGTACCCATCAGTCCATTCGCAAGAAAAGCCTCGAACCAACTGGAATTCTTGTGGAAATCTACCCACTCCCTGCGTACAATCGCCGCTTTGCGAACCGAAAGGGCTTCAACGATGTCGCAGTGGGTAGGTATCTGGTTTCAATGGGTCCATGACTGGGGCTATCCGGGCATCATTCTACTGATGGCCATGGAGAGTTCGATCTTCCCCATTCCTAGCGAAGTGGTGATCCCGCCTGCCGCCTATTGGGCCACACAAGGCCGCTACAGTTTTGCCGGCGTCGTGCTCGCCGGGACCCTGGGCAGTTACCTCGGCGCCGCGGCCACGTACTGGGTGGCCCGATGGCTGGGTCGGCCGCTGCTGATTCGCTATGGGAAGTACTTGTTCTGCCCGGAAGACAAGCTGCTTCGGGCGGAGCGTTGGCTCGCACGCTATGAAGCTGGCGGGGTCTTCTTTGCCCGTCTTGTCCCGGTCGTCCGACACCTCATCGGCATTCCGGCCGGCCTGGTCCGCATGCCGTTCGGCCTCTACAGTGCCATGACGATTGTCGGCGCCGGGCTCTGGTGCTGGGTTCTGGCCTGGTTCGGCGGCGACCTGCTGGGGAGCCAGCCGGACTTGGTGCAGAATCCCTCGCAGCTCGTCTGGGTGCTTCAACAAAAATCGCGAATGGTCGGAGGGTTTGCGCTCTTGTTGTGCGTCCTCTACGTCCTGGTGATGCGCCTGACCGCCAAGCCTACCTCCGCAGGCTCGTGACCTGGCCCGTCAATCCAGCCGCAGGCTTCGCCAAAGATACCAGGAGGCGACGGTCTCGTACGGGTGCCAAGGGCGGCCGATTTTTCGAATTGTTCTTGCGGCCGGCAAGGTCTTGAAGCCGTACCAACGCTGAATCGCCTTTCTAATACCCAGGTCGTCCACGGGCAGCACGTCCAGCCGATTCAACGAAAATATCAAAAACATCTCGGCCGTCCAGCGTCCGATGCCATGGACCGACACGAGCGCGCCGATGATCTCTTCGTTCGATTGGCGCACCAGGCGGCCTGGTTGCACACGCCCATCCTGAAAACTTTCGGCGAGGTCTTTGAGGTAGGCCGCCTTCTGGCGGGACAGCCCGATGGCTCGGAGATTCGAGAGTGGCGTCTTCGCCACGGCCACAGGCGTCGGACGCTGCTTCGGATAGAGCGCGGTGAACCGCGCGAAGATGACCTCGGCGACGCGGGTGGAGAGCTGCTGGGAGATGATGGAGTCGCAGAGCGTCGCGAAGTAGGCGCGGCGCGGGCTGAGCGTACAGGGGCCGATGCGGGCGATGATCCGGCCGAGGCCCGGGTCGGCTTGGCTCAGACGCCGCACAGCCGCCCGGTGCCGATCGGCTCGACCGCCGCGGCGCCGAGAGGGTCGGGGGCTCAGCAGCGCCACGGCCTGTCCGCCTGACCGGGTTCGAGGGGAGCGGGAGTTACAGGCGGGAATGCGTGCCGTCGCAGAACGGCGGCTTCTTCGTATGCTTGCATCCGCAGAAGGCGACCCGCTTCTTTTCGGTGAATTCCACTTCCATCGGCGTGAACGACGTACCCGTGTGGGACCCGTCACAAAAGGGTTGGTTCTTCGAACGACCGCACTGGCACCAGTAGACCTTGCCCGGGCCCACTTCCAAGACATACGGAGTCCGTTGCGCAATCACGACTTCATCGGCCATGTTCATCTCCTTAACAATCTGCGTGAGGTGGGAACGGAGGTATTGTACTCGATAGTTGAAAGAGAAGGGAACGGCAAAATTACCGGCAGCGCTTCGGCGCGCCCTGGGCCCCGATCGGCGTCAGCCACAGATAGTCGGCCACGTCTTCCTGCATGAGGCTGCGCAGCTCCTCCGCGCGGCTGGGCTCGAAAGACGTAAGATAGATCGTCGCTTGCTTGACCGCGCCCTTACGCCGCCTGAGGACTCGGTTGGGCACCGGCAACCGATACTGGATATGCCCGCCACCGGTATAACTGATGATCGGACCGTTTGGGGTCCTCGCATCGGGAGTCGTACCGGGTGACCTGCGGCGCAAGGCCTCCGCAATGGTCTTGGCCATCCCCTCATCGCGAAACATGGAGGCTTCGTACATTCGCTGGTAGGCGTGATCGGACAGGCCGCCATGACATTGCCGCAACGGCTTCACGATCATGTCGTGATAGGCCGGCTCGTCCACCAGGACTTCGCCCTTCATCCCCCAACGTTCCATCTCCGGATCGACCAGGGCCTGCGCCAGTCCCTGTTTGGCCACCAGCCGCACCAGTTGCTTGGGCGGGTTCAGCGCCAGCACCGGAAGTCCTTGCGCACGGGCGAGGGCCACCAGCGGTTCATAGTCCCCGAAGGCCCCCCCCCAGCTCTGCTCCCAATGCGACTCCTTCAGGAACGAGTCCCGGCCCCATTCCTTGTCGGCCAGGTAGCGGTCCACCGCCGCCTGTCCGTCCCACCCGAACATCTCCAGCGCCAGGATCGGATGCAACCCTTGAAGCAATAGGGTCTGGAGAATCTTGCGCGCAGCCTCGACATGCCACTGATTATGGTGTTCCTCGCCGAAATAGACGACATCGAGTTGCTCCAGAGCCCCGATCAGTTGCTCAAAAGACAGGGCCCGGCCGGTCTTGACCTCCCAGATCTGCCATTCCTGGAAGACCGGAGCCGCGACGGTGTCAGTTGACGGGCCGGCGAAAAGGGCGCTCGGGCAGACGAGCGCCACGACGAGGACCGGCGTTGTAAGAAATGTCCATCTCATAGTCAGCTGCTTACCACACCACGCCACCAACAGCAAGCCACAGCCTTGACGGGCCGGAGAGGCGGGGCTATGCTGCCTGGTAGCTCTCCCCGCGACGGCAAAATAAAAGGTTGTCTCCTGCCAGATGACACTCGATCCGCAGCTTGACGCCACCCTCCTCGCCGAGTTCAAAGCCCAACTCACCCGATCGCGCATGGAACATCCCGAGGCTTGGGACTCTTCCAGCCGCCTGGTCGGGCAAGCCCATCTGCGCGCCACCTTGCCCCGGCTGATCTCCGCCATCCAGGCCTCCTCCTTCCCTTCATCCATGCGCGAGGCGCTGCTGGCCGGATTGCAGGGCGGGGCGGTCGAGCGGGTGCAGGACCTTTCGGCAGACCGGCTCAAACATCTGACCGGCCTGCCCGCCACAAAAGCGATGCGCGCCCTGTGCGTATTGTTCGCCGTGGCCGATCCGGAGGCGGCGGCCATGCCGGAAGATGCGATCGCCCCGGTCGAGATCGAAACCTTCCTTCGCACCCATCGAAACCCCTTCGACTTGCTGCTCCAAGCGAAGACCCCCTCGCTGCTCGATGTAGGGGCCGGCGATCTGACCTTCGCCGACGAAGTCGTGGCCCGTTGCCTCCCACCGCTTCAATCGCAGGGCACACCGCTGGTGCTGCATTGCGTGGACCGGATCGATCCGGGCTCGAAATTAGCCGGTCCGCTACAGGCCGATCCGGAACGATTGGCTCGGCTGCGTGGCTATGCCCCGGGCCGGCTCGACTTTCGTTACTGGGGCAACCAGGATTGCTTCGATCTGAGCCAACTCAAGAAGCTCCGGCCTCGCTACACGATCGTCACGTGCAACGCCCCGCCGACACCGACGGTGGCCTATGAGCCTTCGCGCCTGTCTGCCTCGGTGATCGAGGCGCACCTTCGAAAGACCAAGGGTCATTTTCGAAAAGTCCGCATCCAGGGAGAAGACGCCCTGGAGGTACTCGACGGGAACAAGGCCCTGTTGTTTCCACCCTGGAAATTCGACATCAAGGGGCCGCTGGCCTTGCTGGAACTCATGGCCGCTAAGGGCCAGCTCTGCATGATGGGAGCAGTCGACAATGAGGTGTTTTGGGAACTCCTGGCGCAGCTTCCGGCGGACGAACGGTATCGGCCGGCAGACGTGATCTTCACACAGGCCACGGTGCGGGAGGTGTTCGGCTCCCTCTACGAGCGGCTTTCGGCCTTGCCGGTCGGACAATCCCTGATTTTGTCCGATCTCACCGATCTGCGACAGGATTGCTCCCGTAGAGGTGGCCAGAGCGGCGGATCGCAAGGCCCCTACCGCTTCCGGCATGTCGAGATTCGTCGGGGCGCGACCTTCGAAAGGCTGCCGGCCGGTCGGACCGCCCGGCTCTTCAAGGACATGAAGGACGAGGCGCCGCCCTGGTTCTTGCTGCTTGTACCGGAGCATGACGGTAAAGAACCACGCGAGAATCGCCGCAAAAATGTAATCCCAACATGAGAATGTCCGCTTTCGCCAAGATAGAAATGTCCTCTTCATTGCTAGACTGTCGGCTTTCACCAGGAGGGCCGGATGGTCGGAGAGGACAGAGTCACGATGAGTGGGAAGGAACTCCGGCGAGTGCATGTCATTCGCCAAGTCATGGAGCAGCAGCTGACGCAGGTAAAGGCGGGGGCCCTGTTGGGACTGACGCCGCGACAGGTGCGGCGCCTCATCGCGCGAGTGCGGCAAGAGGGGAACCGGGGCTTGGTGCATCGGGCGCGGGGCAAGCCGTCGAACCGGCGGCGTCCGGAGTCGGTCAAGGCCAAGGTACTCACACTCTGCGCGACGCAGTATGGCGATTTTGGGCCGACGCTGGCGGCGGAGAAGCTGGCCGAGCGCCACGGGATTACGCTCAGCGACGAGACGCTGCGGGGCTGGCTGTTGGAGCAGGGGGTAGATCATTTTCAACGGCGGAAGCGCCCGCATCGGGCGTGGCGGGCGCGCAAGGCGCATGTGGGGGAACTGGTGCAGGTGGATGGGTCGCACCATGACTGGTTCGAAGGGCGTGGGCCAGGGTGTGTCCTGATGGCCTACATCGACGATGCGAGTAGTCGAGTCTTTGCGCGGTTCTATGCGTACGAGGGCACGCTCCCGGCGCTGGACAGCTTCCAGCGCTACGTGAGGCAGTATGGGATTCCGCTGGCCGTCTACGCCGACAAGCATACGACGTACCGCTCGCCCGCCGAGCCGACGCTGGCGGAGCAGTTGGCGGGGGCGGCGCCCCAGAGTCAGTTTGGACGGGCGCTGCGCGAGTTGGGGGTCGAGCTGATCCCGGCCCACTCCCCACAGGCCAAGGGGCGGGTGGAGCGGCTGTTTAAGACGTTTCAAGACCGGCTGATCAAGGAGCTGCGCTTGGCGGAGATCGCGACCATCGAGGAGGCCAATCGCTTCTTGGAGGGGTATCTGCCCCTCTACAACCGGCGCTTTGCGGTCCCGCCGGCCCAAGCTGCCGATCTGCATCGGCCAAGGCCGGGGGGCTGTGCGCTGGACCGGATTCTGTGCCGCAAGACGCCCCGGTGCCTGCGGAAGGACTTCACCATCGCGCATCAGGGGCAGCTCTACCAGATTCACGATACGATCCGGGCCACGCAGGTGCTGGTGGAAGAGCGCGTGGATGGGACCCTGCGGCTCACGCACCAGGGCCGGGCGCTGGCCTATCACGCGATCACGTCTCGGCCCGTGAAGGCGGCGGCGGTCACCCCGGTCCCCCCACCCCGACGTCCGGTCACGCCGAGGCCGGACCATCCGTGGCGCAAACGGCTGTTGCCGGAACGTGGACGACACGCGGCGGCGGCCGGAACATAAAACCGGACATTTCTACTTTGGGAAGAAGAGGACATTTCTAAATTGGGTTGACAACAACCGGGATCAGTCTTGACATGGCTCCATATCACCGCTACTCTATTATGATTGTGATCTGTTCGCTCAGAGCGGAACCCATTGGAATCGTTAGGATGGTGCGCTTGCATCCACAGGGCTTGACCAAAACCCTTTTCGCAACCCTGCTATTAGGTAGCCTGTCCGTCTCAACTCCTCACGTCTGGGCAGATGCCACTACCTCCATTGAAGCACCACTGGAAGGCTCCGCTTCTCTCTCGACAGGAGCCATAACTTCGGCCCCCGCACCCGCGGACCAGGCGAGCCAGGCGTCGCAGCTCCCAGCTGAATCATCCCCGGCGATCGAGAAGCCGCCGCCGAGCCCGGTTGCTGAATCCCCGTCACCGCTTGAACCATCCGGTTTCATCCAAACGACTGTTCCTCAGCCGAATCAGATGACAGTCATGCCGACTGCCGATGTTCAAGAGGCCGCCCCGATCGTTGCGGAACCTGCTGCGCCCCCGGACCCATCCGGCCCGGCAACCACGATGAGTGAGGCCCCGCGCCAGACGCCGACATTTCGCCAAGAGTCACTCGACAACATTGCGATCGTCCGCAACGAAAAAGTGGAAGGCCACATGCGCTTCTTCCACACGGCAATCCGAGACCGGTTCGAACATTGGCTCACCAGGTTGAGCCACTATAGGCCCATCGTCGAGCGGATCTTCTCGGAATTCGACCTGCCCAGCGACCTGGTATTTCTCTCGCTGGTGGAAAGCGGCTTCAACCCCCATGCGTATTCCCGCGCCAAGGCAACGGGCCCCTGGCAATTCATGAAGGGCACGGCCCAGGTCTACGGGCTGCGGGTGGACCAATATGTGGACGAGCGGAGAGACCCCATCAAATCCACGGTCGCTGCCGCCCGCTATCTGCGCGACCTCTATGACCTTTTCGGCACGTGGCCCCTGGCCATGGCCGCCTACAATGCCGGCGAAGGAAAAGTGATGCGCGCCTTGCAGAAGGCCCAAGCAGAGAGCTTCTGGGACATTGCCGCGACCAAGCACATCCGGCGTGAGACAAAAGAGTACGTACCCCGTTTCATGGCGGCCACGATCATTGCAAAAAACCCGGACCAGTTCGGGTTTTCTCCCTCGCAAACGGAGCTGCATGCGTTCGAGGAAGTCGTGGTCCCGCATGCCGTCCATTTCCGCGACCTCGAAAAGGCTGTGGGCATCCCCTTCAGCGAACTGCAGCGCCTCAATCCGGAATTGCGCCGGGATGTCACCCCCCCGGACGATACGCACTACCATCTGAAGGTTCCGGTGGGCACGAAGGAACGGGTGGAGCAGGCACTAGATCAGATACCGACGTGGAAACCGCCTGTGCGGCTGCCCAAACTTGGCAAGCATCAGGTCGAGCCGACCGGCGAGTCTCGAGGCTGGTACCGTGTGCGGGTCGGCGACAGTCTCTGGACGATCGCCAAACGCTTCCACGTATCCGTTCAGGATCTCAAGGCCAGAAACAACCTGGCCAGCCGCCGCCTCAGACCCGGCGAACTGCTCGCCGTCAGCCGCTAGGGGACAACCCCCCTCATGCCGGCAGCGCCGGCTCCTGGCCCAAATTTATTTTTTCAGAGACGACGCTACTTCGCTGGTTCTGTTTGTGGAGGCACTGGCAGGGGCACGTTTCCTTGGGAGCCGGCATCGGGAGTCTTCTTCACTTCCAGGGCTTTGATCCGCACGGCGGCTTCGCTGGCAAAGGGAGAATGGGGATAGCTCTTGGCCAAGTCTTGATACCGGGCCAACGCTCCTTCGGGACGGGACTGGCTTTCCTCCAACTTGCCCAACTCAAAAATCGCCTGATCCTTGTTCAGCGCCCCGGGCACTTCCAAGATGGCTGAAAAAGCTTTGACCGCCTGCTCCCGGTCCCCGTTCAACAAGTGCGCGAAACCCAACCGCTGATAGACGAGTCCCAACAGGACTTTGTTCGAGCCATAGTTGGCGATATAGTGCTTATAGACCTCGATCGCACCGGCTAAGTTATTGGCTTGCACGAGCGCGTTGCCCAGATGATACGAGGCCATGGGCGCCACCGGGGCCCGGGGATGCTGCTCGACCACCTGCTGGAAAAAGCCGATGGCTTTCTTGAGATTCTCATCCGCCTGCGCCTGCTTATCCGCGGGTCGATCGAAGTAGAGCTGCATGGCCTGCCGGCTCAGCTCGAACGCTTCATCCGCCTGGCGGTGGCTGTACCAGACCGCGCCCCCGATGGCCACGGCCACCGCCAGCAACGACACCAGCCCGGCCAGCACCTTAGCCCGATGCTCCTGGACGATGAACAGAAACCGATCCATTCCGCTCAGCAGTTGCGCTTCGCCGGGGGGGCCGCTCTTAGGGTCCAGCTTGATGCGATACGACATGGGTCTTAGACGGAGGTCATGAGCGGGTTGATCAATCGGTGCCCTGTGCAAACCGTGCGCCGTTATACAAGGTTCGAGAAACGCTTGTCAATTCTCGTCCTTCCCTTTGAGGCAGAGGGTTCGTTGACAGCGCCCGTCGGCACGGTATAGCGTACCGCGGCCACCAGTCCTGCGAGCCACCGCATATGTTTGAAGAAAACCTTGCCCGACTCGAAGCCCGGCATTTGCTCCGCCGACTCAGACAGGCGGAATCGGCGCCAGGGCCGGTGGTCACCTTTGAAGGCCGTCCCCTTATCCTCATGGCCTCCAACGACTACCTGGGGTTGGCCACCCATCCGGCCCTTAAACAAGCGGCCATCGACGCCGTCGTGCGATTCGGCGTCGGGTCGGGGGCCTCACGCCTGATTTCTGGAACGCTACCCCCCCATGCAGACTTGGAAACCGCGTTGGCTCGCTTCAAAGGCACCGAGGCCTCATTACTCTTCGGCTCAGGCTATCTTGCCAATATCGGGCTGATCCCCGCTCTGGCGGGAACCGGCGACCTCATCCTGGCCGATCGTCTCTGCCATGCGAGCCTCATCGACGGCTGCCGTCTCAGCGGGGCGAATTTCCGCGTCTTTCGACACCGGGACCTCGCCCATCTCGAGCAGCTCCTCTCCAGACGCAAGGTCCGTCGAACCACGCTGATCGTCACCGACGGAGTATTCAGCATGGACGGGGATCTCGCCCCGCTTCCCGATCTGATCGCCGTGGCGGAGCGCTACGACGCCCGATTGCTCGTGGACGACGCCCACGGGACCGGCGTCATGGGGAGAACGGGCCGCGGCACTTTGGAGCATTTTGACGTGGAGTCCCGGCTACCGTTCCATATGGGGACGCTCAGCAAGGCGCTCGGCGGCAGCGGCGCCTATGTGGCCGGCCCCGCCACCCTGATCCAGCACCTCGTCAATCATGCCCGGTCCTTCATCTATACTACCGCTCAGCCGCCGGCTGCCTCAGCCGCCGCGCTCGCGGCGCTGGACGTCATCCAGAAGGAGCCGGAGCGACGCACACGTCTCTGGGCAAATCGGCAACGGTGGGTCGCAGGACTGGCCGACCTCGGATACCAGATCGCAGACACAGCCAGCCCGATTGTGCCGGTGCTGATCGGGCAGGCCGACCAGGCCCTCCGGCTGGCCGAGCGCCTCCTGCAATTGGGCGTCTTCGCCCCGGCGATCCGCCCTCCCACCGTGCCCGAAGGCACAAGCCGGATCAGAACGACACTGTCCTCGGAACACCGGCCCGAGCACCTGGACCAAGCCCTCGCGGCATTCCGCCAGGCCGGGCAGGAATTACGACTGATTTAGCCCCTTGTTCTGGCCCCTCCGAGCGGATTTGGGTATACTGAAAACCGGGGTCGATCAACGTGAGGAGGCATCCCGATGGACATTACCCAATGGAGCTAGTCTAGTTTTGGACGAGCCCTTTTCAAGATTCGCTCGATCAGACGCGGCAAATCCTCGCGTCGATGGTTGAACCGAAATTCCATCTCCTTCAGGTAGAGGACAAA
>Ga0194128_10004747_pt1 | contig 19665 bp, 15 predicted proteins | sample TA2KigCa65mmetaG_FD_148650 | JGI IMG/M metagenome (GOLD analysis project Ga0194128, IMG submission 148650) | Freshwater microbial communities from Lake Tanganyika, Tanzania - TA2015037 Kigoma Deep Cast 65m | ecosystem: Environmental > Aquatic > Freshwater > Lake | place: Tanzania: Lake... | reverse complement strand
GGCAAAGACGTTGTCGCCACCGCCCTCAAACTCCGGGAGCTCGTCATCATCCCTCAACTGGCTTCCGGCTTCGCCACTTCATGATTTCCTGCCAAGAAATGTCAAAATCTTATTGGATAGATACTAAGTTAGTACCTACCGAAGGGTTTAGTTTCGGGACCGAATCGAGCGGACGGCAAGACGCCGGGCGCGGGCGGAGATCATCCCTGCAACCTGCCCCAACAGTTCCGGTATGTCTTCTGTTTCTATCAAGATAGGGCCGGTCGGTTTCGCGCGTTCCGCATGGTCCTGTTGCCACGTCGACAAGATCGCACTGGCTGGCCGATACTCCATCGTCCGAGCGTGTGCGAGAACGCGAAGACCGGCGTCCTGGGATTCCATATGCAAATCGCTCAATATCAATGCATATTCCCTGGAATCCATCTTGCCAATCGCTTCGGCTGCGGAGGCGGCCGTGTCAACGAAGTACCCGCTCGCCTGCAGCACGGTCTGCAAGGTCAGACGCGACGCCGGGTTGTCGTCCACCAGGAGTACTCGCGCCAAGCCGAGCGTCGGCATGATCGGAAGGGGCAAGCATTTGGCGGCGGCCATCAATAGTCTCCTCCCCTAGTGTAGGGGATCTACTGAAATTTCCAAGTACCAAATTGAGGTGCGTCCTACTTTTGATCGCCAGAGGACGGTGTCGATGTCGACTCAATTTGATCTAAACCATTGATAGGAATAAAGATTCGTCTATTGGGACCCATATCTCAACTTGAAAAATTTTGCACGCGCATACAGCCAAATCGCTTATTTGGTAGTAAGGTGTTGTGCCTATGGTCGTATCCGCGCGCATGGTACCGGGTCGTTCGGTTGATTTACAGCCGCCTCTAAAGCTTGATGGCCACCGTCATGCCATCGCGCAAAGGGATCATACCGGTCAAAAACTCCGGATGCGAGAACTGTCGACGATTGAAGGTATCGACCGCCTGCGTCGTTTCGTCTTGGTCCGGCAATAATATCCTGGCATGCCAAAGGGTATTATCAGTGACAAAAAGCGCGCCTTCGCGCAACTTTGACGGAACCGCTTCCAATACGTCCGGGTAGCCCTCCTTATCGACATCGTTGAAGATGAAGTCGAACTGCCCAGGGGTTGCGGCCAATGCCGACAAAGCGTCTCCGGTGTGAATCGTGATGCGATCGGCAACTCCGGCGCGTTCGAAGTACCCGCGCGCGCGGGATGCGTTAGCGGGATCGCCGTCGGAGTAGTGGATCTCCGCGCCCGGCCCGGCGGCTCTTGCAATCCACAGGGTGGAATAACCGATGGCCGAGCCGAGTTCGAAGATCCGCTTCGCCTTGGAGATCTTCACCAGTTGAGCGATCAGTGTCGCGCAACCGGGGCCGACAATCGGCACCTTGTTGGCAACCGCGTAGGCCTCCATCTCGGCAAGAATCGGATCACGGACGGGCAGAAGATCGGCGATGTACTGTTCGATGGCGGGGTTAACGATCATGCCGCGAAGACCCTTTCGAAAATCTTTTCGACGTTGGTCAACTGGCGCTCCAACGAGAACGATTCGGCGAGTTGCTCCAGCGTCAGGTGTTTGCGCACGTCCGCGTCGTTTTCGATCGCCTCGCGGAAGTTCGATTCCGTTTCCCACGACCGCATGGCGTGGCCCTGCACCAGTTCATACGCCTGCTCCCGCAGCATTCCCGCAGCGGCTAGATCGAGCAGAATCTGCCCCGAGAAAATAAGCCCCTGCGTCAGGTTCAGGTTGCGCAGCATCCGTTCGGGATTCACACGCATGCCGTCGACCAGCCAGAAGGTCTTGGCGAGCAGGTAGTCGGCGAGGATGCACGAATCGGCGAGGATGACGCGTTCGACGCTCGAGTGCGAGATGTCGCGTTCGTGCCACAGCGCGATGTTCTCGTGCGCGGCTTGCACGTTCGACCGCACGACGCGCGCCAGGCCGCAAATCTGTTCGCTGGTGACCGGATTGCGTTTGTGCGGCATGGCGCTTGAACCCTTTTGGCCCGGCGCGAACGGCTCTTCGGCTTCGCGGACTTCGGTGCGCTGCAGGTGGCGGACTTCGAGCGCGATCTTTTCGCACGTCGCCGCGACAAGAGCCAGGGCGTTGATGAGCGCCGCGTGCGAATCCCGGCTGATCACCTGCGAAGCGATATTGGCCGGCTTCAAGCCAAGCTTTCCACAGATCGCGGCTTCGGCCTCAGGACCAATGTGCCCGAAGATGCCGACCGCGCCCGAGATCTTCCCTGCCCGCATGTCTTCAGCGGCGTCGGCTAGGCGCTTCCGGTTGCGCCGCAGTTCGTCGAACCACAAGGCGAGCTTGAGACCGAACGTATACGGCTCAGCGTGAATGCCATGCGTGCGGCCCATCTGGACCGTCATCTTGAACTCGTGCGCGCGGCGTTTGAGCGAGTCGAGGAGCTTGTCGACGCCTTCGAGCAGTAACGCCGCCGACTGCTTCACCTGCAGTGCTTGCGCGGTGTCGACGACGTCGTTCGACGTCATGCCGTAGTGAAACCAACGCGAGGCTTCGGGCTTGCCGGCGGCGGCCATTTTCTCGGCGACCGTGGTGGTAAACGCGATGACGTCGTGCTTCACTTCGCGTTCAATTTCGTTCAGCCGTTCGACGTCGACGGCGGCGTGTGCGCGCAATGCCGCGGCTGCTTCGGCCGGGACGTCGCCGTGTTCGGCGAGCGCTTCGCTGGTGGCCAGCTCGACTTCGAGCCAGCAAACATACTTGTTCTCTTCACTCCAAATTTTGCCCATGGCCGGGCGTGTGTAGCGTGCAATCATCGTGTCTCCCTAGTTTAGTAGGTGAACACGGGCGACTGCCGTCCGGGCTCGGCGATGTGCGCGCGGAGGCGCAGGCCGCGGGACTCGAGCGCCTGCCCCGCCATCTGCTCGACAAGCGACGGGTAGTTGGTGTTCTCGCTGAGATGGCCGAGGATGAGTGTCGACACGGTCGTGTCCATGCCGGTGGTGATGAAGTCGAATGCGGCGTCGTTGGACAGGTGCCCGCGACGGCCCATGATGCGCTGTTTGATCGACCACGGATACGGCCCGGCCTTCAACATTTCAAGGTTGTGATTCGACTCAAAAAGCAGCAGATCGACACCGCGCAGGTGCATCTTCACCGAATCCGGCACGTAGCCCAAGTCCGTTACAACGGCGGCGCGCACGCCTTGCGCCGTGACCGTATACGCGACCGGATCGATGGCATCGTGCGGAATCGTGAAGCTGCCGATCTCCAGATCGCCGATGGCGAAGCCGGTACCTGCTTGGAACGAAATTACTTTCGATGGAACATTGTTCCAGTCGAGCACCGCCGCGGTTTGCTCGGTGCAGAAGATCGGCTTCTTTGTCGCGCGCGAAAGCACCGGCAGCCCAGCGACGTGATCGGAGTGTTCATGCGTCACCAGGATCGCGTCGATTGTTTCGAGTGACTCGCCGATGGCCTGCAAGCGCGTCTGCGTTTCGCGTTTCGACAGGCCGGCGTCGATCAACACGCGCGCGGAATCGGTGCCGATGAATGTGCAGTTACCGGAACTCGACGATGCCAGCACGCAGAACTTGAGAATACGCTTGTCTCCCGATGTTTCAGGATAGCGCGGCGAACCGATTCGCTCTACACTGCGCCGTCAGCGTGGAGATGTCGCGGACCTCTCACTATAAGCCGCCCGTGGAGTGAAGATCATTTCAGCGCCTCGTTGATCTCGATATCGCGTTTCAGCACGTCGGTGAGAAGCTGCGACAGGCCAACGCCGTTGCGTTGGGCCTTGTTCGAGAAATACTCCCAGACACTCCTCTCGATCGAAGCCGGTAGGAAGACGGTGGACTCCGCTGCAATATGATGACGGCCGCGTGTCGCCTTGCTGAAATCGATTTCCGCTGGCATTTCTTGATCGATGGGTTGATTGGTCATTGGTTTTCCATGTAGTGACGAATTTCCGTGGCCGTTGCCCGGCGAGCGGTTATGAGTCGAATTTTGATGAGTCCGGCACTGGCTTCCGTCCAGAGATAGGCTAGCGACATCGGTACTCCATTTCCGGCCAAGCCGATCGATAACCAGCGTTCTTCGGACTCGCTGTGCGTCGTGTCGGCGAGAGTGAGAATTCGGGGATCACTAAAGACCGATGACGCCAACTCGAAAGAGACGCCGTGCTTGCGAAGATTGGCCGCGGCCTTTGCCTCGTCCTATTCGAATTGGAATTGGTGTTCACCCAATCCCAGCGCTCTTCTAACATGCTATACCGCCCGCCGCGTCGATGGCGGCGGGCGAGCCTAACATCTCATGCTGGCGATCCTAGCGTTGGTAGTTCCGTTCGAGTCATTGAGATGGCGCCCAGATGGGCTACGCCTATGGGACGAGAGGCGCGAAATCGGCTGGGCGCTGGCCAAGGATACCCTCGAATCGATCCATCAAATACGAGTCCCTTGGGATCATGCCTCCGTATCGAAGGTCCACGATCAATTCAGTTTCGCCGGTCCAACTGGATAATTCACGGCCATCGGTCACTGCTTGAAGGAAAGCTGCGACGTCGAGGAGACCAAAGAACTCGACCCCATCGACAGCAGCCGCAAGTTCCTCAGGTTTGACGTACTCGAGGGCATGGTAAACGCCACCGCTCATAACAAGCCCCTGCACCCGTAGCAATGAAGCGAGCGCGCGATCTCCTAAACGAGGCGTGGCCCCACCTCGTGACAATGCCGCTCGATTCCAGATTTGATTCGCAATGGTCAAACTTGTGACTTGCCTCTTTCGCGGTCAGACTATCGTACCTACGACGCTCGCGATTGATCGACATGGGCAAAGTGGTTCAACGGCTATCGCGTAAGAGTACGTCGCAAATGATTCGCCACGCAATCCAGCGGACGACCGCTACCGCAGCAACGCATCCCGCACGCGCAAATACCACTCGGCGCCAAGTTCCCCGCGCCACTGCTCGACGGGCACCTCACACCATTTCGACGCCACGGCGTTTTCGGCCAGAATGCCCGCCCGAACGAACGCCGACAATACGAAGTCGCGGCCCTTCTGGCGCGCGAGCGCCACATCCTGCTGGACGTTGCGCTGCTGCAGCAATCGGATATTGGTCTCAGACGGTTTGAATTCGCTCGCGATCGGACGGCAGAGATAGTCGCGCCACGGGCTGATCATCGCCAGATCCGCGCGAGCTTCGGGCGCGGGCAAATTGGAAAATTTCGGCTGAATCGCAGGCACGCGCGTTTCGACAATTCGCGCCTCCATCGGATACAACACCCACCGGTCGCCTATCCACAACTGCAACTCGATCTTGATGCGTTGTACGGGCGCGTTCGCATCGACCCAGAAGTCGGCCCAAAACGTTTGATTCTCAGCCTGCGTGGTCTTGCCTTCGATCGGACCGTTGACCTTCTCCAACCGGTCCGGCACGCCGTTCGGATTGTAGTGCTGGCGATAGAGCGCCACGCGCACGGCGTCGACAGGATTCTGCGCGACTTCGAACTGGTAGTGCGTTTCGGCCGGAATGTTGATCGTGACTATATAGCTGGCGAACGCGTTGCGCGCGAACGCCGGCGAGAGGATTTCGCGCGGCCGCACAACGCGATCGCGCCCAATCACCTGACCGTCGGCGCCGACACGCTGATACTCGCTACGCACGTAGACCTCCTGCGAGAACGCAGTGCACGAAGCCAGCACAAGCAGCGGACGCATACGGCTATAGCCTACGCCAAATCGTACTTCTCAATGTGAACGGTGGGATCGCCGGTCACCATCACCGGGCGTCCGAAGGTGTGCTCCAGCTCTTCCAGATGCTGGTTACGGTGCGACTTCAGCACCTTCGCCACATCGGGATGGACACGCAGCACGACGTTCTTGGAATCGATCGACTTGGCCAGTTTCTGCGCCTCGGCCATGATCTCGCCGATCACGGTCTGCACGCTCTTCACGTAGCCGGCGCCTTCGCAGTAGATGCAAGGCTGACACAAGGTACGTTCGAGCGACTGCTTCACGCGCTTGCGCGTGATCGCGACCAAACCGAAATCGTTGAACTGCAAGATCTTGTACGGCGCGCGATCGACCCGCATCGCTTCTTCGAGCGCCTGCATCACCTTTTGGCGATTCTTGCGCTCGTCCATGTCGATGAAATCGACGACGATGATGCCGCCCAAGTCGCGCAGCCGGATCTGGCGCACGATCTCCTTCACGGCTTCCGTATTCGTCTTGACGATCGTATCTTCCAGGCGGTTCGACTTGCCGACGAACTTACCGGTATTGATATCGATCGCGACCAGCGCTTCGGTCTGGTTGATGACGATGTAGCCGCCGCTCTTCAACCAAACCTTGGGCCGCAGCGCTTTCTCGAGCTCGTTGGAAATTCCGAAGGCGTCGAAGATCGGCACGGCGCGGGTCCACAACTTCACGCGGTTGATCAGCGCGGGCTGGAATCGTTCGACAAACTGCACCGTCGACGCGTAGAGTTCTTCGTTGTCGAGCCAGATCGTTTTGAAGTCCGACGAAACCCGATCGCGAAGGGTACGCTGCACGATGTCCAGATCGTGATGCACAAGCAAAGGCGCGGGGCGCTTCTCGGATTTTGCGCGGATGTCCAGCCACATGTTGTAGAGGAACTGCATGTCCTGCGCGAGTTCGTCTTCGGTGTGGCCTTCGCCGGCGGTCCGGATGATGAAACCACCCGACATTCCTTCGCGGTGCTTTTGCAGAATCTTCTTCAGGCGATGACGTTCTTCGTCGGAAGCGATCTTACGCGACACGCCGTTGTGATCGACCGTTGGCATGTAGACGCAGTAGCGCCCGGGCAGCGCAATGTGGCTGGTGATGCGGGCGCCCTTTTGGCCGATCGGCTCTTTTGCGATCTGGACCAGGATTTCCTGGCCGGCCTTCAACAGGTCGCTGATTAGCGGCATCGGAGGACGATCGCCGCGATCGGCGCTACGATGCCGCCGGTCCCCACGGTCTCCTCGATCGCCACGTTCGCCACGTTCACCGCGTTCACCGCGTTCACGCCGCTCGCCGCGAGACTCGCGCGGTTGCTGTTCTTGCACGGGCGCGTCAGCCGCAGCTTCGGCTGGGGCTTCGTCGACGGTATCGACCGAACCCGCTTCGCCGCGATTCTCCTGGCCCGGCCGGTCGTCACGCTCACCACGCCCGCGACGGCGGCGGCCACGGCGGCCGCGATGGAAACGCGAACCGCGATCCCGATCACGCAACGCGGCGGTCAGCGAATGCGGCTGACGGGCGGGCTCGGGACCGTCGTCGGCATCGCCCGCGGGCGCAGCGGCTTCTCCGCTCTCGCCCTCGGCCGCCAGCAACTCCTCGGCGGCTTCTTGCGCGGCATCGGCTTCGTCCATTTCTTCTTCGGTTTCAGCCAGCAACTCCTCGCGCGCTTCTTCAAGTTCGTCGACATCTTCCAGTTCCTCGGGATCGACCTCTTCGGGAACGACATCAAGAAACGGAGGCGGTTCGACGACTGGCGGAGGCTCGATAGCGGCGGCGGGCTCGGGTTCGAGGGCGGCTTCGACAACCGGCTCGGGCGCTGCCTCAGGCGCGGTTTCAACGACAACCGGCGCCGGTTCAACGGCAACCGGTTCCGGTTCGGGTTCAGGGACCGCTACGGGAACGGCCTCGACGTGCCGTGGCCTACGGTATTTCGCCAGCGACTCGCCCGGCAGTATAAACGGCTCCTGGTCGCCGGCGGCAGGCGCGTCCGCTTCGACAGCGGGCGAGTCTTCTTCGACGTACTCATGGGCCGAGGCGGGTGCGGCGGACTCGCTGGCGTACTTGGATTCGGGCAATCCGCCACGATCCCGATAACGGCCCCGACGGCCTCGGCGGCCTCGGCGGTCGCGATCGCGGCCACGGCCACGTTCGCGCTCGGGGAAAGGCTTCACTTCGCCAGCACCGGCGCCCGCGGCGGCAACGGCTTCGCCCTGCGGCTCGACAATCGGAGGAGGCTCGACGACGCCGGCTTCGGCTTCGGCCAAAGTCACTTCCGATGGCGAAGCGGTTTCGCGATCGCGGTCGCGATCACGCTCGCGGCGGCGCGGCCTTTCGTCCTGCACCTTATCGAGGTCCTCGTGATTATCGTCGAAGAAGTCCGAGACGTAGAGGAACGTATCGCGTTCCAAACCAAGGTCGACGAAAGCCGATTGCATGCCCGGAAGCACGCGTGTCACGCGTCCTTTGTGAATGCTGCCGGCGAGTGAGTACTCGTTGGCGCGCTGGAAATAAATCTCTACGAGGCTATCATCTTCAAGAATCGCCACCTTTGTCTCGTGGCGGTTGGAAGAAATGACGAGTTCCTTGCTCATCGCATGCTCTCCTTATGGAGCAGGCGGCGCTTGGCGAAAAACCGGTACGCAATGGCGGACACCCGCCGTTTCGGAACCCTCGGGTTCTTGAATTGGGCCGAGTCTCACAATAAGACGATAGGCGCTGCAACGAATGTCCTGACTGTTGGAGGGTTCGCGCGCTGGGGGAAATCGCGGAATCCGCCTCGAAAATCTTGTTTTTGTTGTGTACCGGGGCCTGGCGGGCCGCCGCTTGGGTGTTGTTGCTGTGACTGGCCACGCTGCGCGACGCAGCGCCGGCGCGCGTCAAGATATCGGAAATTTTTAGCCTAACCGGGGTTCTCGCGAAACAAACCACCGCCGGGAGCCTTCGGCCTCAAGCCGGATCAGCCCATCAAGCTATCCCCACTATACACTAGTGAGAAGTGCGCCCTATTGCCCTTGTTCTCCTGCTGCCGCTGCTGGCACAGGCCCCGACCTTGATCCAAGGTGAAATTCAGGACACAACCGGCAGCGCGATTCCAGGCGCGACCGTGACCGCGGCGAACCCGGAAACCGGCCAGCGGCGCGCGGCGCAGTCGAACGTAGCGGGACAGTTCACGCTCAACAATCTGCCCATCGGTACATGGACGCTGACAGTTGCCGCCAAGGGATTCGGGGAGTTCAAGTCCGAGCCGTTTCTACTTTCGGTCGGCCAATCGATCACTCGGCGTTTCGTCTTGCAGCCGGCCGATGTCGTCGAAAAGCTGGAGGTGAACGAGACGATCGACGGCGTCGACGCGGCGGCGGCGAATGCGTCGGTGGCGCTGGGATACGAACGAATTGAGGAAGCTCCGGCGCGAAGCCGTAACTATTTGAACTTCGTTTTGTCGGCGCCGTCGGTGGCGCCGTCGGCGGGCGGATCGTCGCAGCGGACGATGACCGGCACGCGCTCGGTCGCGCCCGACACCGGTTTCACGTTCGCCGGCATCCGGCCGCGCAACAACAGTATTCAAATCGACGGCATGGACAACCGCGATGAGATGACGGGCGGCAATCGCGTGGCCGTGGGCCTGGAGATGATTCAAGAGTTTCGCGTGGCGGCGACATCGGTGGGCTCGGAACTGGGCGGCGCGGCGGGCGGGATCTTAAACGTCGTTACGCGGTCGGGCGTGAATCTGCTGCATGGCGATGCGACCTTTTTCACGCAGCAGTCGCCGCTCAACGCGCAGAAGCCGGAGGTGGAATCGACGCTCGATCCGGGCTTCACGCGGTATCAGCCGGGTGTTTCGGGAATGGGTCCTTTACGGAAGGACCGCACGTTCCTGGCGTCGGCGCTGGAGGTCGAGCGCGAGCGCGCCGACGAACTTTCCAACGTGCCCTCGGAGTTCGATCGCGGGCTTTATCCAACGTCGACGCGAGGCACGGAGTTTTCCGCCAAGCTCGATCATCATCAATCGGACAGGGGCGCGGTAATGGTGCGCTATGCGTTTTCCCGCGGACGGACGATCGCGGAAGTACAAGGGCCGGACAACTTCGCGGCGCGTAGCGCGCAGGGGTCGAGCCTCACGGCGGATCATTCGCTGGTCGGTTCGTGGATGCGCGTGCTGAATCCATCCACCGTGAATGACGCGCGCGCCCAGTTTGCGCAACGCGAGGTGGAACTGACACCGAACGGCGCCGGTCCCCAGATCGACATTCCGGGCATCGCAACGATCGGCGCGTATCACCGCATGAACTCGCGGCGCACAGAGCGGCACTATCAGTTCATCGACAATTTCAATTTCGCGCACGGCGCGCACCGGTTCAGCAGCGGCGTCGACATCCATCACATCACGCTCGATTCCACGATTCGCGACCGCTTCGCCGGCATTTTCGTGTTTCCGACACTGGCGGCATATCGCGCGCGGCAACCCGACCTCTACATTCAGGCCTTCGGCGATCCGCGCACGCGCATTACGACGACGCCCGCCGGAGCTTGGCTGCACGACCGCTGGCAAATCCGGCAGCGTCTGCATTTCGAATTCGGCGTTCGTTACGATCACCAGCGCACCGCGCACAATGTCGCGCCGCGCGCCGGTGTTTCCTGGCGGCCTCTTGAGAAAAAACCGCTTGTGATCCGCGCGGGCGCGGGACTGTTCTTCGACCGCTATCCGCTCGGTTTCTTAAACCACGCCGTGCAGAACAAGTACGAACTGTTCGCCACCGGCGCGCAAGCTGCGTGGGCATTCGCCGGCGTGACGACGAACGTCGCGCGGTCGACGTATTCCCTTTCGAACGACTTCCCCTCGACGCACAGCCGCAAACTATCGATCGGCGCCGAGTACGGAATCGACAAGGACACCTCGCTCACGATCGAAGCGTCGAACATCCGTGGGCTGCATCTGCCGCTCATGCGCAATATCGCGGGCGTTTATCCGCCGCGATTCCTGCTGGAGCAAACGGCACGATCGTCCTACACCGGCTTCACGTTTTCCGCGAACAGGCGGCTGTCGAACGAACTGGCGTGGCTGGTGAGTTGGACGCACGGCCACACACACGACGACGGTTCCGACTACGACGAGCAGCCGCAGAACCCTTTCGACATTCGCGCCGACTGGGGGCCGTCGCGCCAGGATCAACGCAACCGTTTGGCGGCGAGCGCGATCTTCGAACTCCCGTTTCTCGAAGGGGTTTCCTTCGCGCCTATATTTACGTGGGGCGCGGGACGGCCGATCAATCAGTTGGCGGCGAGCGATGTCTACCGGACCGGCGCCTATCCGATTACGGCACGGCCGCCGGGCGTGGCGCGCAATCCGTATCTATCTCCGAAGCAGATCAATCTCGATCTGCGCGTGATGAAAACGATCGAGGTGCTAAACGAACGCGCGCTATTCCAGTTCGGCGTCGAGAGCTTCAACTTGCTCAACCACACCAACGTCGAGCGCGTCAGCCAGTGGGCCGGGCCGCGGTATGGCGGCATCCTCGAAAGCCTGCCCGCGCGGCAGATTCAGCTGATGACTCAGTTTGAGTTTTGACGCTTCGCCCGGAACGACATCGAGTGTTCGTCCCACGAGGCGGTGCCCTTCATTGATGCGCCGTCGATTGTGCCGTCCATCCGAAACACGCCCTCCGATCCAGCCTCGGCCGAGTAGAGTTTGCCTTCCACTTTGATTTTCGATCCGTCGATTGTTCCCTTCATCGGCGCCTTCGATTCGGGAAAAGCGACCCAGACGATCGCCTTTTCAACGGTCAGCGTCAACGTGCTGCGGCGCTCGCCTCCGGGCGTTTCCCAGACGAAGTCCCATTTGCCGGCGATGTCGGCGCCGAACGCCGCGATCGACAAAAACAGCGCTGCGAGTTTCATTCGCGTTCTCCTCTTCGTAGATACTCATCGTCCTTATGCAGCCAGTCATAACGCGGCGGCGAGAAGATATCGAGATCGAGCGTCTCTTCAAGCGCCACGGCGCGATGCGGCACGTTTGAAGGGATGTGCAGCACTTCGCCTTCGCGGACAACAACCGTGCGGCCTTCGAGCTCGAACTGCAGCGAGCCCTTCAGGATGTAGGTGATCTGTTCGGCTTCGTGCGAATGCTCCGGCACGACGCCGCCCTTTTCGAAGAACACCTGCGCGACCATGGCCTTTTCGCCGCTGATGATCTTGCGCGAGATCACGTCGCTCATTTTTTCCGTCGGGACGTCGTCCCAGCTCATGTACTTGTGCGTCATCCTTGTCATCATATACGCGTTAGCATGAAAGGTTCATGCATTCACGCGCGGGCCTCGCGCTCTCCTTACTGACCGCCGCGCTATGGGGAAGCTTGCCCGTGGTGATGAAGCCGCTGGCCGAACGGTTGGATTTCGTGACAATCACGTGGATCCGCTATCTGGCCGCGGCCGCGGGGATGGCCGTCTTCCTGCGAAAGACCGGCGGGCTGCCCGATCCCCGCACCGTGCGGCCCGTGCAGTGGCTTCTGCTGTGCGTGGCCTTCGGAGGCTTTCTCGGCAACAACTTCGGCTACCTGATCGGACTGCGCAACACCTCGGCTTCGACCGCGCAGATTCTCATCCAACTCGCGCCGATTCTCGTCATCTTCGGTGCGGCGTATTTTTTCAAGGAGCACTTCGGGCGCTGGCAGGCGATCGGCGTGTCGACATTGATCGCCGGTATCTTGCTCTTCTTCCATCACAAGCTCATAGACTTCGGCGCGGCCGATTCGAATTTCAACGCGGGCGTCGGCGCGCTATTGTGCGCGGCGGTGGTGTGGGCGATCTACGCACTCGCACAAAAGAAACTCCTGCAATCGATGAGTTCGGTAGCGGTGATGGCGTTCGTCTACGCCTTCGGTTCGGTGCTGATGGCCCCGTTCGCGACCCCGACGTTGTTGAAGGACCTCGACGGCACACGCGTCTGGCTGCTGGCGTATGCATGTCTGAATTCGCTGCTTGGCTATGGGTTCTTCAGCGAGGCGCTGGCGCGATGGGAAGCGGGCAAAGTCAGCGCGGTCGTAGCGCTGGCGCCGTTGTTCACGGTGTTCTTCAGCTACACACTGGCGTGGCTGTTGCCGGGCTTCGTGGCGGTCGAGCCGCTCGATGCGGGCAACATCGCCGGAGCGGTGCTGGTGGTGGCTGGGTGCATGATGACTTCGCTGGGCCGCAGCACGAAGTAGCGTTACTCGGGAACTTTCATTCGATGAAATTTCGAAGTCGATCGGAAGAGCCATTTGCCATCAGCGCTGAACCGGAGGGCACCGGACCACGGGCCGGTTGAGACGTCATTCGATTCGGGAACTGGAAAGAGATCGTTGAACACGTTGTCGCGAAGGATTGCGACCTGGAACGCGTCGATGCGTTTGCCGTCGGCCATGGAGAAGAACGCAATCTTGGCCAGTATGTTGCTTTAGATGCCGTCGGTCTTGATGGAATAAGCGACGGCCAGCACCTTTGAATCTGGCGAGATGGCAACCAACTCGTCGTGCGCGCCGCACCCCATTCGCGTGTTGGCCCAGTACTTATTTTTTGGGGCGAGCATCGCGCTTTTCTGGCGCGGCGCTTCTGGAAATGCGATCGCGAAAGAACGAATCAACTCGCAATCCTTTACAGACGCGACATTCACCAGCGCTTTGTCGCTTGGGCGGCCATCTGGCCCCTCGCGTAGTCGATCGTCAACGAGAACCGTGAATGTACCGTCGCGCGATTTCGCAAGCATCGTTGGTGGACCAGTCCGCGCCTTCCTACATCCATCGTGCGAGATGGAATGCCATTGAGCGCCATCCCATCGTTTTGGCGCATTCGCCTGATCGAACTCGGCGCGCGGAGCGCCGTCGTCGCCGAGTCCAATCCACTGCCAGTTTGGTGGCCACTCTATCTCGACCGCTTCCAACGAAGCCTTTGAAAGGTATGTCCCACAGATGGAGCGGATGCTGCGGCGCCTGATCCAGCCGGCTTTGACCCGAATGCGCCGGCATGATAGCATCGTCGCATTCAACCTTGAGGAGTCGTCGTGAAACGTTTTCTCACTCTCCTTCTGACCGCCGGCGCCGCCGCAGTTGCGCAAGATACTCGCGCGACGCTCTCCGGCACGATTACCGATCCCAGCCAGGCCTCGATCGCCGGTGCACGGGTCAAGCTGCTGAATCCGAGCACCGCCGTTGAGTACAACGCCGTGACGAGCGCCAACGGCCAATACCGTTTTCTCTTCTTGATTCCAGGCACTTACAAATTGACGGTTCAATCGGAAGGCTTCCGTTCGGTCGAGCGCGGCGATATCGCGCTCCAAGTGGGTCAGGCCGCCGTGGTCGATGTCGCGCTGCAGATCGGCGCCACTACCGAGACCGTCACGGTGTCGAGCACGGCCGCGCTGCTCGATACGGAAAAGAGCGATCGCGGCGTGGTCATCGACAAGAAGCGCATCACCGACTTGCCGCTGAACGTCCGCAATCCGATCATGCTGACGGCGCTGGCGCCCGGCATCACGCACACGGCGGGCACGGCGCACCTGAATCCGTTCTCGAACAGCGGCATCTCCGGCTGGTCCGTGAATGGCGGCCTGAACAACAACACCGAATTCATCATGGACGGCGCGCCGAACAACGCCTATTCCGGCCGCGAGAACCGCATCGCCTACGTGCCCCCGGCGGACGCCGTGGAGGAGTTCAAGGTGATGACCACCGTGTACGACGCGCAGTATGGACGTACCGGCGGCGGCATCATCAATGTCTCGAGCAAGAGCGGGGGCAACGCTTTCCACGGCTCCGCGTATGAGTTCCTCAAACGGCCCGGCTTGAATGCCAACACGTTCTCGAACAACGCCAAGAACTTGCCGCGCCAGCAGACGGGCCTCGACCAGTGGGGGTTCACGATCGGCGGGCCGGTGCGCTTTCCCAAGCTATTCAACGGGCGGGACAAGACGTTCTTCTTTTTCTCCGGCGAGGCCTATCACGAGGATCTGCACTTTCCCAACGAGTCCATCACGTCCGTGCCCACCGTTTTGCAGAAGGCCGGCGATTTCTCGCGGACCTTCGACAACGCCGGGCGCCTAATGCCGATCTACGATCCTTCCACCGGCCGCGCGGAAGGCGCCAACTGGGTTCGTGATGCGTTCCCCGGCAATCGGATTCCGGCCGCGCGGATCAATCCCACATCGGCCAAAATCCTCTCGGGCTATCCGGATCCCAACTCCTCCACGCCCGGGTCGCCGGACTGGCAGAACAACTTTGTCCTCTCGCCGAACAAAGGCTTCTTCGACTTTCACAACTACAACGCGCGTGTCGATCACAACTTCTCCAGCCGGCATCGTCTCTATGGCCGCTGGGGTTGGAATCGCCATGAGTCTTTCCGCATCAAGAATGCGATTCCGGGCCTCGGCGCCGATCATCAAACCGGCGGCAAGACCAACAACGGGCTCACCATCGACTGGATCAGCACGCTGAACGCCGGCACCGTCTTCAACCTCCGCGCCTCGATGACGCGCTGGCAGGAGGACCTGCCGGGCTTCGATCACAAGTTCAGCCCCACGCAATGGGGCTGGCCGGAAGGGCTCGCACGGGCGCTGCCGGTGCAGGCGGACGGCGGCACTCGCAACTTCCCGACGCGCATGCTTTTCGTGCAGGACAGCATGTCGCGCCCCAGCGGCGGGCGGCCGCCCTATATCACCGTGAACTCTTACGGATTCCTCGGCTCGAACAGCTTTCTGTTTGAACCGACGAACGTTTTCAGCATGGCGCCGAACGTCGCGTTGGTGCGCGGCAGCCACACGATCAAAGCCGGATTGGATTTCCGTCTTACGCGCTTCACCCAGCAGCAGCCGAACTTCGCCGCTTCACGCCTCGATTTCGACCGCGGCTTCACGCGTCAAAATTATCTCGTCCAGGATGCGCTGAGCGGCAACGGCGTCGCGTCGCTGCTGCTGGGCTTCCCAGCTTCTGGCGTCATCGACAACAACGTTTTCCCGTACTACCAGAGCCAATACGCGGCTCCTTGGATTCAGGACGACTACAAGATCACCCGCAAGCTGACGTTGAACCTCGGTCTGCGCTTGGATCTCAACTTTGCACCAACGGAGCGTTTCAACCGCGCCAACTACGGCTTTTCCAACGAGATCAACCCCTTTTCCAGCCGCGTGAACAAGACGCTGTTCCCAAATTACCAGGTGCGCGGCGGTATCGGTTTCGCGGGTGCGAATGGCGCTCCCCGCAGCCCCTACGGCAACGACTTCAAGACATTGCAGCCCCGCATCGGCGTCGCCTATCAGCTGAACACAAAAACCGTCCTGCGCGCCGGCTACGGGCTATTCTTCGTGGCTCCGGTCAGCCGCGGCTACACGAACGGTTTCAGCATCCAAACGCCGTACGTGGCCTCGATCGATGCCGGCCGCACGCCCGCCAACAACATCGCCAATCCGTTCCCGCAAGGCGTATTGCAGCCTCCCGGTTCTTCATTGGGCTTGGAGACGTTCCTCGGTCAATCTCCGACGTTCACCGATCCGAGCTTCCGTACGCCGCGCGTGCATCAGATGTCGTTTGGCTTCCAGCGTCAACTCCAGTTTGGGCTTAACGCCGACGTCTCTTATGTCGGGTCCCGCACGCGCCGAGCCGCGGTCGCGCTGCCTTACAACGAGTTGCCCGTGGAAGCACTGGCGCTGGGTGCGACGGTATTGAATCAATCCGTGCCGAATCCGTTCCAGGGCCTGATCAACGCGGGCGGACTCGGCGCGGCGACGGTTCCGCGCCAGCAACTGCTGCGGCCCTTCCCGCAGTTCGGCTCGTTCTCCATGGCCGATCGCAACGACGGCAGCATCTGGTACAACTCGCTCCAGGCGTCTGTCGACAAGCGTTACTCGCATGGGCTTTCGTTCATCGCGGCGTATACGTTGTCGAAGAACATCGAAGCGATGTCGTATTTGAACGGACAGGACGCCGCGCCCACACGCACGCTTACGGCCTGGGACCGGCCGCACCGGCTCACCATTGCGCCGATGTATGAACTCCCGTTCGGTCCCGGACGCCGCTTCCTGAATTCGAATCACAAAGCGCTGAGCCGGTTGGCGGGCGGATGGCAGACCGTGGTTACATCCACCTTCACCAGCGGAGCGCCGATGAGTATTCCCGGCAACGTCTATCTGCTCGGCGATCCCCGGCTGGAGAATGCCACTTGGGACCGGCTGTTCAAAACCGGAGTCATCGACGTGAACGGAGCCGTGCGGAACGTGCAACCGGGTGAGAATCCGGTGTTTCAGGTGCGCCCGGCGTTCACCCTGCGGACGACGCCGCTCCGCTATGGCAACCTGCGCAACCGCTGGGGCAATTCCTATGATTTCTCGGTACTGAAGAAGGTGGCGATCACCGAGAACATGCGGGCGCAGTTCCGGGTAGAGGCGTTCAACCTCTTCAACACGCCGATCTTCTCGGCGAATCCGGACCTGACGCCCACCAGCGTCAACTTCGGACGCATCTTCCGCGATAACGGCCAGAGCAATTCGCCGCGAATCGTGCAACTTGGTTTCCGGTTGGAGTTCTGACGGACTCTCGCCGGATTCCCAACGGCGATGTTGGAACGCGGTTGATAAAGACTCATCCTGTCGTGGTGGTTTCAATCGATCCGATGTGATGGTTGGGGTCTTCACCACGCATAATCCGCGACCGCCCGGGCCGACGGACTGCCGGTTAATGGACCGGACGGCTGCGGGCCCGCACTCACCTTTTTTGTTTCGATTTTGGGCCAGTCGCGAAACGAAAACCTACGCCCGTAGACCCGTCGTCGAGTACCATCAAGAAGACCACGGCGTGAATTTAAGACTCATCCAGAACGAGATCATCGCGTGTGAACAGTGCAGCCGGCTGCGGGCGCATTGCGAAGATGTCGCGTTGGTGAAGCGGGCGAAGTATCGGGATGAGGTGTATTGGGGCAAGCCGGTGCCTTCGTTCGGCGATCCGAAGGCGCGGCTGCTGGTGATCGGGCTTGCGCCGGGCGCGCATGGCGCGAATCGAACGGGCCGCATGTTTACCGGCGACCGGTCGGGCGACTTTCTGTATCGAGCGATGTTTGAAGCGGGGTTTTCGAATCAGCCGGAGTCGACTTCGAAAAACGACGGGTTGAAGTTGACCGATGCTTACATCGCTTCGCCGGTGCGTTGCGCGCCGCCGGATAATCGGCCGGCGCCCGAGGAGATCAAACGCTGTAGTGGGTTTTTGGCGCGGGAGATGGAACTGCTGCCGAAGTTGCAGGCCGTTGTGTGCCTGGGGCGCATCGCACACGACACCTATCTTGGCTTGGCGGGACTCGTAAAGGCCCGTCATCCGTTCTCGCACGGGGCCGTTTTCGCGGATGCTTCGCCGAAGATCTTCTTGAGCTTTCATCCGAGCCAGCAGAACACTCTCACTGGCAGGTTGACGCAAGCGATGCTAACCGATGTGTTTCTGCAGGCGCGAGCGGCGCTAAACTAGCTTCATGCGGAACTTTGTTGCCGGTGCGGCTTGCGTGGGGCTACTCGCGGCCGCTGTCGATCCGCGCGAGGAAGCGTTCATCGGGACCCGCCGCAATTACTGGGCGTTTCAAAAAGTCGAGCGGCCCGCCGTGCCAGCGGTGGGCGGCGTTTGGTCGAAGACTCCGATCGACGCGTTTGTGCTCGAGGCGATGCAGGCGAAGAAGTTGACGCCGTCGGGCGTAGCGTCGAAGCGGACGCTCATTCGGCGCGTAACGATGGACCTGACGGGCCTGCCGCCAACGCAGAGCGAGGTCGATGCGTTTCTGAAAGACACTTCCGCGAGAGCGTATGAGAAGCTTGTCGATCGCCTGATTGCGTCGCCGGCATACGGCGAACGTTGGGCGTTGAAGTGGCTGGATGTCGTTCGCTACGCCGACACCAATGGCTACGAGCTCGACGCCGAGCGGCCGCAGGCGTGGCGGTATCGCGACTACGTGATTCAGTCGTTCAACGCGGGCAAGCCCTACGATCGATTTTTGCGCGAGCAACTCGCGGGCGATGAGTTGTATCCCGGCGATCATCAGGCGCTGATTGCGACCGGCTTCTTGCGCGCGGCGCCGCGGCATGTTGTTGGCGGCAATACCGATGAGGAGATGAACCGGCAAGAGGTTCTTCTCGAAATGACGCTATCTGTTTCGAACACATTCCTGGGGCTCACGGTCGGCTGCGCGCGTTGCCACAACCACAAGTTCGATCCGATCACGCAGGCCGATCATTACCGTTTGCAAGCGGTGCTGGCTTCGTCGAAGCTGGATGAGCCGTACATCGCGACCAAGGAAGAACGCTTGCGTTACGACGATCTGGCGAAGAAGCATGCGGCGCGTGAGAAGCCGATTAAGGACGCGATCGCCGAGATCGAAAAGCCGACGCGTGCGCGATTGCAGGACGCCAAGAAGAAGCTGCTCACGCCCGAGCATCGCGCCGTGTTGGAGATCGGCAAGGACAAGCGCACGCCGGCGCAGGATCTGCTGTTCAAGGAAGCACAGAAGCAGATCGGGTTGAGTTGGGATGAGGTCGTGAACGCGCTGCCGGCGGACTTGAAGGCGAAGCGCGCGGGTTTGCGGCGGCAGTTGCATGAGCTCGATTACGAAGAACCCGAGAAGCCGGCGATGGCGTTTGCCGTAATCAACGCGGAGAAGGCGCCGGTGACGCATATCCTGAAGATCGGCGATCATCGTCACAAGCTCGATCCGGTGGAACCGGGATTTCTTTCCGTGTTGGGCGGCATCGAAGCGCCGAAGACGCCGCAGGGCCGCCGCGCGGCGCTGGCGAATTGGATGGCCGATCCGGCGCATCCGCTGACAGCGCGTGTGATGGCGAATCGGATTTGGCAGTTCCGGATGGGCTCGGGCATCGTGCCGACGCCGAACGATTTTGGGCAACTTGGCGGACGGCCGTCGAATCGAAAGTTGCTGGACTGGTT